>OKEG01000095.1_pt1 | contig 46700 bp, 35 predicted proteins | sample 1614111 | NCBI WGS metagenome assembly OKEG01 (sample SAMN04436907, study PRJEB24849) | human gut metagenome | biome: human gut; feature: NICU; material: stool | host: Homo sapiens | place: USA: Saint Louis, MO | collected 2012-04-09 | reverse complement strand
CGGCGAGGGCTTTATCGACGGCCTTCGCCACAATGGCGTCGATCTGTTCCTGCGTGAACTCTTGGGCTATTGCAGAGGTAAACGGGAAAAAGGCGGCGATAACCGCCACGGGTAATGGAAGTTTTTTTATCATTGTCAAAATTATCTCAATATAGGTTAATTTTATTCAGATAATAACAATCCCATTCTGGGTAGACAGAATATCTCGCTATCATAAGAACATTATTTTAATTTTATACATCTACAGAGGCTTTACGCTATTAGGGTTATCCGACCTCCTCGCGCGTTGTTTAATAATGAGCCGCCCCCGGATAAATTATCATTTTGGATAATTTACGGGCCAGCAGCGGTGGTATTGATTGCGCCGGGCATGCGCCATAATTAGCGTCGTTGTTTCAGCAACTGGCGACGCCCTCCGTACTCACGGCACCACCTTTTGCCTCCAGGCGGCGGATAGCATTGATGGCGCCAGCGACCTGCGCTATTGCCGTGAAAAACAGGAACGGCGCGGCGTTGGCCGCCACCCCGGCACCGTCGAGTGGATGAGTAAAACCGCTGGCTGCGCCCCGCTCAGCATAAGATTGCATGATGAACCCCATAATTTATGAAGCCAAAATTTAACAACTGTGACACATCCTCTATTCTCCCGGCCGGTTGCTCAATTACGTTATTTCACTCAGCGATTAAGAAAATGCTCAAATGTGAGCCATCTCGCAAATATTAGCGTCATTTACTCAACGTCTGGAGAACCATGTAAAGTACATTTTTTCGGGTGATGAAGAGAGAAACAATAAAATAAAAAATGATTTTTTCGCGCCCTGAATCTATCGGGATATAGCTGCTAAATCGTTAGTCAACAAGAGAGACAAGATAGTCTTGATGGGTATTTGCTTCGATGATCACAGAAGTAAAAAAACATAATAAATTAATTTAAAAACGTAATGGATTCTTCGAGATCATTTATGTCAGAAATTGTTACACATCCACACAACACACCGGAGTCTGCTCAGAATGAGTAAAAACATAATGCAAAGCCGCCATGACGAATATCATAAATTAACGCGCGGGGAACGTATTGGTTATGGAATGGGCGACTTCGCTCAAAACCTGGTTTTTGGCACAATAGGCGGCTTTCTGGCTCTTCACATGCTGACGGTAAATACCATCAGCACGGCAACGGCTGGGTTTATATTTCTTTTTGTCCGAATCATCAATGTCTTTTGGGATCCGATGGTCGGCACGTATGTTGACAAAAGAACGTCAAAAGCAGGTAAATACCGTCCCTGGCTGATAAGAGCCGGCGTGCCGCTGGTGATCCTTTCCGCGTTACTTTTTGCTCCCATTCCTGGCGTCCGAGGTTCAGTCCCTTTTGCTTTTATCGTCTATTTGGCTCTGGATTTAGTTTATTCGGTGGTGAATATTCCTTATGGTTCTCTTAACGCGTCCTTGACCCGGGATCCGGAATCGATTGATAAACTCACCAGTACCCGCATGATGCTGGCCAATAGCGCGAACCTTCTTGTCTATACCCTGTTCCCGATGTTTGTACAAATGGCCTCGCCAAAAGATCGTAGCCTTAAGGACACCGGTTTTTTTGGCATTGAGCTCAATCTTGGAAACTATACCGATCCATCAGCGAACTACGCCTGGTTCGGCGTTTACTCCGTTTATATGCTAATCGGCGCTGCGGCGCTTTTCATCTGCTATAAATTCACCAAAGAACGCGTTGTTGCGACGGCAGAACAGACTGCCAACGTCAAAACGACCGATCTGTTCCTTGAACTTAAACATAATCGTCCGCTGGTTATTCTCGGGCTGTTTTTCATGCTGGCGTTTACCTTCATGTTTTTCATGAACACGGTTAACGGCTTTTTCAATCAGTACGTTGTGGGTCATTCAGAGTGGATGGGGGCCGTCGGCCTTGTCGCCTCGATTCCGGGCATTGCCTTCCCTATTTTCTGGCCCAAACTCAAGAAAATTTTTGGTAAAAAAGGATTCTTCCACATTTTTCTGGCCATGTTTATTGTCGGTGAATTACTGACTTACGTCTGGTCACGGGAGGGTATGCACGATGCGCTTTGGCTTGCTTACATCGCGACCTTCATTAAACAGTGGGGCTTAACCTCGGCGACCGGCTTTATGTGGGCGCTGGTTCCCGAAGTCATCGCGTACGGCGAATTAAAATCTGGCAAACGGAATGCGGCGATCATTAACGCGATTATGGGGCTGTTTTTCAAGATTGGTTTTACTATCGGCGGCGCTATCCCGCTGTGGCTGCTGGCCGTCTATGGATTCAGTGAAACCGGCGCCCAGCAAAGCGCCAGCGCTATCGACGGGATCATTATGACCGCGGTGTGGATCCCTATCGCGTTAGCCATTATATCGATGATCATCATTCAGGTTTATCCCATCTCTGACAAAAACGTTAACGATATCAACCGTCAGCTTGATGAGATACGCGTGTAGCTAAAAATTATAAATCCAGCCATTAAGTCACTTTTCATTTTAAAAAGGTGTAATGATATGTCTCTTATTCAAAACCCTATTTTACGTGGGTTTAATGCCGACCCCAGTATTATCCGCGTGAAGGATACCTACTATATCGCCAACTCGACGTTCGAGTGGTTCCCGGGCGTTCGTTTACATGAGTCAAAAGACCTGGAGCACTGGAATCTTCTCCCTTCGCCATTGTCAACAACCACCCTGCTGAATATGAAAGGTAATCCTTCATCAGGCGGGATTTGGGCGCCGGCGCTCTCTTATGCGGATGGTCAATTTTGGTTGGTGTATACCGACGTCAAAGTCACCGAAGGCGCCTTTAAAGACATGACCAACTATCTGACCACCGCAACCGATATTCGCGGCCCATGGACGGATCCCATCAAGCTCAACGGCGTAGGTTTTGATGCTTCACTTTTCCATGACGATGATGGGCGTAAATATATCGTGCAGCAAACCTGGGATCATCGTGAGTATCGCCATCCCTTTGACGGCATCACCTTAACCGAACTGGATACCAGGACCCTGAAATTAAGACCAGAAACCGCGCGTACTATTTACCGCGGCACTGCCGTTGCGCTCGTTGAGGGCCCGCATCTGTATAAACTGAACGGCTATTATTATCTTTTTGCCGCCCAGGGCGGCACCGTATTTACGCACCAGGAAGTGGTTGCGCGTTCTAAAACCTTAGACGCCAACAGCTTTGAAACCGAGCCTGGTGAGGTCTTCTTAACCAACGTCGATACGCCAGACAGCTATATCCAAAAGCAAGGACACGGTGCCTTAGTTTCTACCCCAGGTGGGGAGTGGTACTACGCCTCGCTCTGCGCGCGTCCGTGGAATCGCCCGGGTGAGTCGGTCTACGATCCTCGCGGTTGGTCAACGCTGGGCAGAGAAACGGCTATTCAAAAGGTGTATTGGGATGAAGATGGCTGGCCGCGTATTGAAGGAGGCCATGGCGGAAAAACGTTTGTTGAGGGTCCAAAAGATGCCATTTATACCGAAAGCCCGGAAGACCATAGCCAGCACGACGACTTTACAACGGCGACGCTCAATCGCAACTGGAATACCCTGCGGGTGCCGTTCACAGAAAAAATGGGGACCACAGGCGATGGCAAGCTAACGTTAATTGGCCAGGGCTCTTTAGCGAATACCCACGACCTGTCGCTGATTGCCCGCCGCTGGCAGGCTTTCTATTTTGACGCGAAAGTTAAAGTCAAATTTAATCCATTTAACTACCAGCAAATGGCAGGATTAACAAACTACTATAACGATCGTCACTGGAGCTTTGTGTTCATTACCTGGAATGAAATTAACGGCAAGGTCATTGAATTAGGTGAGAATAACCGCGGGAAATATACATCATATTTAAAAGATGACGCTATCAAGGTCCCGGACCATGTTGAAGAAGTCTGGTTCCGCACGAAGGTCAGGAAAGAAACGTATAGCTATGAATATAGCTTTGATGGGGTTGAATTCACTGAAATCCCCGTCAGGTTAGATGCCGCGATCCTTTCGGATGATTATGTTCTGCAAAGCTACGGCGGGTTCTTTACCGGGGCGTTTGTTGGCCTTGCGGCAGTCGACTACTCCGGTTATGACGCCAGCGCTGAGTTTTATCATTTCGATTACCAGGAGCTGGGCGATACGTTAATCGCCAGTGACGCTTACAGCTGGGAAGCCAGTGAGTTACGTGGTTATTAGATAGCCCTGACCGGGGATGTGAAATGAGGAACTGGCGCGACAGGCCGCGCCGGTTCCGGGTATTGCGGGGGGGTTCTGGCCGCAGAATGGATATCCCGGATACCTTTTCGTCGATTATCTGTGGAAAAGAATATCACGGTGGATGCGATCCCAGGGTTATTCCGCCGTTTTTTGTTTCAACGCGGCGTAGCGGGCAATCAGTTGCTGCAGGTGCTGTTCCGTCTGGCTCTGCTGCGCCGAAGTCCCTGGCTGATTGTGCGGCTGTTCTGACAGCTGCCGCAGCTGCTCTTCCGCCGGAACGGCCCGGCTGAACGACTGCGTTATGGCAAACACCGCCGACTTCAGCTCACTCACCGTGATATACCCCCCCTTCTGCTCATCCAGCGCGTTAAGCCGGTTCGTCAACTGCTGTAGCTGCGTCATTCCCTGGTGCCAGCCGTTGAGATTCTCCGCGGGAAGCGCGGCGGCGCTGACCTGCTGTTGCCATTGTCGCGCCAGCGGTTTCGCCTGTTCCGGCCATAATGTCAGCGCCTGCTGCGCCAGATGGTCGCCATAATCCAGCGCCCAGTCCGGTTTTAGCTGTAAAAGCTGCGCCAGCCGCTGCTGCGTTTGTTTTATACCCGTCTCCGGCGTAGGGGTGTGTTGTCGCAGCGACCGTAGCTGCTCGGCAGAAAGCGCCGCGGGTAATGGGGTAAGCATGGCGGTAAACTGCCGCAGCGCCGTTTCGGACGGACGCATTGCCAGCCATCCTCCCGCCGCGGCTCCGGCCAGCGCTAGCATGGTCAGCATCCCGGCGGCAAAAGGTTTCCAGGGCTTCGCGGACGGCGGGAATGCCGTTACCGCGTCAGCTTCCGGCCGCGGTGCCGGCTCGGCGACATAGACCCATTTCATCTGCACGGTCGGTTCAGGGAGGCTGGCGCAGGAAGGTTCAGGCATAGCGGCGCCCGTTTGCAGCGCGGTCTCCTCTTTATTTTCGCTGTCTTCCAGCCGCACCGCCGTGTTGTGCATCAGGGTATACAGGGCGTCAAGCTGGCTGACATGTTTGAGTTCCAGGCGCTGCAGTACATCATCCAGCGCCGCCAGGTGCGCTTCGGCCTGGTAAAGCTGTCTCAGGTCTATAGAGGTCAGCGGCAGAGTACGCATCGCCAGCTGCAGCCGTTTACTGAGCGAACTGAGTATTTTCATTCGCACCGCCGTCTGCTGCGGCCACACATTGCCCCACTGCCGGGAGACCAGCGCGACCAGGATCGTCAGCCCCTCATTCAGCCCGTTTAGCCCGGCCTGATGGGTTCGGGCAAGCGTATACCAGGCGGCAGTCTGCAGTTCCACGCCGTTGTGCTCAAACAGCGACAGGCAGAGTGTTTCCGCGTGCTGCCAGTTGACGTCCGGGCGCGCCGGATGGGTCAGTTTATTCATTTCATCGCGAAGGCGCGCGTAATCCGCAAGCGTGCGCGGGTCGCCGCCGGTTTTGAGGTGGCATTCAGGAGGAGTAGTCATGATGGTTTCAGCCAGAATAAAAACTAGAGGGAGGAACGGACTTCCAGGTACTGCTGCTGTTTCAGGTGGCGGATAAGCACCCTGCCCTCAGGCATAAATTCGGTGCCGTAGCGCACCAGCCCGATACCTTTCAGTTCCGCGTCAATGGCATAGCGCAGTTCGCCGGGAATATCCTGTTCGAGCAGAATCACGTCAATCTTCTGCAACCGTGGTTCATATTTGAGCAGTACAGCTGACAGGGTTCCCATCAGCTCATGGGCTGTACCCGGCATACCCTGGAGGATTTTGGTCATATCCGGCAAACCATAATCTGGTAGATGGGATACGGTACCGGCCCGGGCGTTCAAAATACGTTGGATGTTATCCAGTACTGATAGAATGACCTGATCTTCCTCATTTACAACTTCAAGAGAAAGGTCACCAGTGAAATTTCCGGTGAGAATTTCGTATAAAGATGGGGATTTTCTATCCATATTAAACTCTAGAGTTCGTACGCGAAGAATGGAAATATTTTTTATGAGTGATACGTACAAATAACTTATTATAACCCCCCCCATAAGATCTACACGTAATGGATGTAAAGAAAACCACTCATAAAATAGATATGATATTGTAAGTGCAAAGATAGTTAAATTCACCCTTAATGGTGAAAGCAAAGTCAAGAGTAAAGTTGGGGCCGCGATAAACATAAAGAAGATCGATATGAATATCATTCCGACAGTTCGATGGGAAGAAACAATGAATGTCTGTTCATATACCCGTGATGCTAAAGAATACCCCCCATCATAACTATAATTGAAGATATAAATGCCAGTATGATTATGCTGTTCTTTCCAGATGCCATATTTCTTTAACTCCTTTTACTTGGTGTAAAGTATGTCATGTACCAGTCGTAACCCAAATGATGCACTACCAGGATGATGGTACATCCAAGGAAGGATATTATTAGTTTTGCTATGATTTTTTATTTTTTTTGCATTCAGGTAAAGTCCAGCCTGAAAACCCGCTGTCAGATGGGTAAAGAAAATCGATGCCTGACCATCCAGGTGCAACTAAATCAGAGAACTGATATTCCCAAAAATGCCAAGCTGAACTTTTTATTTTTTCTCCCGTTTTATCATAGACGACGAAAAATGATTGATTTGAAAAAAGACGTAATACCCGTCCTACGCCGCCAAAAGGCTTGTAGTTAGGAATGTAAGTGATGGCATAGCAAGTGTTGTTTTCATTCCACATTTTTCACCAGGTGTGGCTTTTATATAAGCCAGTATCTTTATAGAAAAAAGGATGGAAGATAATGATATGAAACTCCAAAGTGCCATTTTCAGGAGCAATTTAATGGTTCTATGCACGTTTATTCGTCCTCGTTACATACTACCGCTTAATACCTTTATCACATTTCCATATACGGGAATGCTTGTTTATTATTTTTTAACCTGACCTACTGAATTGCCAAAATATTTTAACTATACAGGAATTTGTGAGGAAATTATCTTAGCCACACTCTGGAATTTTCCATCCTGCCCATCCTTCGCTTGTTGGATAAACTGCATTTTGCCCGTGCCATTCTGGTGCAACCGAGTCTGAGAACTGAGTTTGCCAAAAGTACCATGCTGAGCTTTTAATTTTATTCCCATTAGCATCATATACGACAAAAAATGATTGGTTGGAAAATAACCGCAACACTCTCCCGATACCACCATGTGGTCGATAGTCAGGAATATAAGTAATCAGTTCGCATTTATTATCACGACTCCATATAGAATCTTTCTTTAATGCATTTTGATAAGCCATGATCTTAATCGCCATTAACAAAACGAAAAAGAAGAGAACTGATATCAACATGAAGCAGAATATTTTTTTATAAATCTATGCATTAACATTTTCCTCTTTCCAGTAAATATATTCCTCCATATCTATCTTATTCAAATGAATAATAATGTTTGCAGGGATTTTTTTTACCGTCGAGTATACGAAAAAATCTTCAGTTTTATTTTCGCTTTTATATTTTTCCCTGTATCTCACAAAAGATGAGTTAGTAACTCTAAAGTATCTACAGCCGTCTTCATCAAGATATTCTTTTTCCAATAATTCACTCATCACCCCAGGTTTGATGACACCCCCCCCCAATAACCTAACGGTTGATCATCACCATCATTCATAAACTCGTATGTATCCCTAACGTACAATCCAAGTTCTTTAATTTCTAATCTCATGAAACCATCAGTATCTCTGGTGACAGTAAGATCTGTAAATGCAATTTTGATTATAAAAGAACCAAGGGCACCATACACATCATCCAGGGTATCTGTTGCTTTCTCCCACAATGTACTACCAATTTTAATAAAGTTAAACTGACTTATTTTATCAAGCTCTATTGCTGACAGGTTGCCATAATTTAAATAACATTCCTTTATTTCGTTGTTAACAAAAAGACCTGATTCATCCAGCCTGTTAATTATGTAACAAAGGCCATTAGACAACTGCTGTGATATTTGTTTTTTTCTCCCCGAGTAGTCATTATACTCAATAACATTCGAAACTTGCCTCACGAAATTATCGTAAATCGGTTTAATTCGTAACGAAGAAGTTAACAACCAATCAAAATCCAAATCTTCAATGACATGGCGTTTGTCCACAGTATTCATATCAACTTTATTTAGCTTCTCTTTGGATGTCATTTCGTAAAATGGGTCATTGAACCATTTTCGCATGAAACGTGCTGACACCGTCCAATCTTTTTTCTCCATCACATCTGGGATGTCAGTTATTTTGAAGATTTTGACCGGGACCGTTTGTTTGTTTTCATTTTCGCTTGTTAACTTTGATCTAATCTTTACATTGGACACAAAATCACCCTATAAATAATGAATTTTTTTCAAGAATATTTAATTCTACTTCAGCCTCATCAGGATGACTAACAAAACCTGTTAGGCCCTTCTCGCATGAAACGCCTTTAACGACAGAACCTGTAGGTGAGGTCAATTCATATCTAATATTGGTTCTTGAGTTCTATCATCAACAAGAATAAAACTCCTTCGAAAAACATCACCAGGCCCTGGTAAAAATGGGATTTCTGGAGTCTGAGAATTACTTCCCGCAGCCATAGTCCGCTTCACTTTGCGTATATACGACGCCGTCGTACCATACTCGACCTTTCCGGCCTCAAGTCGCAGATAGCTTCCGCCGCCGATCAGCGTGATACGCTTCTTCCCGGCAAAGGAGATATCACTCGCTGAGCTCAGCGTCAGCTTCTTCTCAGCAAACAACCGCATGCTGGCGTTCTGCGCCTGGACATCTACTGGTCCTTCTCCGGATTTCAGGCTCAGTTGACCGGTGCGGGCAAAGAGTCCCAGTTTCTCACCGGTGAGCAGTGTCGCATTGCCCATCACTCCAACACTGAAGCCTTCTCCGGCGTTTACCGCCAGGTTCCGGCTGGCTGCCAGCTGCATATCTTCCCCGCTGGTCAGGACCATGCCTTCCGGCGCCGAGAAAAGCACCGCTTCTGTGCGGGGTTTGTCCGGGTCGAGGTCGTCACGGGTCAGTACCAGGCGCCAGCGGTTGTCCTTCTGATCCGGCCGGTTAAACAGCCCCACCACCGCCACGAACTGAGCGTCTTCATCCATGGGCATATTGAGTGTCACGCTGCCTTTGGGCATCACCAGCAGCGATTTTGACGCCAGTACGTCGTCTTTAAGTACCGTATCGGCATTACGCAGCAGCGTCTGGTAATCGGCGGCATCAGGCGCTTTACGATCCCTGAGCTGATAAACCCACGTCATAAGAGTAGTACTGGGTGAAAATAAAGGAATAGAAAATTGCGGAGCTAATAATCAATGGATTACCTTCTCTTAATCGAACTGATAATATGTTCAGCCATTTTTTCTATTTCGTCCTTATCCATTGGCGGCTGATTTTTAAGCTGACGGCTGTCCTGCATAACATAGAGCAGTAAATCTGGTTCCAGGTTTCTGGCTTTATGATTGCCCTGCACATAAGCCGCATAGCCATAGTTAATATAATTCATCCGGTTACTCACATGACCTTTATAGTCATATACTGGAACATTTTTGTATGTGCCTTTAACAAAAGTTCCGGTCCCGTCACGACCATCCATCTTAATTGAGCGCCACTTTGGTTTTATCAGCTCTTTTGAAGTTGCTCCCGCTTGGAAATCCCAGCTCCACAGCCAGGCCATGTAATCCTTCTCATTCAGGTCGTCTTCTTCTCCTGCCTGCGGATTCATCATCCCCAGGTCCTGGAAAAATATGGTCACATCTGGGTGATTTTTCAGACGGTAAGTGACGGCCATATTGCGTTTTTCATGTCCGGAATCCCCGGCGATAAAACCATAGGGTAAACAGAACCCCTGTTTTGCCGGAACTTCGTAGAGTTTGCGTGGCTGAAAACGTTTAAGCAATGAAAGCATCTCAGGTCTGCTTTTGTTCAGTTGCTCATCAAGTGATTGTACTTTATCTGCCTTTTTAAAAATAAACAGTCTGTTGCCATTGTTTACAAATAAAGAATAACCACCCGAATCAGTGGCTGAAAAAGCATTGTCGTAGTTATCGATACTGTACGCAAGTGATCTTTCAGCAATATCTTTTGGTAATACTGGAAGTTTCATTGATAATTTGTGGTTCCTTTTATCCCAGTAGTCCTGTATTCGATTGTCAGTACGCTCTTTAAATTCCTTTTCATATTTCAGCAAATCGATAGTCGATTTGTTTTCAGAGGAAACTACAACGTCATAATCTGCATAATGGAATACTGAGAATTGTGCCTGAACTGTGTCACCATTACTCTGATATCGATTTTCACTGAAAGATATTTTTGGAAACAAATAACGCGACACCAACGTGTTTTTTTGCCGCGCTGGATTTGCGAGTGGGTCAATGATTAAATTCACGGGATATAAAGCCACCTCCAAGCCATCAGGCAACAGCAACTGATAATAACCAATGCACTCACCCTTCCATTCCTGTGCAATAATACAATCAGAATAAACAAGGCAACCAAGTATAACAAGTGGTGGTAGTCCCTTCATGCCTGATTTACCTCATTATTATCACCGGCACTGTTATCCGCTAACAGCTGTGTATCGTCAGCAGATACAGCATTGCTGGCAATGAGCCGCATATTATATCGAATCATGTTATTCTCTCCTTCGGTCCAGTATATAGGCAGAGCAGTGAAATAACCTTTAATTGCATGCAGGGAACCGTCGTTCTGAAATTTATAATTTCGCCAAAAAATCTCTGAGAAGGGCATGCTACTTCTTACAAAACTTTTAATCTTGTCACCCGTGTTCATTACAGGCCATATTGAGGCGGGTATTTCATTAGTTTTTGTGCTTTCGGTATCAGAAACAGAAGGTGTTATTTCAGCAGGATAGGGATTGCTGTCAATATAATTTTTCGGAATAAAATCAAACACTATTTCATAGGTCTCAGCATTTTTTTTCGCCAACATCTGAATCTTCTCCCAGCCTTTTTTCAGTGCCGGTTTATCCAGCACATCTGCACACTCTCCCGCTGCGCTGCCCAGCCATTTACGCCATGCACTTTGTCTCAATTCGCGCGCAAAGTTTCGGGTCGGTGCAGCAACGCCCGTCCCATCCAGGTCCGTATAACAATGGGCTGTATCGGATATCAGTACCGCCAGCTCGGAGTCCCGGTCACCTTGCAGACTCCGGTCATTGATATTCGCACTTCCCACCAGAACATAGCGGTCATCGACAATCATCAGTTTACTGTGGACATATATCTGCTCTGTTACCGCTCTGCCGTTTAGTTCAACGTGGTCGCGCAGATTCAGCAGCGTCACATACTCATTGCATGCTTCCAGTGGAATGGTTTTATACTAATCGCCGCACTGCTCTTCCAGTTCAGTGATTTTCTTCCACCACTCCCTTCGCGGGACCGTCTGTAGTTCAAGTTGTTGTTTTACCCATAAGCTACGGCGAATACGGTTAAGCAGGCTCTGCGAACCAAAGACCAACGACTGTCGGGTTAAATGAATTTGCGCCACAATGGCCGGATCATCAAGCCGCCCCTCAGGATACACCGGCAGTACAATATACACATGGAACGCCTGCTGCATATGACTAAAGACTGCCCGTTTAATCCGGTCTCCTAGCCATTCCGCCACCGGATTTTGCGGTGTTTCATCATCAGGCAAGAGCCGGGTTGCCCAAGTATCCAAGGAAGGACTAATGCTTTTGGCCACCGGACTTAACTTACTCTCAGGGTCAATAGACGACGCCCCAAACGCGGAGACAAAAAACTGATTTTCGATGTAGATAAAATGCTCTGATTTGCTGATCAACAGGTGGATACTGCGCAGGATATCATCCTGTTTGAGCCTGGCCTTTGGTGCGCTGTCCGGCATATGCTTATGTTCATCCTTACGCATGTCGAGTGAGGCACTGCGCAGCACCTGCACCTGACAACCGCCTTTTTTCCCTGGTAGGGTTGCCGGAATGTCCAGTTCAGGAACTGGAGTTTTCAGCGGATGGTCCGGGTAGGGGTGACTATAACTGTTCCAGCGAAACACAAAGTTGCGCACCAGGTCATAGACCGCTGGCCCGTCAATTTGCATTTGGTAGTCCTGCCAGGGCATCCGGGGCTGGACCGTCGGGTCCAGACAGGTACTGTCCTTTGACGTAGCGGATGACTGCCAGAGCTTATGGCCGAGCACGTTATCAATAATGTGCTGTACACTGTCAGCCTGCCGACGTTCGGCTTTGTGCCGTTCATCCTGCTGGTTATCCCTCTGGAAACTCCCTGTCGGGATGACATATTCCTCCATGGGGTTATAACTGTTTTGCCGGGAAACAGGCGGGATACACGAATTGTACATATTCATGCCCTGTCGTCCGTCTGCATTTGCCTGCAAACCATAATGGTCATCATAGCGTCCATAGGCCAGGTCAATTCCGCCGACAAATGCCAGTTTTTCATCGACAATCACACATTTCTGATGATGCGAAAACATCATTCCGGATTTAGAGCCCGCACGCTGAACATAAAAAGCCTGCCTTCCGAGATGGGTATTCATCGCAGCAAATACCCGCTCTGTTGCCGCCGAATAGGTTTCTACCTGTGAGGGGTTATTCCACGGCATAATGTACACCTGCAGCTCTGGTGAAACCTTTACGGCTTCGAGTAATGCATCCACCAGGCGAACCCCTTCCGCTAATTGGGCATCCCAGTTAACCTGCCAGCCTGTGATGTAAATGCATTTTTGGGCCTGTTTAAAGGCAGTCAGTAACGCAGTAAAATAGGCTTTTCCCCCCAGGAAAGCCTGCACCGCATTACCTTCGGTATACTCGGCAAAGTTTTCTGATTGACGCTCCAGGCCACTGGTGTAATGTACCCAATGGTTGTGAGTTAACGTGGCTGTATAGCTCTTGTCGCTTTTGTCATCGAAATACACACTCCCCCGATTCATGCCATCATCAAGTTTTTGCACTGCCATCTTATTTTTCCTCCCTGAGTGAATCGAGTATTGCCCCGTTAATCTGTTGTTCATCCTGTATACATTGTTTCAACTTTTCTCCAGGTTGAATGTTGTCGGAGACCGAATTGAACATGCGATGGAATCCCATTGCATCCTGTGCGCAGAAGTCCTTTGCATCACTGCCTGTATCGGCAGGTATCATATTGAAATACAACCTGTGCGCGCGGTCACCAGCAACCATCCATAAACGGGACGAATACTGTGATGCCAGTTTTATCAGTTGCGCCTGTTGTGTTTCTGACTGGAGTACATTGCCAGCATCGTCCGTTTGTCCGTTCATAAGGACTTCATCGGTAGTAATGGCCTGCATGTAAGAGTCTGCCTCGACGATTTGCCACTGACGTACTGATTGTGCGAGTCCGTTTACTCCTGGCGCATCAGACAAACGGAGCACCGGCTTAAGGTTCTGACTGATCGGTTGAGAGGTGAATAAATCAACCAGTGGCATCACAGGCAGATTTAACGGCATACTCGCCGCCCCCGCCGCCATAGTCCGCTTCACTTTGCGCATATACGTCGCCGTCGTACCATATTCAACCTTTCCGGCCTCAAGTCGCAGATAGCTTCCGCCGCCGATCAGCGTGATACGTTTTTTCCCGGCAAAGGAGATGTCACTCGCTGAGCTCAGCGTCAGTTTCTTCTCCGCAAACAACCGCATACTGGCATTTTGCGCCTGGACATCGATTGGCCCTTCGCCGGATTTCAGGCTCAACTGACCGGTGCGGGCAAAGAGTCCCAGTTTCTCACCGGTGAGCAGTGTCGCATTGCCCATCACGCCAGCACTGAAGTCTTCTCCGGAGTTAACCGCCAGGTTCCGGCCAGCGGCCAGCTGCATATCTTCACCACTGGTCATGGCCATGCCTTCCGGGGCCGAGAAAAGCACCGCTTCATTGAGCGGTTTCAGCCGCTGCTCAAACATCTGTATCTGGCTGTCGACATCCGCCTTCAGCGCCTGCGCCTGTTCTGCGGCCATTTCCAGCTGTTGCAGTTGCTGATTAAGCCTGTCGATTTCCCTCAGCGCGGTATCCATATTCAGAGCATCACCCTGGGCTTTCGCCTGAGCATCCGCAGCGACAAAGAGTCCCTTCCCTGCTCTCAGGGTTCCCCACTCATCGGTGCGCAACTCTGTGCCCGTACCGCGACGTTGCCCCTGGCTGTCCACAAGGTGCCCGGTTTTGAGCTGTGTTTTCCCGTACTCCGTGGCGAGCTTGATGTGCTCCTCACCGCGCCTGTCTTCCATCCGCAGTTTGTTGTTCGCCGGAGTCCGCAGGATATTGCGGGTGTGATTGTCCCGGTTAACAAGGTCGGAATGTTCGGAGTCGTGCAGGGCATACGCTATATACGGCAGATCAATATCGCCGTTGCTGTACGCAATCGCCACTTCGGTGCCGTCGATGAGCGGCGTATGCCAGCCCAGTGTTTCACCGGCATAAGGTTTCGCCATTCGCAGCCACAGGTAACCGTAACCGGGTTCCGTCCCCTCTCGGTCGAAGTCCAGCTTCACCCGATAGCGCCCCTGCTCGTCCAGGTGTGCGTAGGTATCATTTTTTTCGCGACTTTCGATCCGGGCCGGAAGCGTACCGTGAATTCCCGGACGCGGCATTTCCGCCGGGCGGAAACAGTAACGTTCGGTGTAAGGCAGGCCCCACACCGACACATGCAGGCGGGAATCCCGGGCCCCCCGGAAGGTCACCAGGGTGAGGATCACGCCTTCTTTCAGGGCGGCAATAACATCGCCCTGCGGCTCCAGCACCTGCCCGGGCGTGAGATGGGCGGCGTTGCTGAACAGGTGAATACGGGCCGACCTGTTGAGCTCCCGCTCGTGGTGAAGTCGGGCCCAGAACGCGCCAGATTCGGTTTCCGGCTCCGGGTTTGCGTCATCACCCGCTTCACGATACGGTGCCGCGTAGCGGTAATGCTCCCCGGTGGTGAGCGCATCATTATGCACGCTGACCGTCGCATCCATCGGCGTGCTGGCAGTCCGGTAGTTGTAATCACGCGTGACGACGGTGCCGATGGCGATGTTGTGCCAGGTTCGGACATCCCAGACTGATTCTGCCGCGCCGTCATACAGACCCGATGGCTCGCGGTACGGCAGTCGCACATCAAACTGATAGTTCAGCTGGCTGTCGGCCAGGATGTAGGTATCCAGACCACGCTCGTCGTCCATCATCGTGCGCCAGTAAATTCCCACCTCCGACAGAATGCGCCGGATAAACTCCAGGTCCGTTTCCCGCCACTGGCTGATAATTTCACGTGGCGGGTATGTATGCTCCAGTCTGAATTCAAAATCAGGACCTTTCAGACCGTGTTTACGCAGCACCTGCTCAACCACCTCAGGAACGGACTGGTTCTGATATACCGCGCACTGTCGGGTGTAACCCAGGAGCGCCAGGCGGGAACTGAGCGTAAGCCGGTAGTGGGACTGGTCGTTTGAGGATGAAAGCCATTCCAGGCGGGTCACCATGCCGTGAACACTTTTACCGCTCCGCATCCGGAAAGAGGCATATTTCATCAGTACCTGTTCCGGGGGGATGTTCGCCTCCGGGGAAGTGAACTCGATATCCCATCTGAATGGCTCGCTCAGTGCTTCCCTGCCACGAAAGCGCAGAACATCCGGCTTCACCGAACTGTCATTAATATCCAGAAAGTAACGGGTCTGTCCGTCAAAAAGCGCTGACCTGTTATCCATCACGTCACTCCTTTACCGGCACGAGGCCGAGCCAGCCATCACCCAGTTCAATTGTGCGGGGTTTGTCCGGGTCGAGGTCGTCACGGGTCAGTACCAGGCGCCAGCGGTTGTCCTTCTGATCCGGCCGGTTAAACAGCCCCACCACCGCCACGAACTGAGCATTTTCATCCATAGGCATATTGAGCGTCACGCTGCCGTTGGGCATCACCAGCAGCTCTTTTGACGCCAGTACGTCGTCCTTCAGTACCGTATCGGCATTGCGCAGCAGCGTCTGATAATCGGCGGCATCAACCGCTTTACGATCCCTGAGCTGATAAACCCGCACCATTGTCGCCAGCGGCGTCTGTGCGCCATCGGCGTTAATGGCCGTGCGCGGGATAAAATCCAGATGCAGTGTTTTAATTTTCTTGTAGAAGAGGGATTTCGTGATGCTGACCGTACCGTCCGTGACGGTCTGCGTCAGACCGCAGCCTGCGAGCAGACCACAGGCAATAAGCGTCAGCGCCCACCAGCGGGTTACTGTTGCCATTCAAAAGTTCCTTTAGTGAAAGTGGGAGTACGTGATTAGTCGAAGCGGTAATGCCCGTCTTCAGCGGGCGGTAGCGCAGAACATTGCAGCCCTTCATAGCAGCCCAGACTGACGGTCAGACTCTCCCGGCTATTGCTGAGTTTGCCCGCTTTCAGACCCAACAAACCGGTACGGCCCAGTTGGATACGCCTGCCTTTGCCAAGGCGGGGCTCAGGCAACAACCGCACGGGTACGGTGAGGCGCAGTCGGGCGTCGCTACGGTAGCCGAGATAGACGCGCAGCAGGACCAGCAAATCAGTATGGAGGACGCCACCGGGTAACCAGCCTTCCGCCTCGTGCGGATCCTCAGTATCCAGGCTCACCAGTATCCGGCTGCATGCTTCCTTTGCCGTTTTGCCGAGCGTGGCCCGCTGCGAAAGACGGATGCGGTTTTCGGCCCCCAACCCACTGCGATTATTGATATGGACCTTAACCGGATCGGGTTCGGTGATAAATGCCCGGGTGTTCGGTGCCAGCAGGCTCACCAGCGCCCGAATGCCTTCCGCATTGCGCGTGGGCAAACGCATGGTGCCCAGCAGGGCCAGGAAACGGGAAACGGGGGTTGCCACATGTTCCGCCGTGCCCGGTATACCGAGGCCCACCAGCCCCAGCAGACACTGTGATGTGGCATCCTGGCCACTGGCCTCGAAGGTCGCCGGCCAGGCGTATTTTCGCCAGATCCGGTAATACTGCGTGGTGATCCGGTGGCTGAAAATGTCCAGGAATGAGGTGACCGCCTCATGTCCTTCGCGGCGCTGCGCAATGTCATCCAGGTAGGATGTCGGCAGAGGGGAGTCCACGCCATACACCCCGAGAAATGTCGTGCGGACCGTTGGGGGTAATGTCGGATGGTCTTCGTCGGTCTCCACCGCTTTCAGGGTACTGACCGGGAAACCCATACCAGGCCAGGGTCTGAATCGTACCGGATCGTCGCCCGGATGGCTGGTGGTGCCCATTTTCGGCGCGTCCGGATTTTCCTGTTCCAGCAGCTGGCAGAAACGATAAAAATTGGCCCGCCAGATATCTTTGTTAAGGGCCAGCGTCAGCCTGGTACGTGCTGGCTGTGATTCTCGTGCCATCTCAGTCGTTTCCCTGTCGGTTGCAGCACCAGCGTGAGCTGGTTAAAGAGGTGAATATCGGCATAGAGCGCGAAGAACCGGTGCAGCATCTCCCCGAAGAGATTCACATCGCCCTCGCCTGCAAAATTATCCATATTCAGCGTGACCTCAATGTCCACGCCCCGGAGCATAAAGCCCTTCTCAAAACGGCGGATCAGGGTGTGCTTCACGGCGACGATTGCTTCAAGCCGACGGCGGTTCATTTCATCGTCGGTCCAGTCATAGAGCGCCAGCGTTCCCCGCAGAACCTCCGGATTGTCCATCATGCTGAGGAAGTTTGATCCGAGGTGACTCATCACCCGCCAGTGAAAACGATCGTTTGCAGGGGGATATAGCGGCATCGTCGGTGCTGTGACGTTCAGTACCCTGACGGGCACTTTGCCGGTTTTGACCACCCTGTCCAGGAGCGTACTTTCCAGCGCCTTACGCGGAAGCTGCCCGTTGGTACCGGTTATTCGCATCGAAAGGGATTCTGGCTTTTCGGACAGCTGCTCCAGCTCGAACGAGCGCCCCCCGAGAATTATCCAGGTGTCATACAGGCCAGAGGGGCCGCGTTTCACGCGGGTATGGAAATAGCGTTCAGGGGCATCGTGGCGCATCATACCGCCCCGGTGCCTGAAGCTGGTGAACGGTACATAGGGGTGTTTGCCATTCTTCACCGCCCCATGGATGTTATCGACGCTGTAAATCTCGGTGTGACCATCCTGAAGACGCAGCGGCCTGAGCAGGTATTCGTTATCCAGCGGGTCAAGCGTCAGCGGATCGGCTTCCAGGGTAAAGAGATTGATGACCGGGGCACAGTGCAGCCGGAAGTTTTCTGTCTCAAAAGGCAGATCGGATGACCAGGCTTCACTGAGCACAATGTCGACTTCAAACCAGGTGCTGGCCGTAGTGAGCCCGATGGCGTCGAGACCGCGCAGCTCAACAAACATAAATTTCGAACGGAAGCTGAAATATTCCAGCAGCAGTTGATAACCGCTGAAGGCAGTATCGGCTTTCTTCCACAGGCCATCATTGTCATCGAAGCCCATGGGTTTGCACCAGCCGTCAAACTGATGACGTTCAGTGTGCGTCCCGGCATGACGCGCATACATGGCGTGGACGCGACGGGTCATTGCCAGATGCAGCGCTGAGCTAACCGGACTTTCTGCGTTAAGAAAAATGGCGACTTTGTCGATCCCGGCTTTACTCCAGTCCACTTTTTCAGGGCATTCAAAGCGCAGGCGAATAGCAGAGCGGCCATCGTTTTCTGTGTGCAGGCGGGCGTCGGCAAGGTGCAGCGGTTGTAGCGGCACATCGCGGGTGGTCCGATACTGGCAGGCTGTTTTATGCGGCCCGACAGGGCGTGACAAAACGGAGAAACCTTCCGCCAGCATTTCGGCCTGACGCAGACTGCGCCAGTCAGGCGAGAACTCGACGATGGCCAGCGACGGGATAGTCCGCATATAGTGCGGCCAGAGCAAGCTAACCAGCCCTTCGGTCAGTTCCGGCAGGTCATCATCCAGCTTTTCACGCAAACGGCCCATCAGGAAGGCAAAGCCTTCAAACAGGCGTTCTACATAAGGATCGCGGGCGCCGGGTTTATCCAGATTAAGCATCGCTGCCCGATCCGGATGGGCTCGGGCAAACTCTTTACCCGCCTCACGCAGATAGCGCATCTCTGCTTCGTAATAGCGCAGGGTTAAATCATCCATGCACGGCATTCCTGAAAATTGTTAATGAGAAAATCATCCACAGAGCACCATGGCACGGGCCGGGTCAATGGCGATCAGACCCGCCAATAGCGTATCCATCTCAGGCATCAGACGGGCTTTATCAGATTCGCTGCGACCGGCTTTCATGCGCAGCAGCTTCAGGCGTCGGGCCTGGACTTCAAACAACAGAGCGGGCTCCCAGTCTCCCAGCGTCAGCAGTGGCGCACGGGCAGTGAGTTCACCAAGCAGATGAAGCGCCATATCGTTTCGGCCATACTGCTCGGCCACCCGGGCCATCAGCAGGCGTATCAGCCAGCGATGGCGGGGGGTATCCATCCCCGGTCGGGACTGGAGCCAGGCAAGCGCCGCTTCGGGCCCTTCCGTGTCTCCCTTCTCCATAGCTTCGGGCTCAAGGAGCAGCACATCATCAGCCTGACCATTAACAACGGTAGCGGGTTCATCGCCGTACATCAGGCCTTCTTCATTTACTTTTTCAGTAATCCAGGCGGTGGTGACTTCGTCGGCAAAGGGGGTGCCGTCATTCCATGCCAGCCCTTCAAGGCCCGGGAGGCGTTTAAGCAGCAGCCGCAGATCGAACAGGACGGAGTCAGCCCAGGTATCCCAGGGCTGACCGGCATGGCTGAGCCCCTGCCAGAGGTACCACTGAAGATCGAGCCAGAAATGATTGACCCCTTCGCAATACATCTGGCTGGCCTGCTCAACCAGTTCGGTCCAGTTTTTCTGAAGATATAGCCGTTTAAGTTGAGCACGATACTCGGGTTTCGGCGCTACCAGGCGGGTACGACCGCTACTGTCGAGTGGGGGGTTCTGATCGACCGTATCCCACCGCACGGTCTTTATCAGCCGGTGAGAAGCCAGCCAGCCCTGCGGTTGTTCGCTCAGCCAGCGGGAAAGTAACTTTGCCTGGTCGAGTAGATCGCGGCCCGATTTCACTGCTGACAGTTGTGGTGAATCTGAATGGGTTGATTCACGCCCGAGCTCCTGGGCGCTGCTGTTCTGGGGAACCAGAGCCTCCATGCCGCCTGAATGTGCCAAGCGGTTTTCAAGAGCGGTACAAAGCCCTGCAAAAGACGGTTTTTCCGCTTCCGGCAAGTCAGCCACGGCGGATTCAAGCAGGTGTATGGCGCCAGCCGTCAGGCCGGCATCATTGTGGTCCACCTCGGGCCATAACAGCAGTGCATCAATCACTTTTGCACTGTTCAGCCACCCCAGCGCAGCTTTACGGGCAACCGGACGCTGGGGATGACATGTCTGCCCGTAGCGGTTCAGCAACGCGACAAGAAGCAGTAGGCCTTCGGACAACCCTTTTTCACCGTCGCGGCTGAGTCGGGCCAGTACGTACCAGGTCACGACACGAATATCTTTGGCGCATTCGCAAAGACACTTCTGGGCCAGCTCGCACAACAGCGCTGAATCGGTACCTGAAAGTTTATTAATCTCTTCACGCATCAGCTGAAAATTATCATCGTATGCAGGATCGTCCCCCGCTTCCGTTTCAGGGTTGATGGGTTTTAACCAGTTATCCCAGAGTGTCAGGGCGTCATTTGCCCGGGAGATGAGGCGCTGCCTCTCTTCCAGGCTGGTGGCGCAGGCAGTTAACAGATCTTCCGGTGAACTCATTCTTTTTCCCGTTTGTTAGTTTCTTTCATAAACCTCACGACCGCTTCCAGACAATCGTCGTCCTTGCCATTGACGATTTGCGATGGCTTCCATTTCAGCAGCATACTTTTCTCCTCCCCCTGAGTGGGTTTGCCAGTGGGCTTTTCTGACATGGGGGCGAAGGCGCTGATGGGCGTGGAGGGGCTGTCCCCTGAGGTACTGGCTTCCGGCGCTCGCGGTGCCTGCCTGAGCGCGGAACCGGCCCGGTCGCCCGCAAAAATCTGCACCGGCTTGTCCGGGGGATGAGGCGTTGATGCTTTTCGACGCCTCTTGGCGCTGGTCTCCGAGCAAAGCCAGAACAGCGCGCCAGAATCCACAGATCCCCTCCTCCTGCTGACTGATAGCCGTGGAGACAGGATCGGTTAACGCGAGATACTCCATCCCCATCGGAATGTGCTCCCGGAAAAGCGGATCCTGAGCGAGCGTCAGGGCGAGCAGCGCATCCGTCTGGTTATCATGATCGGCAAGGGTGAAAAATGCGCCCATCAGCGCACCCTGGCCTTCAGCAAAGACCGTGTCAGCCGGAAAATCGAGCCAGAATCCCCAGAATGGCAGGCGGCGAAGCATTTCTCCTGACAGTGCGTCGGTCTGGCGGGTTTCTCCCAAGACTCATCGCAGTGGAGAAGTGTTTTACCGGTTCGCCAGGCCGCAAGCGTCATATAAACGATATGCGGCGAGAAATCTTTCATGAGCGCGGACAAAGGAATCCTTCCTCAGACGCTGGATTATGCTTCAGCCAATCACTGAGCCAGGCCCGACACTACCGAAGGTCATAAACTACCTGGGGGCTGGTGATTCGTCCTCCCGCCACTTATCCACCATGTTGAAAATACCCGGAGACCAGCCTTCCACCTGTTTTGCGAAAGCGAGTGCCGGATGAAGTTTCCCGCCCATCGTTTTTAGCGCTCTTCTGCGCCAGGTGCGACGTTGAAGATAGTGTCAGGCAGCGTGAATCCCTGAAGCTTCAGTAACGCAAGAGGGCCGTTGCCGAGTTCACTGCGCATCACAAACTTCAGAGGATTGCCGTCGGCGGTGATCCACACCAGCTGTGTACGGCTGGCATCGAGTGGTGTGATCAGGGCTGTGTCCAGCAGGCGAATGAAGCCCCAGTTCCCCTGGTTACTGGCGTAGAGTTGCATACCACTGCTTACACTACGCCAGCGGAGGCTGACGCCCGGGTAGTACGTATTCCCCGGCCAGGTAAAGCTCTGCCAGCTTTCCATCTGGTTAAAGAAATCCAGATTTTGCTCGTCAAGCGTCAACTGCATACGGGCTATATCACGGGAAGGACGCGCCATCAGTTCAAAGTGAATACCCGCATCGCCCTGAGCAAAAACGATATCCGCCAGTTCAGCCAGCAGATTAATTGCCCGCAGGAAATCCGGGCTCACCTCCATCCCCTGACTTGCTGAAGAATCGACCACCCAGCGATTCCCCTCCTGGTGAAGGATCCCGCCAAGATTAGTTTTCAGGAAGCTAGTGATTCGCCCCGAATCACTGCGCAGGAACTGAGCCAGTAACGGCAGGGAGGCATCGCTGCCGGTAGCTTTAAACGGATAGCGACCGGCAAACGCTTTGTTCCATTGATCGACAATAGTTGTCTGCCAGCGGTTATTAAGGCTTCCTGCAGCCGGAGCAAGTATCTGTCTCCAGGCCAGATCCAGCGGTTGCACAAACAATGACTGGCCGAACCCGTTCCACTCCTGACCCAGGCTTGCCGCCACCAGACTGCTATAGTCACGCGTATCCGTCAGATCGATAGCTTTACCCTGGAACACAGTCTGGGCCAGCATCTGCGACATAGCCTGCGGATCCGGGGCGCTAGTGACCTGCTGAAGCTTCAGCCTCACCTGGGTAACACGGGCCAGCCAGGATTGGAAACTGAGATTACCGTTGCTACCGGTCCCCTCTTTACCCTCCATCAGACCCATCAGCGGTCCAAACACGCCATCGAGCGGACCTTTAGGGCCCTGTGCCTGTTCAATAAACTGTCTGGCATTTTTTTTCTGACCGATCAGCTTTTTCGCTGAGTCCACTATCGAATCAGCCAGTGCCTCACTCTTCTGCCCCGTTTTCCCCTGCCAGGCCAGCGTGTTCATCAGTGCCACCAGCGGGGACTGGCGGACGTCGCCGATCAGGTTGAGCTGGGCAATAGCTTCTGAAAGTGAAGTTGCATCCTGCCACTGAATGCTGTTGACCATATTCAGCCAGGCATTGCCAAAATCGATAAAGTAACGTTCGATCAGCCGGGCCTTCAGTGCTTCCGGGGAAATATCGCTCCCTGTCTGATGGATTTTATCCGTCAGTACCCAGTCGATTTCGTCACGGCGGGTTTTAACGACCTCGTTGATCGCATCCTGTACCTGCTCTTCCCAGGCCTGGCGCGTAAACATACCCGGGACGACTTCGTCCGTGCTGAATACCGTTGAGGCATCGGTATCGCCGGTCATATCGGCAAGCGTTAAATCAGGCCAGTTGCTGGCCACGCGCTTAAGCATGTCCTGGTACAACCCGGACTCAGCGTTACGCTGGCCTATTTGTTTAAGCAGGATCTGGCGGACCGTGCTGATTAATTCAGCGTCAGGCTTAATTTTCCATTCGGGGTGTGCAGGGAGATTCTGCGCATAAAAGCCCAGCAGCTTCGGGGCGAGGTCCTGCCAGGTACCATCCGGTACATTCTGACGTTTCGGCCAGGCGACCAGTACGTTTTTTGCCAGCCAGCCTGCGTCCGCTTTATCCGGACGGGCCAGCATCAGATAACTTTTCAGCATGTCATAGGTGTGCTGTGTGCCCTGTGTTCGGGCATCACTGGCAGGAGGAAGTTGCACAAAGGCATTCAGCTGCTGCCTGAGATTCTCTGCGGTGGCATCCCTCATCAGCTGTGCGTTATTTGTAGCATACAGGGGCCAGAGTGCGGCCAGCGTGTCGCTGTCCTGATTAAGACCAAATCGTGTGTACCATGGAGCGCCGGTCGCCTCACGATGTTGCAGACGGGCAATGGCTTGCTGGAGTACGAGCTGGTTGTGCAGGCGTTCAGCCAGTGTTTTTGCAGTATCCGCTGCCTGCCTCGCCGTTTCCTGCGCCTGATAAATCTGGGTACGGTTAACGATCAGGGACAACAGTGTACCGGCCCCCCACAGGACAATCAGGGAAAGCAAAATTAACCGCAGCATCTTTAGCCAGCCGATACCCAGTTTCCTGCCGCTGACCGCATCACAGTCATCAATGACGGCTTTCCATGTCGGGGTGTCCAGACGTGTGTTCGGCACCGTTCCGGCAACAGCCAGTTCAGGGCTGAACATGACCCCCCGTAAACGAAAGGCCGCAGATCCCTGCATCAACCCGCTGAGCAAAACGGTCAGACTGCCTTTCAGTTCGTGCCGCAGGTGGGAGGATAACTGTAGCAGGCTGCCATGCGCCGGATTATTCAGTATCTGTGCTATACCGGCTTTTTGCAGGCGTTGCGTCAGTATGCTAAACGCCTCATCCGCCTCTTTTACGGTGCCTCCCGGTCCGAAAATAACCCCTGTTGCAGTGGTTTCCTCGTCCTGCTGAGCCCCTGTTGCCTTGTCAGTAAGCCACAGCCAGACTGGGGCCTGCCAGCCCAGCAGATGGTCGGCTTTCTGGCGACAGCGCAAAAAGGCATCCCGTTCGATATCCGTCGGGAGGGCTGAGGTACTTATCACCTGAATGATGCTATCAACCGGATGACCAGGACGCAGGCGTTTCAGTTTTGACAGGAAGATCTCATCCGGAAGCGACTGGGCGTCGCCGCCATAAATCAGTACGTTGCCGTCGCCTTCCTGCCAGAGGTCATGACACAGGCCCGGGGCCGCGTTGTGGACGTCGTCCGGGTTGCCCATAACCAAAAGGAGACGCACTTTACGCTTCCAGCGGCGTCCATAGCGAAAGCGCAGGTGTTCGGACACGACGTCTTCGCTGAAAACGGGTTCATCATCGTCTTCTTCACTGGGAATTGGGTTCGTCAACGGAGCGGCAGTCTCAGCCTTTTTCTGCCCCCACTGGAAATACAACCCGGATTTACCCGCGTGGTCGAAAGCCTTCTCTATCAGCCAGCCGAGTAAAAACAACGCGGCAACCAGTATGGCGCAGAATGTGAGTATTCGTTGACCGTCATACGGTCCGAAGCCGGTGCCCGAGGCTACGTTTTCCGGAAAGGCATAAAACAGAAATGCCACGATGACTGTCAGAAAAAAGGCGACAGTCACAACGGAGCCGATGAGTGTTTTTACTTTTACCTTAGACATTCTTAGGCGATTCCTTGCGAACTTCTTCTTTGGTGATGACGGCGATCCAGATGTCGTCTTTATCAGCGGCGGGTTGTGCGGCGATAACCTGCGGGCCATTACCGCTACATGCAGCAGAGGCAAGAATAATTGCAAGCCAGGGGGCGGCGCGTCTGGCATATCCCAGAGCGGGATCAATACCTTGATTGTCTTTTGACAAGCTGAATGTCCCCCCGTTATCTTCACAAGCAATATTCCATCCACTCCCGCTTGAAAGGACTGGACCTGTATACCAGGCCGTTTTTAGTGCTTCAGGAGGTGTTGCGGCCCATAACAGTGCCCTTTCCAGCGTTTTTACAAGCCGGGTTTCCTGGCCCTTTTCAGGGCGATGAAGACATACCGCATCAGGATAACCAACAGCCTTACGGTTGCTGAGCACCACAAGGGTAATGGCATCGGCGTCACCTTCATCAGGCTGAGCAGGCAATGAAAACGTCACTCCAGCAAGAATGCCTGGAGTGTCCCAGCGCTGGTCCAGCCAGGCATCAAGCCCAGCCAGACCTTTGCCCGCAAGGAGCCTGAAGACCCGCCCGGTTCTGGCCGTGAGTTCATTTCTGAAGTGCTCCTCCAGTCTGGGTCGGATATCGTCGTCACAGTCCAGCATCAGGCAGCAAGGAATCTCCTTCGACAGGGTGTCGGTAATTTTTTGTACATGGGCGACAAGTGTTGACGTGGCGGAGAGGAGTTCTGAATCCAGATCTGTCTGAAAACTGGCTAAGGCTGCATACCTGACAGCAGCTTTGGAACCCCGTGGCGTTGAGGCCTCTGAAGCTGCAACGGTATGATTAAGTGCTTTCACCAGTGCACCAGGACTATTCCCTGAAAAGTGTTGAACGTATGTATCGAGTATCCAGGCACAGCGCTGGCCCCGACGAGTTTCGCGATCAATAAGCGCTTCGCGTTCCACATTCCGGGACTCAGCCCCCACCTGCTCTGCTTTGTATGCAAACCGGCGCAGGGAGAAAAACAGTCCCCAGAGACAGAAAGGCAATCCCAGAGCAGTAAACCAGAAAATAAAGCCAGTGCGTTCTGTCGTCCAGTTCCAGAGCGTTAGAGCAATCCCTCCTGACATGACAAATGCCAGGAACAGCAGCCAGCGGCGGGTATCAGGTCGTGGAACCTTCGCCGCCTTTTCAGGGATGGTATCCAGCAGGACTGGCATACTCAGGCAACCTTGGCAGGAGCAAAAGAACTGATCAATGTGCAACCACAGCCACATCTATGACCGTGAAAGGCAACCGGGATCCCGTTATCAAGATAATCAGGGTTACCTTCGATGATAGTTGTCGGACCATGTCCAGGTATCGGGCAGGAAACGCTGTCACCTTTACGTGCCACGCCAATCCCACCAAATATCATGGTGCCAGAACAGGTCATGACTGAACCACCGTGAGTGGTTTTGTCGCCTTTTCGAATAATCTGCAACATTTGTATCTCCATCAATTTATTGTATACAGGACAGAATAAATTAACATTTATTACTCAAGTGTATCAGTCTTGATCCAGGAAATAAGAGGGGAACCTTTTGTATTGATATATCCAATATTCACCCATTTATTGTCTGGAGATGTCTGAATAATCTTTATCTTATCTCCGGGAATAAGATAAGCACTGGTTTTGTTATTGTCATTTGGAAAAGTGAATAAATTTGACTTGGTTTTCACCGTAGATATCTCGGTAATTTTTCTTAGATATTCAGAAATGGACTTCAATACAATTCCTTCCGCTTTTTTGTTTTCCTTTGTCATTCTTTGATATGTGTTTATATTTTCCTTAGATGGCGAGTCACACCGAAGCATGTTGACTACCTCTCTTTCATCTATTCCAGAAAAATCATCTATCGTTTTGTTGATCATCGGGCGCATTGACTGGAAGTCAAATTTATCTGCATTAACATCCCCTGAACTGGCTAATATATCTTTATTACCCACCCAGCTATAACCACATGCCTCACCATCCCAGTCACTAACAATGCAACCATTGGTCATATCCACGACACTACAATAAGCCTTATAGGTATATTTTTTTACACCATCACCAAACTCTACATCCCCCCCGGAAACACTCATTACGATAAGATATTTTCCAGAGGGAGACGGTTTTGACGAACCATTTTCTATATAATATCTGTCGCTGCGACTGAGATCTGCCGTATAAGCATTGCGAGAAAAAACGATTTTACCCCATGAATTATTTTCATAATGCTCCCCTTTTTTTTTTCTGAGAAAAAATTAAACGTCCGCCTTCTGGAGATTTAATTTCTATATCAGCATAACTTACATTCGTAGTAAAAATAGCTAAAATAATAGCCCTTAAAAAGTAAGGTCTTGTCATAATTTATACTTTTCCAGATGTTTGTTTCCATTTATTCGCTCTCAACGCCTCATTTATGTATGTTTTTGCTAGGAATTATATTTCTTAAGTATGTATTTTTTTATAGAGTCTGCATTTTTATATTTAAATGGCTTTATTTTCGCATTAAAACCTGACAAATTAGAGTCCTTATCTAAGAACTTATTGATATGCATGTGCCCAGTTTCATCATATGTATACCCATATACTTTATAATAATTACCTTCGTCCATATTTCCTCCCCAGGAGACCAGACTAATAATATTCATTTCCGAATTAATATTCATAAAAAAGACTGTACGAACTGAAGGAGCCACATTATCATGATTTTCTATTGAATCAATCACTGTTTCACCACTTACATCTTCACGAATAAGATCTAAAGAGTCGGATCTAACATATTTAATAGATACATTATCTACTCCCCTTAGAGTAAAAGGCCCTTGCTGTATAGACTCAAAATCTACAATATAATTTTTTTAGATGACAAATCGTTTTTTAAACCATCACTTAAACGATTACAAACAGCATTGTTTAAGCTGATAGGATCAATCCATTTTTTACCCACACGGCTATATGACTTTGCAAAAACTATATTTAACTCACTGTCCAGCATATATATATTGTCAAACGATAATGGCCCATCAGCAGAGGATGAGTCCATACTTAATCTAACACCAGTCACCCTCCCCCATTTACATTGAAAAGAATAATATTGTTTTATCGTGACATTATTGGCGTCACCTTCAAGGGCCACGTCTATATTTTTAATTTTATTATTGTTTTGTACTTGCAATGAAAAATATTTAACATCTTCAACTTGGTCAGATAATGATAATTTGAAATCTATTGCATATGATAATTTTGTGGAAAAAATAAAAATCAATACCAATATTTTAAAATATTTCATCAAAAATACTCTCTTGCAGGAATCTAATTAAATTATTATGTCTATCTTCATAGTGATTATCATAAAGATTAACAATTCTCGTTATTGAGTCAGATACAACCCTGCTGATTCCATTGTCAGCTCTTCTGTATAGATTATTCTGGTCCCAGAAATATAAAGCAGATCTTGCCGCATAAACCGTATCAAGTAAAAGGTCTGGATTCAATTCAAAATCAACACGTTCTCCCCAAACTTTTTCATGATAGTTTGTAAAAGATTTATAGTTATTTCTGAATGTTAACTGTTTCATTCCCCTTCCATGATATCTGCATCCATCTCCACTTGCAATATCATTATTTCCCTCTCGTCCACCATAGGCCCTGTTGGCAATATTTTGTTTATTTGCGGCTTGTCTTCTTGGGATATAACCATCGGTTTGCGCGTCTTGAGGATGATTAGCATAGTATGCAAATTTATCTATAAGCACTTGTGGTCTATAGTTAAAACCCTCATTTAAATTAAACGCAGGCCCTACCTCTTGAAAATTTGCGCAAAAAAATGATAAAGTCTATTTTTGGTATTAATATTACACGCTTCAAATTTATTCGAAAACTCTTCAGCAACAATATCAAGAACAGCGTCAGAAACATTGCCTGGGCTATTCCAAATCCTCCTGAGCATTTCTCGCGTAATTTTTGGCTTCCCTTTCCTTATAGCATTTAAAAATACAATCGGATGCATATGCCACGGTTCGGGCCCCAGCACTACGCCCTTTTCGGATACTGCTTTCATCCATGTCATCTTATCCAGAAACGCTTCCAGGTACGTTTTCCATAACGGTGCGTCCGTGGTTAAAGTATCCAGGTATGTCTTCCAGAGCGAGTCATCCTTGCCGTAATACCATTCACTGGCGTGCTTCGCTATCACACGGTACAGATGGTCGCGATACGACACATTATGAACCGCCTGAAGATACTCCTGCTCCGAGGAATGTCCATCCTGGTTACTGTCTATCAATTCCAGCAGGTACTGGTAGTTATATTTACACTACAAAATATCTATAAACTTTATCCAAGCAACAACAACTCTAGTTTCAGATGTGTATTTAATATTTAACATGGAATTTTTATATGCCAAAACCTCGACAATGTCACCTTTTATCAAATATGGTTTGTTTTTCTGTTGTTTTTTATTTTCATCATATAAAAAAGCCTTATTACCTCTAACAATCGTTTTAACCTTATCTTTAAGTACTAAATTATCAGATTTTAGGAGTTTACTTGCATCCAGCGTTGATAAACTCAGGCCGGATATTTCATCATCTTTAGAACACAAAGTTAGTAACGCGTCAGCCTGATATCCCGAAGATGGTAGTCTTATTTGCTTACATGCTGATATTAAAAAAGGTCTTTTACCTGAGGTGAATTTAAACGTATATACATCCCGTGGGTAATCCATAACCAAAGATACTGTACCATCTGGTTTGGAATCTAAAAATAAGCCACTCCCTTCAATATCCGATGTAAGTATTGTATCGTTACTATACACATCCCCTTTTGCATTTATATACTTAAGATTGTACTCACCTCCATCTTTTTCGATAAGCCACTCACTTCCATCAATATTTTTTGCTGTTAATACACGAGTTCTTTCCGCAAACACAGAACAAGACAGAATAAACAATAACAGACTCAAAAAACACTTACCATAAATACTCATTTATCACCACTCATTTTTTAATGAATTATATGCATTCTCAATTATTTCATCATATCCTATTTGACCAGTGCCATTATACTTCCTGGCAATTGTTAGCCAATCTTTATCCTTCATCGACTGAAGCATTCTTTTCTCATTAACAAGAAAGATCTTAAAGTATTGTAAGTGCTGCATCGCACAATAGTTCTGAGCATCCACTAATTCCTGAGTTGAACTATATAGATGATGATAATACTCACCCATTACCTGAAACTTACCCCAAGAACACGACATATTTGCAGCATCAAAGTTAATTTCACGAGCTCTCAACAATCGCTGATACTGCTCACTATCTCTTCCATGACGATAGCTGCTATCATAGGAATGAATAATGTCTGGCTCTGAAGATTCGACCTCACGAACAGTTTCTGTACTTACCCCCAAATTCAGCGAGATTCTCTTCATATAATGTCTTTCATAAAGAATTGCCGCGTGCCTCTCATCTCTTACATAGTATCTAAACGGCACCTTATCACCTGTTTCAGCCACTGCGATCGCTCTTAATACTTCTCGCTCAACACCAAGCTGTGTAGCGAGCAATTCAAAATCATCTTTAGTTACATCTACAGCCCCGGATTGGCACGGGCGGTCAGCAATACCTTGTTTATAGCAATAACATTGTTTATTTACTGCTTTCATCGCCGCCAAAAACACCACCGGATGCATATGCCAGGGGTCCGGCCCCAGCGCCACATCCTTTTCGGACACTGCCTTCATCCATGTCATCTTATCCAGAAAGGCTTCCAGGTACGTTTTCCATAACGGTGCGTCCGTGGTTAACGTATCCAGGTATGTATTCCAGAGCGGGTCATCCTTGCCGTAATACCATTCACTGGCATGCTTCGCTATCACACGGTACAGATGGTCGCGATACGACACATTATGAACCGCCTGAAGATACTCCTGCTCCGAGTAATGCCCGTCCTGGTTACTGTCTATCAATTCCAGCAGCCGTTTATAGTTATACTTGTTCAGCGCGTGAGTGGTGCGGGTTTCCTCCTCTGCTGCTTTATACAACTGCTCCAGAATACCCTTCACCACGTTATCCGGTTGTTTTATGCCATCAATCAGGTCAAAACTTTCCGAAGCCTTATTCAGCGTAACAAATCCGAGCTCACCAAGCGCATATTGCGATACTTTCTGAACACTGGCTGCGGCCAGCCAGCCACCTTCAGGTCGTATCTGATAGTATGCCGCATCCTGGTTACTGGACAGCGTGTTCCCCTCAGCATCAACGCCTGGTACTTTTGCCAGTGTCAGAATACCCGGCCCCTTTGTTTTTCGACCGCCTGCTGTTATTCCGGTATCGCTCTTGTCAAACAACGGTGCATCAGCTTTCCAGGTCAGATAAACCGGCGCATCCTCTCCCGCCTTTCCAGGATTGGTGATGAACTTTTCCATATCATCCATGCTCAGGCACTCTATATGTACCTGGTAGCGCGAGCGTTTGCCATTTTCTTCCGGTAGCTGATAAAAACCCATATGCCCGAGACTGTCTCCGGCATTGACCGGTACAGGCGCTGAAGGTACATACACATCATTAAAAACGGGTTCACTACCGGATGCTGCCGGTGCAACCGGCGTCAGACTGTCGCCGTCTGATACTACCCATACCCGGTCGCCCTTTTTCAACTTATCCTTATCCCGGCCCAGAGTGACCAGACTGAATGTTCTTGCTGCATCGCCTGGATTCTTACCTGGACGGATGACCTGCTGTGCGGTATTACCGGGCTCGTATGAAAGCGGGAAATCGGCTACCAGGCTACCTGCATTTTTATATTGCAGAACATCATTACTGCTCAGATAGTACGCCCAGTTTGTACGCGAGGTGCAGTTCACCAAACCTTCTGACTGATTAGTGTAAGCCGGAGTACATTTTGCCCACCAGGACGGAACGGGCACCGATTCTGTTGCTTTCAGATTCCCCTGGTCTGATACCGTCCAGACTTTAGCACCCGCTGCAAGCGTGTTTCCTGCTACATTTTTCGTTTCTCTGGTAATGGTTACTTCGGTAAACTGACGCTGGTCGCTGCTACGGGTCACGATAGTGTCACTCAACGTGACTACCGTGTCTTTCTCCAGTTTTCCGGCTGTGCGACCTGCCTGCAAATCTTCCGCACTGGAGTAATAGCGCTGGACGCCTGCCACTTTTCTGTCCGCCAGGCTGCCCTGTTGTTTATAAGCAGCATAAGGCGCCAGATTCATATAAAGAGTGAAAAATGTCAGTCCACTCTCTTCTGTATCACCCGGCTGAATATAATGTCTCACCAGCACAAAAGAGGTCGAAAGTAACAGTTTTTCACCGCGCCATTCAATCGCAGCACTCTCATAGTCCTTACTGACGCGCCAGGCAACTATCTCACCATCCGCCATACAACGAATAAATTGTTCCCCTTTATAGAGCTCGCGACAATATTCATTCTCAGCTTCACTGTCAGTACTCAGGGCGCACCAGGGAATAGTGGCATCAGTAATATGGATACCGCCATGCCACATTCCCTGACTTCCCACCAGATACAGTCCTGAGCTTTCCCCTCCGATCATCGATAACAACTCTTCCCCAGAGGAAAAGGCATGGCCATTTTTGTTTGACGGTACGGGGTAACTGATTTTGGGTAACTTTGCTGTCATAAATCACCTTCCATGCTATTCACTGGTCCATTTGGCGGAATTTTTTGTCGTGACCGTCACGTCTGTCATTTTAAAGTCTGGTGTCTCCAGTGGCAGACTGCTGCCAGTTCCAGGCACCAGATAACTCGCTACCTTCATCACCATCATCCCTTCGGAACCATGCTCAATACCGTTCTTACTCAGCCTCAGGTAAGACCCGCCGCCGTTAAGCGTCAGCGTTTCCGGCGTGCTGATAATGATTTCGTCTTCACTACTGGTCACCGTCAGCTGTTTTTCAGAAAACAGGACCATCGTGTTGTGCTGAGCCTGAATCTCGATGTCTCCCTGGTTGGCAACAAGCTTCGCCCCGTCTTTATGCACAAACAGACCGAGCGCTTTTTCAACGCTCACGGACAGATTTTTCATCGCACCGATATCAAGATGCTGACCGGCATTGATCATGGTATTGCGGGTGCTGCTGAGCTGAAGATGTTCACCTGAGGTCAGTGCCACCCCCTGCGGCGCGCTACCCAGCAGGACCGAAGACTGGAGGTCCCTGATTTTGTCGGTCACCAGACTAATCTGGGTATTGATGTCGCAGACCAGTGCTCCGGCGGCTTCAGCAGCGCTGTTCAGCGCCTGCATCTGGCTGTTGGCCTGGTTAATCTGGCTTATCGCAGGGGCCATTTCCAGCACCGGGCCCTGGGCTTTGGCCTGGGCATCAGCCGTCAGGAACAGCCCTTTTGCCGCACGTACAGCGCCATGCTCATCCGTTCGCAGTTCAAAACCGGCCCCGCGCTTTTCACGCTGGCTGTTGACCAGGTGGCCCATGTTGAGCTGCGTTTTGCCATATTCCGTCGCGAGCTTGATATGCTCTTCCTGGCGCTTATCCTCCATCCGCAGCTTATTGTTCGCCGGAGTGCGCCACACGTTCCGTGTATGATTGTCACTGGTGACAGGGTCCGGGTGCTCTGAATCATGCAGGGCATAAGCGATGTAGGGGCGATCCGGGTCTCCGCCGTCGAATACGACGGCCACTTCAGTTCCGTCGATAAGCGGTGAGTGGAATCCGTACGTATCTCCGGCATAGGGTTTCGCCAGCCGCAGCCACACACAGGCATAGCCCTGTTCAGCACTGTTGCGGTCAAAATCCAGCTTCACCCGGTAACGCCCGTCCGGATCGAGCCAGGAATAGGTGTCGCCTTTCTGTGTGCTTTCCACCCGGGCAGGCAGCGAGCCGGATATCACCGGACGATTGAGCAATGCCGGACGCCAGCAGACGGTTTCGCTATAGGGGATCCCCTCAAACGTCATAGTAAAGCGACTTTTGCGTGAACCGCTGGTGCGCACCGTGGTGATGACGATGCCTTCCCTGACGGCATCGGGTAACGCGCCGTCCGTTTCCAGTACCTGACCCGGAGCCAGATGAGGGCTGGAGGAATGCCCGCTGACGCAATACTGCCCGTTCAGAATGCGTTCGTGACGCAGACGGGCGAAGTATGCCCCGGACTCTGTACTTTCAGCGTGACCTGCGGTCAGGAAAGGTTCCGCATAATGGTATGTTTCCCCGGTGGTGATCCCTTCCTTGCTGAAAATGCTCTCGGAACTGTCCTGAGGCGTCAGCGCTTCACGGTAGTTGTAGTCCCGGGTGGCCATACTTCCGCTCACCACGTTATATGCAGTCTGAATACCCCAGATGCTCTCCTGCCCGCTGTCACTCATCCCGGCCTGGTTGCGTAATGGGAGCGTGACGCCAAATTCATACTGCTGCTGGCTGTCCTGGAAAATCACCACGTCCTGTTCAAGACGGCTGTCCATTTCATAGCGCCAGTAAATGCCAACCTCGGCCAGCAGGCGCTGAATAAACTCAAGATCGGTTTCCCGCCACTGGGTGATGAGTTCCCGGGAGGGATACTCCCGGGAGAGCCGGAACTCAAAATCAGGCCCTTCCAGCCCGTGTTTACGCAGGACCTGTTCAACCACCTCAATAACCGACTGATTGAGGTAGATCCCGCTCCCTTTCGTATAGTCCAGAAGGGCGATACGGGGAACGATCGTCAGCGCGTACCGGGTCTCATCATTCGAGGTGGACACGCGGCGAAAGGACTCCACCACGCCGAATACCGTCCTGACCGGCAGCGCCGGTGTTCCGTCAAACACTGGGGTCTGGAAAGTGAATGACGCTGGTTTCAGCAGTAACGTGTCGCAGGCAATATCCGCAGAGGAGCAGGTGACCGCCACGTCATACCGCCAGGGCTGACTGAGGGATTCAACGGCGTTGTAACGCAATACATCCAGGAAATGGCTGCAGTCATGCACATCAACCCGGTAGCGCGATAGGCCCTGGGCTTCATCCATGGCCTTATGTACCAGACTGCTTAAACTTTCAATCATGGTTCCTCTCCCTGCAGCATACTACTGATCGTCAATTAATTACCGCCACCCAAAATAGTGATTCGCTCATTAGTCATTTTTGTCTGGCAGTTAAAGATATTTACCTTCGTAGCAATATCTGCGGTATTGCCCGTTGCATCACTAATTTTCCCGCATTTCACTGCTTTGTCTTTCACCCATGCCAACTGGGAGGATTTCATCGAAGCACGTATAGAATCAGGCATATTTTTCCACAGGATATTTAACTCGGTATCTGCTTCGTTATATTCATTTTGTGCAACCTTGATTTTTATGTCATTATTTTTGTCAATGAGTTCATTTTTGTTAACAGATGACAATGTAATAAAATACAGCTCAGAGGAAGCACTGTCTTTCATGAGATCTGTTACAGAAATATCTTTTTTATCATCTGAGAGTTTCAGGTTATAGCGATAATCCTTCCATATAACAGCGTTGTTATAAAAAGATTCTTGTCCCGACTGGAGACGAGCAATTTGCTCCGGGATAGCATGAATGACATCAATACTTTCCTGCGGTAATAATATACTTACCTTAGCTTTACACGATACTTCCGTAGGGCTGGTGTTACCGATCGTAGACGCCCCCTTAACATCAACTGTAATGCTGTTCATCTTTTCTGAATAGACATTAACCGGCTTATTTAAAAGTATCTTTGCATTTTGGATGGAATCATGCTGAAGCATTTCTGATGCCCCATCTCTTATGTACTGCTGTAGCGCTTTAACAGCATCATCTCGACCACATTTGAATTCATCAGATGAACTAAAGAATCCAGCATATGAATTGGCAGCGCAGGTAAATGTGATAAGAGCCGTAATATATTTCATAAACTTCATTGTTAGGGTTCCTTTTATTAGTTGTAGCGGCAACATACGTTGCAAAATGAATACGTTAGGATCGCTTTATGATCTTTCTATTCCAAACTCCAGTACGATTCCTTCTTCCTCATCCCAACTGAGCATCACGGAGTGTGGTTTTTGTTTCGCCGCCATGTGGGCCAGCAACTGCTGGCTCAGAACCGGCAGGATCTGCTGGTTAAGCAGGCTGTCCACGTTGCGGGCACCGGTATCCGGCAGCAAACACGCCTTCGTCAGCGTGTCGATGAGACTTTCTCCAGTGTGAGTGGAAATGCCGTAGTGGCGTTGCAGACGCGTACTCACCTGTGCGAGCTTCATGCCGACGATGGTGCGCATGGCATCCATTGCCAGCGAGCGGTATATCACCGTCTGGAAGCGAGCCAGCAGCGCTGGCTGGAAATGATCGCGCAGGATCGGGCGTAACAACTCATGCAGATCGCTCTCAGTGGCTTCTGGCTGCTCTTCCAGGAACTGCATCAGCGGGTCACTTCCCAGGTTGGACGTCATCAGGATCACGGTATTGCGGAAATCAATTTCACGCCCTTCCCCGTCCCGCATAAAGCCCCGGTCAAAGACCTGATAAAACAGGTTCATCACATCCCGGTGAGCCTTCTCCACTTCATCGAGCAGCACTACGCTGTATGGCCGCTTACGGACTGCCTCGGTGAGAATGCCGCCCTGACCATATCCGACATAGCCCGGAGGTGAGCCTTTCAACTGCGAGACCGTGTGCGGCTCCTGGTATTCAGACAGGTTGATGGTAATGAGCGATTTCTCACCACCATACATAACGTCAGCAAGTGCCAGCGCGGTTTCGGTTTTGCCCACCCCGCTTGGCCCCACCAGTAAAAATACACCCTGTGGCCCGTTCTCCGGCGTCAGGCCGGTTTTTGACGCTCGCAGTCGTTGGGCTATGGCATTCAGAGCTGGATGTTGGCCGACAACACGGGTTGCCAGCTGCTCTTCCAGCGTCAGTAATTCGGTTTGCTCATCCTTCATCAGCGACGAGAGAGGAACCCCTGTCCAGTCGGCGATAACGGTCGCAACGGTGCGGACATCAACATCCAGACCCAGTAATGGGCTGTTATTTTGTACCTGCGCCAGTTCCTGCTGGAAGGCGGAGATCTCCTTCTGGCGGCTGATATCTTCACGGCAGGCTTTCAGCGAGTCGGTGAGCTGCTTTTCGGTCTCATATTGTGACTGAAGGGCAGTTTTCTGCTGGTTGAGATCCAGAGTAAGGTGCTCGATCTGAGGCAGACGGCTGGCATCAACAGCGTTACCCAGGGAAATATCTTCCAGCAACTCCTGCTGCTCCATGGCAAGCGCAGTTAGCCGGGCCTGCAACCGGGTAAGCTGTTCTGGCAGCGTGTCCAGGCTCATCCGCACCCGGGCCGCAGCGGTATCCAGTAAGTCCACCGCTTTATCAGGCAACTGGCGCCCTGTCAGGTAGCGGCGGGATAGCGTCACCGCCGCCCGGACGGCCTCACCGGTAATATGCACGCCATGATGTTCGGCATAGCGGGATTTAAGACCGCGCAGCATCAGGCAGGCCGTGTCATCATCGGGCTCATCAACCTTGACCATCTGGAAGCGGCGCTCCAGAGCAGCGTCACGTTCGAAATATTGCTTGTATTCACTCCAGGTAGTGGCCGCTATGGTACGCAATTCGCCACGCGCCAGCGCCGGTTTCAGCAGGTTAGCCGCATCTGCCCCGCCCGCCTGATTACCCGCCCCGATAATGGTGTGCGCTTCATCAATAAACAGCAGCACCGGTACCGGGGATTGCTGGACGGCGTCGATGATATTTTTCAGACGCTGTTCAAATTCACCCTTTACACCGGCGCCCGCCTGCAGCAAACCCAGATCCAGTGTCCTGACGATGACAGGCTTAAGACTTTCGGGCACATTCCCCTCGGCGATACGTAGCGCCAGGCCTTCAACCAGGGCCGTTTTGCCCACGCCTGGCTCACCCACCAGAATGGGGTTGTTCTTCCGGCGTCTTGAGAGAATGTCTACCACCTGGCGGATTTCGTTATCGCGTCCAAAGACCGGGTCAATCTTTCCTTCCCGGGCACGGGCGGTCACATCAACCGTAAAACGATTGAGAATGGACTCCACCTGTGAAACGGCAGGCTGCGCAATTCCACCCTCAGCATGCTTTTGGGCTTCATGTTGTAATGGCGGCGCCCGGCCAATAATGGAGGCATTGCCAGCCTGCTCGCTGAGCGCAACGTCATGCCGCTCATCCGACTGGGCTTCCAGTAAGGGGCGTAACCTCTCCAGCTGGCTGGTGGTCAGCGTCATCAAAGGCCAGAGGCCATCGCAGCGCGTCAGCCCTGACGTTTCAATCATGGCCGTAAGCAAATGTATGCTGCGGATCTGCTCATCTCCGACGAGCGTGGCGGCAAGCCATGCCTGTTTCAGCAGCGTCTGAAGGGACGCAGAGAGCTCTGGTCGGGTGCGAACTGAACGAGGCTGTGCATCCAGCCAGCTCAGGAGTGACTGCCAGACGGCATCCATGTCCCATTCATAGCGGCGAGCGAGAACGGTCAGATCACCTTCTCCCTGCTCCAGCAACTTTAACAACCAGTGCTCTGGCGTAATTTCTGCATGTGCACGGGTCTGACATAAAGAAGCCGCCCCCTCCAGTGCTCTGGCGCAATAAGGGTTAAGTCGTCGTAGCAGGACTGCTGAATGATGTTCCATGTCGTTCCCTCTTGTTCAAGCACGCTACCGCCCCTGGCCGTCAACCGATGCCCATAAGGTTCATGCCGATAAATTGTGAGACTGCTCTGCAAAGCGTCCGTCTGACAGGCGCTGTGCGGAGCAAAACAAAAATGGCGGACAGAAAGGAGTCTGTCCGCCAGGGTCTTACGCCGTGGTACGTTCGTTCCAGGAATCGGAATGAATGATGTTGCCGTCTTTGTAGGTCCAGGTGATTTTTTCGTAGCGCAGCTCGATCTGCTCAAGGTGGTTATGCTTCTCGAAGGAGGCATCCTTGATGTCGTGCATTTTCGGTGCGACTTTCACCAGCTTGACGTTTTCCAGTTTGGTGTTGAAATACTCAACTTCCTGACCGGCGTCGTTGATTTTGTACCACTTGAATTCAGCAGACTTCAGGGTCTGACCGGTGGTCACCGCTTTGTACAGATACGGGCTGGAAGAGTCGATTTCTTTGGTAAACAGGAACGGCGTGTGAATACGGGTTCCAGTCAGTTTGCCAGTGTTGTTATCCGTCGGGATATACAGGGTGTGTTCCTGAGCAACAACTTCGATACTTCCTTCGCGATCTTTCACATCTACGGAACCTTTGATGTCAGCGCCGCCGTCGTCTTTCAGCCACAGATATACTGGGATTGCCATGTTTACTTCTCCATTTCTTGAGTTGAAACGTCACGTACATCCTGTGACGCGTGCTTTGCGCCTGGCAGACGACAGGCGTCAGCCTGCGGTACCAGGCTGATCTCGACACGCCGGTTATGCGCGCGGCCATCAGGCGTATCGTTTGATGCAATCGGTCGGCTGTCACCGTAACCCTGCACGGCAAAGCAACTTTCCGGTACGTCTCCGGTATCACGCATCCAGTTACGGACGGCCTCCGCTCGTTGCAAAGACAGAGTCTGATTGAGTTGTATGCTGCCGGTATTGTCTGTGTGGCCGCTGACCACGATCAGCCAGCCTGGCTTGGCTTTGATCCCCACCAGTGCGTTGACGAGTATTTTGGTTGAGCTGTCTTTGAGTGCCGATTTGCCGGAATCAAACAGCGACATGCTGTCGAGTCGTACAATTTTCGCTACCGGTTTCGGTTTAGGGGCGGGGGGTGGTGTCCAGGTATCGATAGCCTGCTGCAAGGCCAGCCACAGGCGTTGCCCCGGGTAATAACCCAGGCTGTAACGTAAAGGCTCTCCCTGACGCTGCCAGCGTTCAAGCAGGAGCGCATCCTGTTTCAGCGCGGCCAGTGATTCCGCTTTAGGCCGGTAATGATCCATGGGAATGGCGTTCCAGCGCTGTAAATCGGCACTGACATGACGGATAAGGTAACGATTATTGAGCGCGGAGATGCCCAACGCCGTCAGAATGCACAGCCACATCAGCAGAACCAGACGACGGGTACGCTGGCCCCCCTGTACCCTCGACGCAAACGGTGCCAGAAGGGGCAGAACCGCATCCGGGAAAAAAACTGTCGGGATTGAATGCCCGGGGTCTCGGGAAAACTGTAAACAGGTGCGGGAATAGAGCCAGTCGGACCAGACGGACTGAGTCTCAGGATTGACTACACCCAGGCGCATTGCAACGGAAAATGCGCGTACAGGTGGCGTAAACCGATCAGGTTTCTCCAGCTCATTTGTCAACGTATTACGGATAAAGGAGAATGCCTGACTAACCGCCGGCAGCGCCAGGATATTGTCTTCCGCCTGCTGCCAGTCAATGAACGCCTGCGGTGAATCATTAACCGGACACACAATCGACTTGTCACCCCGAACGATTATCCACGGCGTTTCAGGCCCGGAAAATTCGGCACTCAACACAACCGGCAGTGTGAAACCCGTCAGGGATTTAATCTGTTTACATTGCTGGCGGAGCGTTTTCAGCGCGGAACGAAGAACGGCCTCATCCTGATGATGGTCTGGCAGGCAGCGGTACATCACCGAGAGCTGACCGACCTGGCGCGGGAACTGCGTCTGTATGCTGCGGACAACGTCAGTTAACCGGCTGACGTCATCGGTCCGTAGCCACCATCCCTGCGCTGTTTTACGCAGAGGGCTTCCCTGAAACAGCGCATCCAGCATGTCACCACACACCAGTACAACGGGGACATGGGTGTCGAGTAATGGCAGTTCAGCAGCCGGGAGGGTCGCGTCGGATGCTTGCTCCTCACGCCGACAGCTTTTAAAAACATACCAGCCTGCCAGAAGGAGAATCAGCAGAGTGGTCAGGCCTTTAAAAACGTTACCTGTCGGGATGAAATACCACAGCAACCACAGCAACGTGGCAACGGCTGCTAAAGTGTGTAGGGCTACCGGAATGATGACTGATCTACGCATTAGCCATGCAGCTCCGGTATTTGTGCTGACAACAGAGCCTGAAGCCACAGATGGCCCCCCCACCAAATACCCCCGGTAAGAATGACGGCTAGCGCTATCCAGAACCAGACTGAGCGCATCAGGCTCCAGCGATGTTTCCCCGGCCGGTGAACAACCAGAGACAGGCCTGCATCAGGCGGAGAAACCCGCTCGGAAAGGGCTTTCACTACCTCATCCCGCTGCGACTGGCTGACCGCCTTCAGGCTGTATAATCCTTGAAAGCCCAGCGCTATCACACGGTGATAGCAGGTTAAAACTGCCGGGTTCGGTGAGGGCTGACGCAGAACCTCGGCAATGCAATCCCATAACGCTTCACCTGCCCGAAGTGAGCCAAAAAAACGGGCCTGAAGCGGAGCTTTACGCCAGGCCATTTGGCCTTCATCAACTTTCGGCTCCACTCCTTCTTCGCTTTTTCCGGGCTTACGGCTCATCACCGTTTCGTCCAGCAAGGCACATTGCGCGTAGGAAATATGCTCCACGCTGGCGTCGTCATAACCGGCACGCTCCAGCGCTTCCCGCACACTTTCCACCTGTTTAACGCATTTGTTGTAAAGCGCAGGGCCATTAAGCGTGACGGCGCCTTTTTTAAGCATGGTGACGGTGAGCCAGGTCTCCGTCATCAGTTGGTCGATATCGATATCCTGTCTCATGAGCGCAATACCGCAAACAGTTCAAGTTCCAGAGCGCCAAGTAACTGTGAAGAACTAAGAGATTTGATACTTCCGGGAACATGAGGAATTAAGCGGAAACTCGCGGGATTACTGGGCTCGGTACAAAATTGGATTTGATACCGATTTGAAGAAAATGAAGCCGATCGGCAAAACTTTTGATACTGCTATTTTCTAGACTTTAAAACTAAAAAACCATCGTTCAAAATCAATTCTAACATACTTCTAAAAATCAGGCCGGTAAAATGCGGCTGGCATGTACCGCGACAAACTGAAACATCAGAAACCGCATCAACTGGCCTTCTTACTGGAACTCGACGGGCCTGGCTTGGCTACATCTTCACTTGCTTCAAGTGACCCTTTTTTCAGTTGCTCATTTAGTCTAATTAGACGCTCTTTCTCCTCAGTAGTTAATTCAGTCCATTCTGAATCTACTTCATTGAAATTATTGAACATTCGTATAATTCCTTGAGCACCAAAGGTTACAAAAATATTAATTAGCTTTGCCTTGTCATTGGCATTAAGTGCATCAAAAATAGCTCCCCATGTAAGTAAGAGGGCGTCTTCTTGCTTGTAGGGATGTCCTGATGGTTCTTCATCAAAACGCTCCTTATTGCTGTATGAGGGTTTTGCGGATTCATCACCATACAACATATCCAGTGCATCTGTAGTCTTTCCTGTTCCCCAGTCACTCATCCCGGTTGCCAGCCAGCCAATAGATACACCTTCATATGCTGAGATTCTGATGACTACATCAAGACCAGGAGTTGCTCCTTTAGCAAAATAATTATTCAAAGTAGAATACGGGAGTCCCCAATCAATGGATGCCTGCCTCATTGATCTCCCTTTAAACAGATATCTCAACCTGTCCTGAATGCTTGCTTTTGCATTGTGCTCAAAAGAAAAATTGTTTTCTTTTTGATTCTCCATTTTCCATTCACCATAACCATCTGTTTATTAACGAATAATCTATTAAAAGATCACAAACTGTTTTTATGTAGAAAAGAAAGCTTGATGTTTTCTTTTTGTAGATCAATACTTATTCCAACGGATAACCCCGCAGGATTATTCCAGCGGATAACTTTTAAGAGTAAACGAACTATGGAAAGAAATGAAGTGCGTGACTGGCATCGCATTGACATTGTCGCCGAGCTTCACAAGCGCGGCGTGACAATGCGCAGCCTTTCCACCAGTGCGGGGTTAAGTCCCGACACACTGAAAAATGCTCTGGCTCGTTCATACCCTAAAGGTGAGCGCATCATCGCGAATGCTCTCAATCTGGAGCCGTCATCAATCTGGCCCAGCCGCTACAACAAGGATTTGTGATCATGTTTGCCACGGTGAATGAATTAGTGGGTCTTCCCGGTTTGCCGGGAACACCACAGGGCATCAGAGCCATGATGGGGAAACTGGTCAAAGATAATCAGGCTCTGGTGCGTAAGCGTCAGGGAAGCAAGGCGTTCGAGTACCACATCGACAGCCTTCCCCCGGTTACCCAGAAAGCATTACGTGACCGTCAGGTTAAAGAGTTGATGAAAAATCAGGATGCAGCGTTACCTTCTCCTGAACGCTCCGCTGTGATGGAAAAGAGTAATTCCCGGTTATCGCTTTACCGTGATCACCCTGTACTGATGGAGCAAAAGCTCACAGGCTTAACTGCTGATCAGCAAAAGACTGCTGATGCCCGTATTGCGCTGGTATCGGAAGTCCTGAAGTTGGGTGAAATACCAGGGTTCAGTTGCGCCAAAGCCATCAGGGAAATCGTCCGGCAGTCCCGCAACGGCGAGTTGCCTGAGCATCTGGCTACACAGGTGACGTTGGCCAATGCCAAAAAAGGTTCATCGCGTACCCTGAGCGAAATATCCCTCAAGCGCTGGATGGCTGATTTCAAAAAAGCCAGAACGTCAACTGAGCGTCTGGTACTCCTTGCGCCGGGTAAGCGTCAGCGCGTGGAGCCGGAGGAAATCGCCTGGCTGCCCGATTTTCTGGCGTATTACCGTAATCCCAATGGTGTGACGATGGCTGAGGCATATGACGATTTTATTAAGGGCTGGTATACGCGATATGCGGATCAGCCGGAGATGCTTTTCTCTGCTCCGTCCTATAACACAGTGCGCTACGCGATGGATAAGCTGCCGGAAGTGGTGAAACAGCATCGCCGGATCACCGGCAGTGAAGCCCGCCAGCTTGAGGGTTTTGTGCGTCGTGACTGGTTGTGCCTGCCAGTGAACTACGTCTGGATCGGGGATGGTCACGGTATGAAAATGAAGGTTGCACATCCTGACCACGGAAAACCTTTCTCCCCGGAAGTGACGTTCATCCTTGACGGCAGTTGCCGCTTCATTGTCGGGTGGAGTCTGGCGCTGTCAGAAAGCGTTATTGCGGTTGCTGATGCCCTGCGTCACGGGATCAGAAATAACGGCGTTCCTTATATTTATTATTCAGATAACGGTGGCGGCGAGACCAACAATACCTTTGACGCTAATATCACCGGTATTTTGCCCCGCCTGGGTGTTGATCACCGTCTGGGTATTCCTGAGAACCCGCAGGGTCGCGGCATTATCGAAATCCTCAACAAAACGCTGGGGATGCGTATTTCTCGTCAGTTTGCCACCTATTACGGCACCGGGGCCGATAAAAGTACCGTGCGCCGGGTATCAAAATCCCTTACTGCTGCGCTGAACGCAGTGGATAAGGGGCGCGAACTGACCGCTAAGCAGGAACAGACCCTGCGCGAATTTCCGTCATGGAATGAGCTGATTGGGGAAATTGAAGCCGGGATCAAGTGGTACAACAATCGCCCTCATGAGGCGCTGCCGCTGAAAGGAAATGGTGAGCATTTTACCCCGGCTCAATTTCGTAAGTACAAGCTTGAAAAAGAAAAAACTGAGATTGAGTGGCTTTCTGATGCCGAACTGCGTCACGGGTTCATGCCCCAGATTGAGCGCACCGTCAGTCGCTGCGAGATTCGGCTTTTCAATAACCTTTATTATTCCGAAGCACTACGGGATGAGCATAACCGTCAGGTGCTGGTCAATTACGATCTCCACGATGCCACGAAGATTATTGTGAGCCGCATGGATGGCTCGCTGATTTGTGAAGCGTTCTGGGACGGCAACAAGAAGGCTGCATTCCCTGTCACAGCGGAATACTGGCAAAAACAGCAGCGTATCAAAGGGATGCGCGAACGTGGAGAGGAGCGGGTCCGTCTGGCCGAAGCCGAGAACGTGCATACCCTCTCGGCACCTGTGGCCCCGGACTGGGTTCACAGCAATATTTATCACCCTGTTATCAAGGGCACGCCCGCTATGCAGGTCGTGTCTGAAGAAGAGGAATATATCGAGGATGAATATCTCAATAACGCCCTCGATATGCTGGAAAAAAACGAGCGTAAAAGTGCCATTTAATGGCGTTTAAATAAATTCAAATAATGGAGTGAATTATGTCTGAAGTGAATATTACCGATATTCGCGAGGTTCTGCGCAACCTTGCCGCAGAGAAAGGTATCAGTTTCGCTGCCATCGCAAAAGAAATCGGCCTGTCATCCGGTGCCCTTAGCGGCTTCATGAATGAAAAATATGTTGGCGATAACGAGCGTGTCGAAAGTGCGCTTTCCCGCTGGATTGAAGAGCAGCAGTACGCTTCTGAACTCCCTGAAACGCCGGAGTTCATTGAGACCCAGACCGCCAGTCAGATCTGGACAGCGCTGCGTTATGCCCGCCAGATGACCTGCATCAGCATTGTCTGCGGTAATCCCGGCGTGGGTAAAACAGAGGCTGCGCGGGAATATTGCCTGCGTAACGATAATGTCTGGATGATTACCGCTTCGCCCTCCAGCGCCAGCATCCTTGAATGCATCACCGAACTGGCGGAGGCGCTGGGTATCGATAAAGCACCACGCCACAAGGGCCCGCTGGTACGTACCGTTCGCCGCCGTCTCTCGGGGACAAAAGGTCTGATAGTTATTGATGAGGCTGACCACCTCGGTATGGAGGTACTTGAGGAGCTGCGTCTCCTGCAGGAGTCGGCTTGCGTGGGACTCGTGCTGATGGGGAACCATAATGTCTATTCCAACATGACCGGCGTCAGCCGCACCGTCGAGTTCGCCAGGCTTTTCTCGCGTATTGCCAAACGCGTCGCCATCAACAAGACCAAAAAAGCCGATGTGTCTGCTGTCGCTGAAGCGTGGCATATCACCAGTGAAGAAGAGCGCACGTTGCTGCAGGAAATTGCCGCCAAACCCGGAGCCCTGCGCACCCTCAGCCATACTCTTCGCCTCGCGGCCATGACGGCTCACGGCGCGAAAAAGCCGCTCAATGAGACGTTTATCCGTAAGGCATACAACGATCTCAATCTGGATGTTGATGTTTCAAAGTTATTGCGGGGGTAAGAGCTATGACATTACTCAATGAAATCGCTGCCCTGCAGCGCATGCGGGAAAATAATGGCAGCACCGGTGAAGTGGTTCCTTTTATTTATGCGCTTATCAGCCGCACCGGCAATGCAGCCATTTATATCGACTGGTATTCACTGTATGCGCACCTCGGCGGCGAGCGATTCAGGGCTCGGGCCCTGCATGCTGAGTTTGACGTGGATTTATGGGATGACATGAAACGGGGATTTGTGTTCGGTGCAGGCAATACCCGCGCCCGCTTTTTCTGGCATCTCTATTACCGGGTGCTTCGCATGAGAATCAGGGGGTTACGTAATGATTACCGAACTGATTGCTGAGCATGTTGGTATGGCCACCGCTGCGCAGGCATGGCTGCAGGCGCGCGGTAGTCGTG
>OKEG01000094.1_pt1 | contig 46837 bp, 40 predicted proteins | sample 1614111 | NCBI WGS metagenome assembly OKEG01 (sample SAMN04436907, study PRJEB24849) | human gut metagenome | biome: human gut; feature: NICU; material: stool | host: Homo sapiens | place: USA: Saint Louis, MO | collected 2012-04-09 | reverse complement strand
GTATGCCGATCCGCTGCTCCTGCCCACCGCTCTCCTGATCAACCTCATCGGCCTCGCCACGATCAAGAGCGTGGATCTCGTCTACGAGAAATACACGTCCTGGGGGCATGGCTTCGCCTCGCGCCAGGTCATGTGGACGGCGCTCGGCCTCGCGTGCGTCGTCGCCGTTCTCATGCTCATGAGAGATCACCGTCAGCTCCGTCGCTACACCTGGATCACGGGTGCCGTCGGACTCCTATTCTTGCTCCTGCCGCTTGCCCCCGGCATCGGTGCCGCCAACTATGGCGCACGAATTTGGATCCGGATCGCGGGCTATTCATTCCAGCCCGCCGAAGTCGCGAAAATCCTCTTCGCGATGTTCTTCGCCGGCTTCCTCGTCTCGAGGCGCGACACGCTCGCTCTCGCGGGACCGCGCGTCCTTGGCATTACCCTGCCCCGCTGGTCGGATCTCGGCCCGCTCCTGTTCGCGTGGGCCGGCGCGACCGCCGTCCTCGTCTTCCAAAATGACCTCGGCACGTCCCTGTTGTTCTTCGGGCTCTTCGTCGTCATGCTGTACACCGCAACGGACCGCCTGAGCTGGTTCATCATCGGCGCCCTCATGTTCGCGCCCCCGGGAATCTACTACGTGCTCAAGCTCGGTCACGTGCAGCGCCGCTTCGAGTGCTGGCTCGACCCCATGAGCAGCGGAAACTTCAGCAACTGCGGGCAGATTAACAACGGGATCTTCGGCATCGCGAACGGCGGCCTGTTCGGCGTCGGCCTCGGCGAAGGCCGCCAGGACACCGTCCCGTTCGCGCAGTCCGACTTCATTTTCGCGTCAGTCGCCGAGGAGCTTGGGCTCGTGGGCGTGTTCGCGCTTCTCGCGCTCTACGCAATCATCGTGCAGCGCGGGCTACGCTCAGCGGTCGGGATTTCCGACGGTTACGGAAAACTCATCGCGGCCGGGCTCTCGTTCACTCTGGGCCTTCAAACGTTCATCGTCGTGGGCGGCGTGACGCGCGTGATCCCCCTGACCGGCCTCACGCTTCCCTTCATGGCCGCGGGTGGCTCAAGCCTCGTGGCCAACTGGATCATCGTGGGGCTCCTCATGAAACTGAGCGACGCCGCACGAAGGCCCGCGGCACGCAGCCTCGGCGAAACCGAAAAGCACATCGCGGCCGATCAACGCGCGCCGCACGCGATGAGTGCGGAGGTCACAGCATGAACAAACCGCTTCGCCACGTCTCGCTCGTGCTCACCGTATTGTTCCTCTTCCTCTTCGGCTCCACCACCTATTTCCAGGTCATCAAAGCGGAAGAACTCAACGCGAACGGCCGCAACGCGCGCACGATCTACAACGAATTTGGGCGGCCGCGCGGGCCGATCGTCGTCGACGGCGTTGCCGTAGCCTCCAGCACGAAAGTCAACAACCGCTACGGGCTCAAGCGTGAATACGCTGAGCCGGGCCTGTACGCACCCGTCACGGGCTACTACAGCGTCGTGTACGGCTTCGGCGGCATGGAAAAAGCCATGAACGAAGAGCTTTCGGGCAAGGCCGATTCTCTCTTCTACGACCGCCTCATGACCGTACTTTCGGGCCACGACCCCCAGGGCGCGCAAGTCGAACTCACGATCAATGCGAAGGCGCAAAAGGCCGCCTACGACGCCCTCGGCGACCACCGCGGCGCGGCCGTCGCAATCGACCCCGATACAGGAGCGATTCTCGCGATGGTCTCGACCCCGAGCTACGATCCGAACGCCCTGGCTTCACACGATTCGAAGTCTGTCCGCAAGGCGTGGTCCAAACTCAATGACGACCCAAATAAGCCTCTGAATAACAGGGCGATTGCGGGTAACCTCTACCCGCCGGGCTCGACGTTTAAGCTCCTCGTCGCCGCGGCAGCGCTCGAATCCGGCAGCTACACTCCCGAATCGGAAATTCCCGGGCCCGGAAGCTATCAGCTCCCGAACTCGTCCACGTCGATGTCGAACCACCCGAACGGCGATACTTCCCCGTGCGGCCCGAACGACGTGTCGAGCTTGCAGTCGGCGCTCCAGCAAAGCTGCAATACCTCGTTCGCGATGCTCGGCGTCCAGCTCGGCGAAGACGCTCTGAAGAAAAAGGCCGAGGAATACGGATTTGGCACGAAAATGCAGATCCCGCTTTCGGTGACTCCTTCGTCGATGGCCTCCGATATGGACGATGCCCAACTCGCCCTGAGCTCGATCGGGCAATACGAGGACAAAGTAACTCCGCTCCAAATGGCGATGATGGCGGGCTCGTTCGCCAACGACGGCATCGTCATGGAACCCCAGCTCGTCAAGTCTGTTCGCACGGGCGACCTCAAAGAGGTCAAGGCACTCGCTCCGCGCGAGAAGAGCCAGCCGCTGTCCGCCGCTCACGCCGCGCAGATGCGGCAAATGATGGAAGCAACGGTGACGGATGGAACGGCAAAGCGCGCTCAGATCGACGGCGCCGAGGTCGGCGGGAAAACCGGAACGGCGCAGTGGGCGAAAGGGAAAAAGCCGCACTCGTGGTTCGTTGGCTATGCCATGAAGGGCGATAAGAAGGTGGCGGTGGCCGTTGTCGTCGAGGAGGGTGGCTACGGAAGCGCCGTTGCCACCCCCATCGCGCGAGACCTCATGAAGGCAGTGATCGAGGAATAGCATGAAAACACGTAAAGGACTCGTTCTCGAAGGACGCTACGAACTCACTCGCCTCATTGCCACGGGTGGCATGGGCCAGGTCTGGGAAGGCAAGGACCAGGAGCTCGACCGCCCCGTTGCCGTCAAGGTTCTGCGCGAAGAGTTCGCGGGCGAAGAGGGCTACCTCAAGCGTTTCCGCGCCGAGGCGCGCCATACCGCCGCGCTCGCGCACGACGCGATCGCCGGCCTCTATGACTACGGAGAGCTTGACGGGCGCGCCTATATCGTCATGGAGCTCGTGAAAGGCCGCCCTCTCTCCGACATCATCGAAGAAAACCCAGACGGCCTCGACGAAGATCGCGTGATCGCCGTGCTCAAGGAACTCGCGAAAGCGCTGGATGCCGCGCACGTCAAAGGCGTCGTCCACCGCGACGTCAAGCCGGAGAACGTTCTCGTGGACGACACGAACGACTGGGCGCTCAAGATCACCGACTTCGGGATTGCCCGCTCCAACGACCAGGCGAAGCTCACGAAGACCGGTCTGGTCATGGGCACCGCCCAATACCTGTCTCCCGAGCAGGCCATGGGCAAGCAAGCTACGAGTCTTTCCGACATTTACGCGCTCGGCATCGTCGCCTACGAAATGCTGACCGGTTCACGCCCATTCACGGGCACGAGCCAAGTCGAGATTGCGATGGCCCAGGTTAAGGAGGCGCCACCGGAGCTTCCCGAGCGCATCAACCCGGACCTGCGCCGTCTCGTCATGATGATGCTCGCGAAAGCGCCCGCCAATCGCCCTAGGTCGGCAGCGGTTGTCGCCCGCATTCTCGATTCGATCGAACGAGGCGAGGAGCCCCGGTTCGGGACGAGCAGCGTGCGCGCCTCTGGCGGGCGTTCCGATGCCTCCGCCTCCACCTCCAAGCGCGACGGCAGCCATTCGAGCCGCAAAATCACCTCGAAAGCCAACTCGCGCACGGCGAACCCGATTTCGCCCACTGGAACCCGAACGGCGGCGATGCCGCTCGCGGGCGTCGGCTCAAAGCCGGTCACCATCAGGTCCTCGTCAACGGCAGCGTCGGCACCGAGCGCGCGTTCGGCGGCGAGCGCTAACTCTGCGAGTAGCGCAAGTCGTGATCACAGGGCAGCAGCGCGGCGCGGAACATCCACGGGACAGAGTGTCGGTAGGGTCAGCTTGCCACTTCTGATCGTGATCGCCGTCGTTGCGATCGCCATTATTGTGGCGATTCTCGTGGCAACCGGAACGGTATCCCTTGGTGCGAGTACACACTCATTAGAATGGACGGGCGCTGATGTGAGCGCACTCTTGAGGAAGGCTACGGTGGCATCGTGAGCGAAGACCGCATGTTACTCAGTAACCGCTACGAGATTGGGCGTCTCCTTGGGCGTGGCGGCATGGCTGAGGTGTATCTTGCGCGCGACACGCGCTTGCATCGCACGGTCGCCCTCAAAGTGTTGCGCTCGGACCTCGCGCGCGATCCCCACTTCCAGGAACGCTTCCGCCGTGAGGCACAGTCGGCCGCGGGTCTCAACCACCCCACGATCGTGGGCGTCTACGACACTGGCGAAGATCACCGCACTGAGCCCACGGGCGAAGAGGTGACGATCCCCTACATCGTCATGGAGTACGTCGAGGGCGACACGCTTCGATCGTTCATCTCGGCGGAAAACCCCATGAGCGAGCAGCGCGCGTGCGCGATTATGGGGGGTGTGCTGGGCGCCCTCCAGTACTCACATAACGCGGGAATCGTTCACCGGGACATCAAGCCCGGCAACATCATGATCACGAAGAACAACGAGGTCAAGGTCATGGACTTCGGTATCGCACGCGCGGTATCCGAAGCGACCGCGGCCATGACCCAGACGCAAGCCGTCATGGGCACCGCACAGTACCTCTCGCCGGAGCAGGCGCGTGGCCAGCAGGTGGATGCGCGCAGCGATGTGTACTCTGCGGCGGTTGTTCTCTACGAGCTCCTCACGGGGCGCCCGCCCTTCACGGGCGACTCGCCGGTGTCGATCGCGTACCAGCATGTGCGCGAAACTCCGGTGGTCCCCTCGACCTACAACCCGAACATCAGCAAATTCATGGATGCCGTCGTGCTCCACGGCCTCGCGAAGGACCGCGAGGTGCGGTATCAAAGCGCCTCTGATTTCGCGAAGGATATTAGCGACGCTGCGGCGGGCCGCGAGCCACGGATTCTTGGCACCCTTGCCGCAGGCGCTGCGGGCCCCGCTAGTGCCGAAGCGGCAACCCAGGTGCTGAGCCCCACGGAGTTTGAGAACACGACGGCGTTCCAGGACCAGGAAACCCAGGTCATTCCCACGCATACGGCTCCGATGGCCCCGTCCGCTCCTGCAGCCGCGGCGGAAGCGTCGCCCACGCCGCAGGGGCCGAGAAGCGCGCTCGATGAGATTGCGCCGGAAGAGGAAAAGAAACGCCACGTGGGCGCGTGGGTCGCCGGATTGATCCTCCTGCTGCTTATTGTGGCGGGCGCCGCGTGGTGGTTCATCGCGCAGCAGAATCGCGAGCCCGAACAGGTGGGTGTACCGTCGGTCGTGGGCATGGCGGAAGACGATGCGAAGCGCACCCTTACCGAAGCAGGGCTCACCCCGAAGTTCACTGAAAAGGCGAGCACAGAGGTTGACGAAGGGCTCGTCATCTCAACCGATCCTGAAGCAAAGGCCCAGGTCGTCAAAGGCTCTACCGTCAACGTCGTGGTCTCGAGCGGCCCGGACTCCGCCAGCGTGCCTAAGCTCGAAGGGCTCACGAAGGATGAGGCACAGAAGGCTCTCGAGGACGCCGGCTTCACGATGACCGTTGCCGGCACCGAAGATTCAACCGAGTTCGATAAGGATGTTGTGATCCGTTCCGAGCCGGGCGACGGCGCGAGCGCCCCGCAAGGCAGCGCCGTCAAGGTCTGGATTTCGAGCGGTCAGCTCACCGTCCCGAGCGTAGTTGGGTTCACTCAGGCCGACGCCGAACAGGCTCTCAAGGATGCCGGATTCGAGGTCACCGTGGCGAGCCGCGAGGCAAAGGATGGGGAAACCGTCGGCACCGTTCTCGAACAGACGCCCGCCGACGGCACCGCAATGAAGGGCTCGACCGTGCGCCTCGTCGTCGCGGCTGAAGCCGGCCCCGTGACCATTCCGAATGTCGTGGGTCAAACTCTCGAGGAAGCGCGCACACGCTTGAGCGTCCCTGAGCTTAATCTCGGCACGCAGGTGCAGGAGGAGTTCTCCCCGACTGTTGAAAAGGGCCGGGTGATCCGCACGAATCCGGAGGTCAACTCCGAGGTAAAGTCCGGGTCGAGCGTCACGATCATCGTGTCGAAGGGCCCTGAGCCCACGCCTACCCCCACGCCGACCGCGACGACAACCCCCGCCGCGCCTTCGGTCACTCCGGTCGACGGTGAAGGAAACGGCAACGGCAACGGCAACGGAAATGGCAATGGAAATGGAGCCGGCAACGGGCGAGGCCGCGGCAATGGCGGCAACTGACCCCACCGGCACCTCATGCCACATCCTCGTGGTCGATAACTACGATTCGTTCGTGTACACGATCATCGGGTATCTCGAGCAGATGGGAGCCGAGTGCATAGTTGTCCGCAACGACGCAGTATCTGAAACCTCGTCCGGCGTCCCCGATCTTTCGGGATTTGACGGCGTTCTCATCTCCCCAGGTCCTGGCAACCCCCTCACCGCCGGGCGAAGCCTCGACGTGATCGGTGAATGTGCCCGCACGTCGACTCCTATGTTTGGGGTATGCCTCGGGCTTCAGTGTCTCGGCCATTACTTCGGGGCGACCGTGACGCATGCGCCGCAGCTCATGCACGGCAAGACAAGCCTCATCCACCACGAAGGCCAAGGGCCGTTTGCGTCGCTGCCCTCACCGTTTCAGGCGACCCGCTACCACTCGCTCGCTGTCGTGCCCGACACGGTCGACGAGGCAGTTCTCGAGATCACGGCTCGCGCCGACGACGGCAGCATCCAGGGGCTTTCACACAGGAGCCTCCCGCTCCACAGTGTCCAGTTCCACCCGGAGAGCGTGCTTACTAACGGCGGGCACACGATCCTCGCGCACTTCCTCGAACTCGCAGAAGGTCGAGACGGAACGGGGGCTGGCGAGCGAGCCCGCACTCTCGCGCCGCTGCTCACCTCTGCGGCCCCTCACTGAGGGGGAGGAAAGGGAGGTAGACCCCGTAAAGCAGGGACTGCCTATGCCGTTGTCGACGCCGCGGCTACAGGGCGCCGAGCGCTGAAATCGTACCCTGGTTGACCTGGTTAAACGGCATGTACGGTGCGATCACGGGGAACACCCACCCGAAGAGCAGCACGACAATCGCCGCGAACACGATCAAAAGCACCAAAACCTTGACCCACCACGGGCCAGGAATAATCCGGTAGAGCCAGCCGTACATTACTTCTTAACCTCCGCGAGCTCTTTCGGGATTCCCTTGCTGCGATCAACCCAGTGGTCATACTTCGCGTACGTGATGTACCGCTCCGCAACCGAATACATGGGGTGGCACGCCGTCATGGTGAGCATCCGTTCCGTTGGCTCCTCCCCCGGCTTATTCGGAACCGGGGCGATCACCTGCACATCGTTCGGCTTCACAATTTCCGATCCCGTTACGTAGTACACGTAATAGGCCTTCGGCCCCTCAACGATGACCGGGTCACCGGGCTGAAGGCGCGCGATGTCGTGAAGTGGACGCCCATATGTAGAACGGTGGCCCGCAAAAGCGAAGTTCCCCACTTCACCCGGGAGGGCCGTGCCGGGGTAGTGCCCGTTGCCGATCACATTAAGGACCTTCTCCATGCTCACGCCCTCGGCCATGGGAGACGTGACCTTATCGAACTTCGGCACGTGGAGTTCCCCCCACACCTCGTTTTCTTTGACATTCTCGATCTTCGGCGGTTCGCCCTTTTCAGGTGGCGCGACCGTCTTCGGCGCAGGCCCGCCCCACTTCGACTGGAGCTCCTGGATGATCACGGCATGCTCGCGGTCAGCGATGACATCCGTCCACCACAGCTGCCACACAACAAAAAGAAGGAGGAAAGCTCCGACGGTAATCAATAGTTCACCGAGCACACCAATAATGCTCGAGACCACGCTCCGTTTACGCTCGGGCGCTCGCCTATGGCGGGAAGAAGGCACAATGTCTCCGATTCGGCAGGGGGGTTAATCGGCGGGCGTCGGAATAAAACCAACCTATTCCTTCGCGCACTGTACCCTAATATATGCCGTTGCCGGCACCGCACCCACCCCTCGGGGCGGCCCGGCGCATCCGTGACTGTTGTGAAAGGTGCCCCATGGCCAAGAAAGTTCGGCGTTCCTCGACTATCCCCACCCAGCAGAACCAGCCTGCACGGGATCGAGTGACTCGCGCCGAGGCCGAAACCCGCCGCTCACGCCGCGCTCAAGAAAGCGCCGCGGAAGCCTACAAGCCAAGCCCCGCCTGGCTCGTGCCCACCGCCGTCACTCTCCTCATCCTCGGAATCCTGTACATGGTCGTGTACTACATTTCGAGCGCGCAGTACCCGCTCCCCATTGGCGACTGGAACCTCGCCGTTGGCATCGGCATCCTTCTCGCGGGCGGCGGGCTCCTGACCTTCTGGAGGTAGCATGAGCAGCATCCCAACCACCCCCCTCCATCCGTGGCGGCGATTCGTCGCCATCGGTGACTCATTCACGGAAGGCATCGGCGATCCCGATCCGAACGTGCCCGGAGGGGTTCGCGGTTGGGCAGATCGCGTCGCCGAAGAGCTCGGGCGCACATGCCCCGATTTCGCCTACGCAAACCTCGCGATCCGCGGCCGGCTCTACAAACAAATCATTGACGAGCAGCTCGAGCCCGCGATTGATCTCAAGCCGGATCTCGTGAGCTTCTTTGCGGGAGGCAACGACGTGATCCGGCGCGGCGATCCCGACGAGATCGCTTCCGAAATCGACGTCGCCGTCGCGCGCCTCGCTGAGACAGGCACCGACATCATCCTGTGGACCGGGCCCGACGTCGGCAACACCCCCGTTCTCAACCTCATCCGTGGGCGCTCCGCGATCTACAACGAAAACATGCGCACGATCGCCAAACGATACAACGCGTTCGTCGTAGATATGTGGGCTGCGCGCCAGCTCGTTCACGAAAGCATGTGGGCCGAGGACCGCCTGCATTTTTCACCTCTTGGGCACCACACGATTGCGCGCGAAGTCCTCGCCGTTCTCGACGTCCCGAACAACCTCCGCGAATTTACGCCCCACGACCCGCCGCAGCGCACGTGGCGCCAGGCAGCAGAAAAGGACCTGGTGTGGGCGCGCGATCACCTCGGCCCCTGGGTAATGCGGCGCATCCGCGGCGAAAGCTCCGGCGATGCGGTACACCCAAAACGCCCTGAAGCCTCCCCCGTCTTCGGCGAGGGCATGCCGCCTGGCTCAGCTTCACGGGAAGGCGAAGAATAAGACCATGGTTGTGCGATAGGGTACAGCCGCGCCCGTCCCTTTACACGCAAGGTCTCCCCATGACGACGACTCAGTCGAACCCCCTGAGAAAGTTCGCTGCGCTCTTAGTGATTCCTTTTCTCCTCCTCATCGCCGGCTGCGGGGACCTCAAAGCAACCATGACAGTGGAAAGCGCCGACAAAGTTGTCCTCGAAGGCGTTGCTCGGGGGTACAGTTCGGTGCTTGAAAAATACGGCATGAAACCCGCGGATGTTTGTACCTCGAAAGATACGACGGGTGCTGGTGGACCAGCCTTCGAAGGCACACTCGAGACCAAGCTGACCGAAACAGGCGACATCTTCGAGTGCGAATTCACCACTACGATAGAGGATCCCGAACAGCTCAAGCAGATCCTCACTTACGACAAGGACTCGAACACCTACACACTGAAGGGGATCATGCCTGCCCCTGAAATCGCCGAGCGGCTCTCTCTCGGCGCCTTCATGACTAGCGTCACCATCGTCATGCCAGGCAAGGTTACTGAATCGAACGTCGGCAGGATCAGCGGCAACAAGGTTCAAATCAGCAGTATCGAGAGTTTTCTCTCGGACTACGAGATCAAGTCCGAGGGCCCCGGGTTCCCGTGGCTCATTGTCGTCATCACTATCGCGGTGGCACTTGCGCTCCTCTTCTTTGCGGCTCTCGCCATCACGGCTCTCATTGTCATCGCTCGCAAAAGGAAAAAGAGCCCTGCCGCAAACGCCCAAACGTTTCAAAACGGCTCATCTACGCAACAAAGTAGGCCAGGCCAGCAGCCCGAGATACGCGAGCCAAACTCCCGAAGTCCCGAAGGCGCCGATTCTCGACATTACAAAGGCCAGGCCAGTATCGATAGCGACCCCCAAAGCCCCGGTTCCGCAGGCCGCTGAAGTACCCACAGATTTGTCCACCACATTCCGGATTCCACGAAAGTAGAGGTTCCCTGTGACAGCACCAAAGGCCAACCCTTTGAAGAAGATCGCAGCGTTGATGCTCATCCCGTTCATGCTCGTCGTTGCGGGCTGCGGCAAACTCGACGCGACGGTCACCGTCGAGAGCCCCGAAAAGATCACCCTCGAGGGTGTCGTCTCAATAAAGAAGTCCTCACTCGAGGAAGTGGGCATGACCCCCTCGCAGTTCTGCGGCGATGAAGCTCTTGAGGAATTTACTGGTGAGACCAAGCCGGATCTCAAGCTAGAGGAGAAAGACGACGAGGTCGTGTGCACCTTCTCTGGCCAGAAGGACGAAAAGAACCCAATGGGCGATGCCTTGAAGTACGACGAGGAATCGGACACCTACACCTACCACGAAGACTCAAAGGGTTCGTTTGGCGACCAGGCAGCTGCCGCTGGCTTCAAGGTCGATTTCACCTTCGTTTTCCCCGGCAAGGTCACCGACTCTAGCGTCGGCAAGATCGACGGCAACAAGGTCCACATCACCGACACGAAAGAATACTTCTCAGAGATCAATATCAAGGCCGAGGGCAGCAGCTTCCCCTAGCTCATCGTCATCATCGTGGTCGTTGTTGTTCTTCTCCTTGTCCTTGCGGCGGTCGTCATCGGCGCCCTCGTGTTCATGAAGCGCAAGAAGAAGTCCGGTGCCGGACAGGCAGACTTCTCGCAGCAGGGCTTCAACCAGAGCCCGGCGCAAGGTTCCTTCCAGCAGCAGGGTCAGCAGGGCTACGCGCAGGGCCAGCAGAGCTTCGGCCAGCAGCCCTCGCAGGGTTCCGCGAACGACTTCCAGCAGCCGAGCTTCGACCAGCAGCCCTCGCAGGGCTCCTCGAACGCGCCCCAGCCGCCGAGCTACCAGGCTCCCCAGCAGGGCAGCTACGAAGCACCGCAGCAGGGACAGCAGCCTCCTCACCAGGGATTCCAGGAGAACCCGTTCGGCGACCCTGGCAATCAGGGCCCCCAGGACAATCCCGGCCAGACCTTCGGTAAGCAGTAACCCCTCCGCGCCCTGAGCGCATCGCAGCCGAGGGCTCGTGACTAGACTCACGGGCCCTCGGCTCGCACTTCGGGCGGTACCGGAGTAAAGTAATACAAGTCAGTTCGAGAGAACAGACAAAAAGCGCCCGTAGCTTAACGGATAGAGCATCTGACTACGGATCAGAAGGTTGGGGGTTCGAATCCCTCCGGGCGCGCCAGCAGAAAGGCCCTCCATTTCGGTGGAGGGTCTTTTTGCGCTCTCCATCGTCGATACGTGAATCTGTGCCCAACGTTTGTGGCGGAATGCGACCGGATACCGCCACAAACGTTGGGTTTAGTTTCCTAGACCAGGAAAAGGGCCGAGAAGCCCGGGCGGAAGAGGTGAGCCGGGCCGGAGGGGTGGCCAGCGGGCAAGGCGATATGTGCATGGCGGGTCCGCGGTGCCGGACCGGGATCCGACGCTTGCCCTCCCCCATCGCCCCACAAAGAAACGCCGCACCCCACCCCGTATGGGCGAAGGCGCGGCGTTTTCGTGCAGCTTCAATGGCCGCGAGGCAAGCGTCAGGAAACGATCTTGCCGGGGTTAAGGTTCTTGCCCGGGTCCTGAGTCTCGTAGAGATCACGCATCATCTTGACGCCGATCGGGCCGACCTCTTCTTCGATCCAGGGCTGGTGCTCGGTACCCACGGCGTGGTGGTGCGAGAGCGTACCAGCGTGCTTCTGGAATTCACCCTGCACGGCGTGCTTGATCGCCGTGTACTGCTCAAGCATGACCTCGTTGTTCTCGTACGGCACCGCGAAGGTGAAGTACAGGCATGCACCCTGGTGGTAGCTGTGGCTCATGTGGCAGAAGAAGAAGCCGGGAATCCCTAGCTCATCGAGCTTCGCGTAGAAGGCGTCGTACACCTTCGAGTGCATCTCGTTAATCCGTGCCCACGTCGTGCCCGTATCGGAGACGTCGCCGAACACGTTGAGCCCGAGAAGGAAGTCGCGAAGGTAGGGGGTATCGAACTTCTTCTGATCGTAGATCGCCCCGGGGCCCGCACCGAGGGTGATACCGCCGGCCTTCTTGACGATCTTCTTCACTGCGGCCTGCTCGCGGCTGATCTGGGATTTCGACCCCTCGAAGCACACGTAGCTCATGCACATCTCGTTCTCGGTGTCCCAGCCCTTCTTGCGCAGATACGCGAAAAGGGTGTCCTGGACCTTGCGGGTGATCTCGCCCTTTTTATCCTTGGGCTCTTTGAGCATCGACAGGCTGAAGGCGGTCTCCGGGCCATCGCTCAGGCGCGTGAACACGGGGTGGACTTCGCTACGGGCAATGGCGTGCATGCCGCGGATGCCAGACTCCCAATCGGGGAACATGTACGCGATGACGACGCGGTTTTCTGCCATGCGGTGCACGCGCACGGTGCATTCCGTGATGACGCCGAGACGACCTTCGGAACCGAGGATCATTTCGTGGATGCTCGAACCGGAGTCGCGGCCGGGGATCGGCTTGGTCTCCACGATGCCGTCGGGGCGCACGACCCTGAGACCCCGCACGATGTCCTCAATGTCGCCGTAGCGGTCCGACTGCATGCCGGTCGAGCGAGTTGCAGCCCAGCCACCGAGTGTCGAATAGGTGAACGAGTCGGGGAAGTGTCCCATCGTCCAACCGAGCTCGTTGAGCTGCTCTTCGAGATCGGGGCCGTACACGCCGGCCTCAACGCGGGCGAGGCCGGAGGTATCGTCGATCGAAATGACCTCGCGCATACGGCCGAGGTTGATCGTGATGATGGGGCGTTTTTCATCAACGTTCGGGGTGACGGATCCGGAGATCGAGGAACCGCCGCCGTACGGGATCGCCACGAGGTCGTGGTCGACGATGTAGGCGAGGATCTGCTGGACCTCATCGTCGCTCTTCGGGTAGATCACGGCGTCGACGATGCGAGCAAAGTCCCCGGTGCGCGCGCGGAACAGGTCGATCACGGAGCGACCGAAAGAGTGAACGACGCGGTACTCGTCGTCATCGAGAAGGTTGTCTTCGCCAACGATGCCAGCGAGAGCGGCGCGGTCCTCGGCGCCGAGGCGGCTCGCGGGAACGTCGTAGTCGCTCAGCTGCGGCTCCGGGGCCGGCGTGAGCTTCTCAAGGTCCATGCCGATCTTCGACTTTGCGAAGCCAGGGAAAGCGGGCTTGTTGTCCCAGCGGAAGGTGATGTCGTCAAGACCCCACCCCCACCACTTGTGTCGTTTGACCTCGCGTGCCGAAATGGGGCTGTTCATGACGCTTGCTCCTCGGGTGGTTGGGTTCCCATGATGGCTTCGTAATTGTGGGCTTTAAGAGTTCGGACGGCCGCCTGAATCCTCGCGTTGAAGCTGAGTGCGCTCTCACCTTCCTCAGCTCGAAGGGGCGCACCAAAGACGACCCCGACCGGGGGCTTTCCCGGCTTTGGCCAGCTGCGACCTTTGGGCATCGCTTCATACGCACCGATCAGTGCAGCTGGAATAACGGGCACGTTTTCGCTGATGGCGAGTGATGCGGCGCCGGGTTTGAACTCGGCCATCTTCCCCGTCTTCGACCGTGTCCCCTCGGGAAAAACAAGCACGGGGATGCCCGCGGTGAGCAGTGTTCGCGTGATGCCCGAGTGCTTACGGGAGCCGTCGCGGTCGATGGGGAAGGCATTGAAGAGCACTCGCACGAAGATGCGGCGGTACCAAATGTCGAAGAAGTACTCTCGCGCGACGCCCGTGGAGAGGTATTTGCCCTGGGTAAAGGGGAGGCCTTGCGCCAGCATGGGCGCATCGAGGTGGCTCGAGTGGTTTGCGACGAGCAGGTAGGCACCGCGCACCTTTTTCACTGCGGGATCGACGACGATCTTCTGCGTCACGGCGCTCTTCACGACGCCCTTGAATCCGACTCGCACGAGCAGCGCGCGAAGGTACGCGCGCCAGGTCGAGCGGTAAAGGGAGGGGTCGTGATACCTGCTCACTTGCTTCCCTTCGTGGCGGATTGAGAAAGCGGCTTCTCGCTGTTGCGCCGTTTCGTGAACCACGCCGCGATTGAATGCATGATGTTCCGGGGAGCGATCCGGGCGAGGAGGGCGAGCACTTTAAAACGCTTTGAGGGGACCGAAATGAGCTTTCCGCGCGCCACATCCTGCAGGCACTCCCTCACGAGACGCTCTGGCGAGAGCCACAGGAAATCGGGGATCGAGGAACCGGAGATACCCACCCGCTCGTGGAATTCGGTACGAACCCAGCCTGGCTGGAGCGAGGTCACGTGCACACCGCTGCCCGCGAGGCGAACCGCGAGCGCTTCGGTGTAGGTATTGCCCCACGCCTTGATCGCGGAGTAGTTGTTTTGCGGGAGATACCCGGAAACGGAGTTCACGTTGATGATCCACCCTTTGCCGCGGCGAGCCATGGCGCGACCGGCTGCGTTAGAGAGGTGGAGAACAGCCCGGATCATCACGTCGATCCCCGAGTCGTGAAGCGAGAGATCCTCGCCGAGGATGTCACTACGCACGCTGAAGCCCGCGTTGTTCACGAGGATGTCGACCGCCGGGTGCTCGCTGCTTTCTTGGGCCAGACGCGCTTCGACGCGATCGCGATCTGCGACAACTTCGAGATCGCACACCATTTCTTCAACATCGATGTCGTAGCGGCTGCGGAGGTCTTGTGCGAAACGCGAAAGACGATCGGCGTTGCGGGCGACCAACACGAGGTCGACACGCCGCTTGGCGAATTCGCGCGCGAAAGCGGCCCCGATACCAGAGGTGCCGCCGGTGATGAGGGCCCTATGCATGGCCTCTACGATACACTAGGCGCGCATGCCCACGCGGGCGCCCCAATACTTTCACCATTGCTCGATCGCGAGGATTTAACCGCATGTCTGTGCCCTCTACCAGCGCAAATACCAAGTATCGCGAAGTTCTTCTCACGGGGGCGACAGGCTTCCTGGGCCAGGCTGTTCTCCAGGCTTTCCTCGAGCATTTCCCCGAGGTTCGCGTGACGGCTATCGTGCGTCCCAAGGGGACGCTCACGGGTAAGAAGCGGCTTGCAACCTTGCTTCGCAAGCCATCGTTCACCTCGTGGAGTGATCGCGTAGGCGAAGACGCCGTGCGCAAAGCCTTCGAGGAACGCACCGACGTCATCGAGGGTGACCTGACGAATCTCCCCCCGCTTGAGCGGACGTTTGATGTCGTTGTGCACTCGGCGAGCTCGGTGAGCTTCGACCCGCCCATTAACGAAGCCTTCGCCACGAATGTGGGTGGAGCGAAGAACCTGTATGAGGCTCTCCTCGAATCGAAGAAGACGCTGCCGGGCGGCCAGAATCCCCACGTCATTCACGTGTCCACCTCGTACGTGAGCGGTCTCGCCAAGGGTCTGTGCCGTGAAGGCCGCCTCACGCACGACGTGAACTGGCGCGAAGAATACGACGCCGCGTTTGCGGCGGCACGCGAAGTCGATGCACTCTCGCGCACGCCCGAACAGATCAAGAAGAACCTGCGCCTCGCCGAGCTGAAGAGCGGCAAGATGGGCCCGAAGGCGATCGCCTCGGTCGCGGAGGACGCTCGCCGCGCGTGGGTGCGCGCCCGCCTGCAGGACTACGGTCTCCAGCGCGCGAACTCACTTGGCTGGACCGACATTTACACGTTCACGAAGGCCATGGCCGAGCGCGTCGGCGAAGAGATGTGGGCCGATTCCGGCCACCGCCTGAGTTTCGTGCGTCCCGCCATCATCGAATCTGCTGTCTCTCACCCCTTCCCCGGCTGGATCGACGGGTACAAGGTCGCCGACCCGCTCATCATGGCCTACGGCAAGGGTCGGCTCTCGGAGTTCCCGGGCCTGCCCGATTCGATCCTCGACATCATCCCCGTCGATCACATCGTCGGTGTCATCCTTGCGCTGGCAACTCAGAACGTTGAGCGCACGGGCGATGAGGCGTACTATCAGGTCGCCTCGGGCAACTCGAACCCACTCCCCCTCCACGAGATGGTGAGCATCGTCCACGACTACTTCGTGGAGAACCCTCTGACGGACGACAAGGGCGAGCCGATCGCGGTTCCCATGTGGACCTTCCCGTCGGTCGATTTGGTAGAGGCGAAGTTCTGGGCCACAAACACGGCAGTCAAGGCAGCCGAGGTTGCCGTCGGACGCCTCCCCGGCACTCGCACTACCCGCGCCTGGGCTGGCAAGCTCCACAAGAGCTCCTCCGCCCTCGACACCCTCAAGAAGTTCATGGGTCTCTACAAGGCGTACACGAAGACCGAAATGGTCTTTGACGACGCGAACACGCGCGCGCTTCGCGAATCGCTCCCCAAGGAGTTCCTCGAGAAGTACGACTTCGACATCACGGATCTCGACTGGACCTCGTACTTCCGCGATCACCACCTGCCCGCTGTCACCGAGCTTACGAACGCCTACTCACGCCAAAAGGCCGCCCGCAAGGCTCGAGCCGGACGCAAGCCGAGTGAGCTGACCGCCTCGAGCGACACTCTCGCCGTGTTTGACCTCGACGGCACCGTGATCGCGCAGAACATCGTGCAGCAGTATCTCGCGATCGTGAAGGAAACCCGTTCAAGCGCCGGTGGCGCAAAGGAAGTCGTCAAGCTCGCGGGGGCGCTCCCCCAGTACCTGCGCAATGAGCAGCACTCGCGCTCGGAGTTCATTCGAAGCGTCATGCGCCGCTACCGCGGTTTCACCACGGCGGAGCTCAAGGAGGTTCTCGCGGGTGAGCTCGGCGAGAAGGTTCGCGGCCAGATTAAGGCCCAGGCACTCGAACGCCTCAAGGAGCACCGCGCCGCCGGGCACCGCACGATCCTCATCACGGGAGCCCTCGACATCCTGGTGGAGCCCCTCGCGGATCTCTTCGACGAGGTCGTGGCAACCCACATGCACGAAGAAAACGGCGTTCTCACGGGCTACCTCGCCACTCCCCCGGTGGTCGGCGAGGCCCGCGCGAATTGGCTCAAGAAGTACGCGCAAAACGGGAACTTCGACCTCGCTCATTCCTACGGTTACGGTGATTCGCATGCCGACGCCGCCTGGCTCGGCGTGCTCGGGAACCCCACGGCGATCTCGCCCGACCTGGGCCTGTACGCCGAGGCCAAGAAGAATCGCTGGCCGATCGTCGAGTGGAAATAGCCGCCAATTTCCACTAAAGCTGGGGTGAAGGCGTAGGCTATGACCAGGGCGAATAATGCGCCAAAGGTCCCTTTACCCCTGATCCCTAAAGGAGACGTCCCATGGACGACCTCGCAAACAAGATTAATATTCCGCCTGCGCCGGCCATGGCAAAGGCGGTCGAAGATGGCATGTACGCGAAGGCCACGATGCCGGCCTGGAAGATTTTCTGGCTCGGCCTCACCGGCGGCGCCTACATCGCTTTCGGCTTCATCATGTTCGTGACCACTCAGCAGGGTGCTCCCGGCGAGTGGCCGCTCGGCATCACGAAAATGATCGGTGGCGCGTTCTTCGCGACCGGCCTCATCATGGTCATCAACTCCGGCTCGGACCTCTTCACCGGTACGACCCTCAACATCATGCCGCTCCTGTCCAAGCGCATTACCGCCGGCCAGCTGCTCCGCCACTGGGGCCTCTCCTACGTCGCAAACTTCATCGGTTCGGTGACGATCGCGATCCTCGTGTTCCTCGCGAACACCCCGGCCACGAACAAGAGCGCGTGGGGTCTCATCGTCCTCAACGTTACGAAGGGCAAGCTCTCGCTTGACTGGGGCAATGCTTTCGTGCTCGGTATTCTCTGTAACTTCCTCGTGTGCATGGCCGTATGGCTCACCTTCGCGGGTCGCTCGTTCCTCGATAAGGGCCTCGCGATCGTCGTTCCGCTCGTGATCTTCGTGTCCACCGGCTTCGAGCACTCGGTCGCAAACATGTTCATGCTCCCGATGGGCTGGCTCATCAAGACCTTCGGCGCGGATTCTTTCTGGGCCGGTGAAGCCATCACTAACGCCGGCGTGACTGCCGCCGATTTCGACATGATCACCTGGGGCAAGATCATCTTCGGCAACCTTCTCCCCGTGACCCTCGGCAACATCATCGGTGGCGCCCTGTGCGTCGGCTGCTACTTCTGGGTGGCCTACCGCAAGGATGCCATCAAGGCTGAGCGCGAGGCCGCTGTCGCCGCGAAGTAACAACGGCGCGCTCCTCGCACGCTAAAGGCGAAGGCCCGGTTCCCTCACATCGAGGAGCCGGGCCTTCGCCTTTGCTACCTAGAAACAGAGATCAGCCGGTGTTCTTCATGCCAGCGGCGACGCCGTTGATGGTCGTCAGCAGCGCACGCTTTTCCGCTTCGGTGATCTCAATTCCGCGCGCGTGGGCGTCACGCACGCGCTGGAGCATCGCCACCTGCATGTAGCTGATCGGGTCGAGGTAACGGTCGCGCACCTCGAGCGTCCGCTTGAGCACGGGAGCGTTATCGAGAAGATCCAGCACGCCGGTGAGACGCTCAATCTCGGCGACCGTCAGTTCATACTCTTCACGGATCGTCTCGAACAGGTGCCACAGTCGCGTCGGCACGAGCGAGTGCACGTAGTGCGAAGCGATGCCCATGTCCGTCTTGGCGAGCGTCATCTCCACGTTCGAGATCACGGTCCGGAAGAAGTGCCAGTTCTCGTACATCTCCTTGAGGTCGTCCTCGTAGCCCGCCTCACGAGCGGCCTTGAGGCCCGAGCCCGCACCGAACCAGCCGGGCACGATCTGCCGCGACTGCGTCCAACCGAACACCCACGGGATTGCGCGCAGACCATCGAGGCCCTTTTCGCTCGTCGTTCGCTTCGAAGGGCGCGAGCCGATCTTCAAGTCACCGAGCTGCTCCACGGGCGTGGACGCCACAAAGTATTCGGGCAGGTCAGGGTCGTCAATGAGGGTGCGATAGCGCGCAAAGGAAGCGTCGGAAAGGTTTTCCATGACGGTGCCGAAGCGCTCCAGATCTTCCGGGCTCGTGCGGGGCTTTCGGTGTAGCGCCGAGCCCTGCATGACCGCCGCGAGCGAGAGGTCGAGGTTTTCGCGTGCGAGCACGGGCAGCATGTACTTATCGGAGATGACCTCGCCCTGTTCGGTGAACTTGATTTCGCCCTCGAGAACACCGTAGGGCTGAGCGAGAATCGCATCGTACGTGGGGCCGCCGCCGCGTCCGACGCTACCTCCGCGGCCGTGGAACAGGCGCAGCGTCACGTTGTGCTTGGCGGCAACGTCACGGAGGCGTCGCTGAGCCTGGTGGATCTCCCACTGGCTCGTAATGACGCCCGATTCCTTGTTCGAATCGGAGTAGCCGAGCATGATCTCGTGGCGGTCTCCGCGAAGGCGCACGATTTCGCGATAGCTCGGGTCACTGAGGAGTTCATCGAGGATCTCGCCCGCGTGGCGAAGCTCCTCGACGGTTTCAAGGAGCGGGCTAAAGCCGATGTCTGCGCGGGGTTCGTCGCCCGCAAGGTCCACGAGGCCCGCCTCGCGCGCGAGCAGTGCTACGGCAAGGATGTCGTCGGCGCCGCGGGTCATCGAAACGATATAGGTCTGGATGACATCCGGTCCGTACGTGCGGTGCGCGGTGCGGATTTCGCGGAAGACGTTAAACGTGTTCTGCACCGAGGGATCGAGGGGGGATTCCTCACCGAGTAGCTGTGCGCTCGCGAGTGGTCGCTTCGATGCAAGCTCGGAGGAGAGCACCGTCGTGCGCTCCTCACGCGTGAGCTCCCCGTACGCCTTATCGAGCTCGCCCACGCGGTCAAACATTTCCGCGAGCAGATCGTGGTGCTTCTCGGCGTGCTCGCGCACGTCCATAATCGCGAGGTTGAGGCCGCTGCCCGCGAGCACGGACTGCGCGAGGGCAACCGAACCGTCAGCCATGAGGTCACCGCGGTGCTTGCGGAGCGAATCGCGAAGTTCTTCGAAATCGTCCTGGAGTTCAGCGCCGGTGAGATAGTCGACGCCGGGCTTGTGCGCTTCACCGCTGTGGATGCGTGTGCGTGTCGCCGCGAGCTTTGCGCGCATCGAGAAGAGCTTAAGGCGGTACGGCTCGTGGGCAAACAGCTCAAACTGCTTCTCGGGCACGAAAGCGAGAGCTTCTTGATCCTTCTTTAGGCTCTCGTTGAACTGCTCATCCTCACCGATCAAGGTCGAGCTCATCGACAGCTCGAGAGTGAGCGCGTCGAGGAACGCCTCTGCGATATCGATCGCGGCATCGGCCTGAAGTTTGAGTACCTCGCGGGTCACGTCCGCCGTCACGTACGGGTTGCCGTCGCGATCGCCGCCAATCCACGAGCCAAAGCGCAGCGGAACCTTCCTCACGGGAAGATCGGCGCCGTAGTCGCGCAGCTCGTGGCGAAGGGCATCGAGTACCTCCGGAAGCGTGTGGAGGTAGAGCGAGCGCAGGTAGAAGATTGCGTTGCGCGCCTCATCGGTCGGCGTTGGCTGGGTGCGGCGCAGCTCGTCGGTCTGCCAGAGCGCCTCGATCGTCTCTGCAAGATCGCGATCCTGCTTCTTTCGGGCTCGCGTCCCCTCCTCGGTATCCGTCTCGAGGAGGGTCGAGATGCGGCGCAGCTTCGTGAGAACCGCGCGGCGCGAGGCCTCCGTGGGATGGGCTGTAAACACGAGGCGCACATCGAGTGCGTCAACGGTGCGCTGAAGCTCCTCGACCCCCGCTTCTTCCGCGATGGACTTCACCGTGCGGGGGATCCATGAATCGTTTTCGTCCTGCACCTGGAGCGCGCGTACTCGATACGTTTGCTCAGCGGCGTTCGCAAGCAGGAAGTACTGGGTGAACGCACGCGTGAGCTCCGTCGCCTGCTCGATCGGCAGTTCCGCGAGGCGGCGCTGCACGCGCATCGTATCCTCGGCCGATTTCGACTGCTTTGATTGCTTCGCAAGCTGACGCACCTCCTCAACCAGGTCGAGCAGTTCTTGCCCGTGCTGGTCGGCGAGCGTTTCACCGAGGAGCGTGGAAAGCCGACGCACGGTCGCGCGCAAGGGGGCGTCGATAAGCGGGTCATCGCCCACCACCGGGAATTCGGCCGTCAACGTGGGCACGTTGTGAAGGCTATCGTCGTGCTGTTCGCGCACCTGAAACCTCTCGTTTGGAAGCGGGTGGCACCCGTGGCGAACCGAAAACACCGGCGTGGCGCTCGCGGTCCCCCATCAGCGCCGAATGAGCCGGGGCCAGTCTACTCCCACACGCGTCCCACCTGCATCCAGGGGTTGAACCGCATCCGCCACGCATTGCAGCGAGTGGTACGAGGCACTCCAACGCGTTCGTTACCTGTGCGACGCCACATGGAAAATTAACGCGGCAAAGGTTAAAAGAGATTCCCCCACCCGCGTTAAAGCGGGCGGGGGAACATCCTATCTGCGGAGACGAGAGGATTTGAACCTCCGAGGCGGCTCTACACCGCCTACTCCCTTAGCAGGGGAGCGCATTCGGCCACTCTGCCACGTCTCCTTGCGCGCATGGCGCTGAGTCAGCCTACCGAACTTCCTCGTGCTGCTCAAATCTTTCGCGGCGCGTCCCACATTGCGCCGGCGTCATCCTCAAGGTTTGATGTAAATACCCTTGCCTTCAAGCTTGACGACGTTGAAGCCCATACCGAGTTCTTCGCTCTTGACGGCGGCTGTACCGTCGCCACGTTCCTCGACTGTGAAGGCGGCACCGTTGAGCGCCTCGCGCATTGCGTTCGCCTTATTGGGGTCCATCGGCGCAACTTGCTGGCTCGCCGCCCTCACGCACGCGTTTTTCTCCACCTGGTTTTCGAGCACGAAATAGCCGCCGTTAGACTCGGCAGCCGCGAGTTCACACGCGACGGCCCAGTTCGAATCTATGCGCGCTTGCGCGTACAGGATGGTGATCTTGACCGCCTCCTGCTTTTCCTCCTCGGTGAAGGGAGTGCGGCTCGGCATGAGGGTCGCTCCCACACCGCTGCCCGGATCCTGCGGCCCCGGAGCAGGCGCCGGTCCGGGCGCGGGCGCCGGATTCGGAGGGGCTGTGGTCGGCTCCGGGGCAGGCGGAGCGGTGGTGGGAGTCCCCGGCTGGGGCGCCGGGCCACCGCTCGTGCCGGGGTTCGCGGGCGCCGGTGCCGAAGTTGTTGGACCGGGCAACGGTGCGGTTGTGGGTGCGGGGCTCGCGGAGTCCGACGGTTGCGCGCTTGACGCAGTTGCGGAATTCGACGGGTTGCCCTCATCTTTGGAGGAAGTGAGGGCCCCGCACCCGGCGAGGCTGGCTGCCGTGAGAGTCGCCGCGAAAAAAACGGCAAGGGGGCGTCGTGTGCGGATGAGATTCATGAATGCGCCTCCGCGGCGGTGTGGGGTTTGAGGACTTCGAATCTTCAACATCACCGCCAATTGGCCGGTCACGTGAATTGCGCAAAGTCGACGCGAGTTACAGCAGGCCCCTGGCAACCAAGCGCAGACTGCCGTCATCGAGCCTCACAAGCGTCATACCTATGGGACTTCCATCCACAAGAAATTCGGCTGTCCCGTCGTGCCCGTCGCGGAGAGTCATACGCTCTGGGCTGGCTTCCCCAAGCGCTTCCTCTGCACTTTCCCTGTCACCCTGAGGCCCTTCCACGCTCTCCCTGAGAGGCAGTATGCAAGCCTTCTGTAGTTCTGGAGCATCAAGGCGCAACATCTTGCCTCCCTCCTCCGCAACGAGCAACCCGCAAGCCTCTTCATACTTGCCGTCGAGGACACGACGCACGAGCTCGGCGGGAAGGTCGCGACCGCGTTTTAACTCATCCTCGGTGAGGGGCGTGGGATCAACCATGGCCTTGGCGCTCGCGGGAAGGTTCTCGAGGGGTCCAACTTCATCCGCCGTTGGCTGTTCATCGTCCGGATGTACCTCACCGCCGCCAGGCGACTCGTCCTCGTCAGGCTCGGTTGTTGAGTCGCTCCGCTCGAGTGTGGTGGGACCCGCGCCCCCCCCGTCGGAGGCGGCATCATTATGCGTGGGCGTCGTCTCTGCGGTGGTTTCGGCCGGAGACGTTATTGCTTCCGAGGTTGGATCGCTCGCTCCCGGCTCCTTGGTATCGCCACAGCCTGCAAGACCAAGAATAAGCGCGCCAGCGGCGGCAATCGTGCACAGCGAACGGATCTTGCAAGGAAGAGCAAACATCGTCAACCTTTCATATGGATTAAGTCGCTTGGTTTTGCCATTTCCCGCTCTAAAAGGAGTCTGTTTCGAGAGCCAGCAGCTCCCGAAACAGAGAGGAACGAGCTAGAAATTATCGACCAAAAGGCGAAGGCTGCCGTCGTCAAGCCGGGCAAGCTTCGTTGGGCTCGGCTTGCCGTCGCGTGCGAAGGTAGCTGTGCCGTCCCCATTATCGTGAAGCTCGAAGTGCTTCGGGTCAGAAGCTTCTTTCACCTGTTCCGGCGTCATGCTCTTCATAGAGGAGGAATCTATGCCGGTTTGAAGCTGAGCGGCACATTGCTCCCGGAGCTCCGGCACATCGAATCGCACAAGAGTGCCATCCTTACTCAGCACCATCATGTCGCAGACTCCGGCAGCATCCCCCGCTACCATTTTGGTCATCATCTCCTGCGGAAGCTGCAGGCCACGCTGCATCTCTTCTTGCGTGAGTGGTGTGGGATCCAATTTCGCCTTAGCACTCTCGGGGATGTCCTCGAACGAGTCGATACCTCCGGTACCCCCGGGGCTCGGTTGAGATTGGTTCCCTCCGGGTGCCGCCGGCGTTTGGTTCCCTCCCGGAGCCACAGGCGGCTGCTGAGCATCGGGAGTAGCGGCTCCGGGGTCATTCGCACCCGGATTCTCACCCCCGTTGGACACCGAGGGGCTGGCTGGTGTCGCTGACGGACTTTCATCATGCCCAGGGGCGCTCGACGAGGCTGAGGGCTCGCTCGCCCCCTTTTCTTCTCTCCCCTCTTCATTCAGAGCTCCGCACGACGCGACGCTTGCGGCCAGTGCGCTAGTCGCGACTGCTACTGCGATGGTTCGAGAAATACGATTCGCAACTCTCATCTGGTTCTCCTTCGCTACTATTTCGTCGAGCTCACCGCGCAAAACTACTACTGGGCAACTGCGAGGCGAACGCCGCCATCCTTAATCTTCAGAATGTTGAAACCGAGGGGTTGGCCAGCCATTGTCAGGGCAAAGGTGCCATCACCGTTATCTTTTAGCTCATAAGTGGCAGGATCAAACATCGATCTGGCTTGTTCCTCGGTCACGCCGCTACCACCTTGGTTCTGACCCGAAAAACTGTCCATGGCTTGAACACACTTCTCGCGCAACTCGGGAGTAGTATCCATGCGACGCATCGATCCGTCAGGCTCCTTGAATACGGTGGTGTCGCAGAGCGAACTGAAATCCCCACCCGTGGTGATTGCCACGAGAAGGTCGGCCATCATCTGTTTCCCCTGCTCCTTTTCCTGATCGGTGAGGGGCGTGGGATCAATCTCGACAGGCTCGCCTAGACCTGCAAGGCCACCACTCCCAATCCCGCCGGTGCCTGAGCCCGGAGCGACTCCACCGCCGTCACTGGGAGGTGCGGGTTTCGAGTCCGTGCCACCCTGGGTCGTCGGGTTTTCCGTACCACCCTGGGTCGCCGGTTTTTCAGTTGGCTCGGGGAATTCACTAGCCGATGTCGTAGGCGCTGGCGACGAGGTTTCTGCGGACGGCGATGCAGACGCGGATTCTTTCTTTGTTTCATTGACGGCACCGCAACCGGCGGCACCCAAAATAAGCAATCCCGCGGCTGCGGCGGCGTAGAGTGCACGAGCGGTGCGTAGTGTTGCGGACATGATCGCCTTTCTTCCGGTGCGTCTGTGAGTGCGCTTCCCACACCTATGATGCGACCAAGGTAACGCCCGTTTCTGCATCTTCCTCGAGAGACACACACAGTATTTTCAGCCTGCGCAACCTCTTGCGAGAAGACAACGACCACTCCCACATTTCGAACTGTCGCCGTTAAAAAGCGAAGGTGGCTCGGTAGACGACACTACCGAGCCACCCAGGCTTGACTCTTCTCTCACCTCAGCACGGGTGACCGACCCGAACCATGGAGAGAATCAGGAAGACAGATTCCTCATGTCGACGAGCGGACCCGCGCCCTTCACCTTGAGGAGCGAGATGCCGAGATCCTGGCCCTGGAACAAAACCTTGGCAGTACCGTCCTCGTTCGGCTGGATCTCAAGGTTTTCGGGCTTCATCACCTGCTTAATCTGCTCAGCCTGATCCTCGGTGATGCCCTGGCTGGAGAGGACTCGCTCGTTCTGAGCAGCGCACTGTTCGCGGATCTCAGGGGTATCCATGCGCTCGTAGGCGTCCCCGTTCCTCGCCACCATGTTCGTGCACGCATCTTCGAACTTCTTATCGAGCGAACTGGTGAAGAAGTCGGCCACGACCTGTGCGCCCTTCTTCTTGTCTTCTTCCGTGAAGGGGGTTTCGTCAAGCTCTACGGGCGTCCCGTGAACGCTCGAAGCGACGTCGTCTCCCGTGACAGCGCCGCTGCCGGAATCCGTGCTCTCGCCCGAATCCGAGGCCGAGGCTGAGCTCTCGCTCGACGTCGAGTCTTCCTTGGTCTCTGAAGCGGTCGTGGTCTCCTTCGAAGCGGAATCATCCTTCTTCGCGTCGTTGGAGGCGCCACAGCCCGCGAGGCCGAAAGCGAGCACGCCGGCAGCGGCGATGATGGAGATCGAACGGTTCTTACGCATGAAAGTAGACATCGTCAACCTTTCGTGTTGGTCAGGGCCAGCGGCCCATGAGTCGAGCCCCTCGCAGAGCCCTTGAGGTCCACATTCGTGACGCTCTCGAGATCCACAAAGGAACGCGGACAAACCTAGCATCCCCTATTTCCGTGCATTCTCAGCTTTATGGAGAGCCGTCACATTTGCGCATCGAGGTTCAGAGCATTGCGCACAAACTCCACGTGTTTCGGGGTGCCAACGCGATACTTCACTGCGGTGAGCACCCCATGAGCATCGATGACGAAGCTCGAGCGGATCACGCCCATCTTTTTCACGCCGTACATATTCTTTTCGCCCCAAGCGCCGTACGCCTCCATGACGGCATGGTCCTCATCTGCGGCCATCGCAAAAGGAAGATCTTCTTTTTCCACGAATTCCTCGACCTTCTCAATCGGGTCGGGGGAAATGCCGAGAATACGCGCACCATTCGCAGTGAGTTCTTCGGCATGATCTCGAAGGTCGCGCGCCTGACGCGTGCACAGCGAGGTTCCGGCGGCGGGGTAGAACCAGATGACGGCACTGTCGCCGGCAAGGTCAGCGAGCGTGATTCGACCACCACCAGCGAGCGGGAGGTCGAAGTCGGGGGCCTTATCGCCCGGAGCGAGTTTAACGTTCATGATTGTCTCCTTAGTGGGGCTCGACTCTCTCGATCGTACGTATATACGCGGCAGAGAATACAAAACCCCGCCTCCGGCGCGCCAAGCACGTCGAAGACGGGGAACGGCACACGGCAAGCCCATGCGCTCTAGTGCGGAGAGTAAGGGATTTGAACCCTTGGTGCAGGGTTGCTGCACAGCGGTTTTCAAGACCGCCACATTCGGCCGCTCTGTCAACTCTCCTTGCGCCGTTTGCGAGGCGCCCGTACATCCTACCCGACGCGCTATCGGGCTGGAGAAAACTAGCGAGGGTCAGCAGAGAGAAGGTGGCGCAGCACTAGTTCTGCGCCGTGGTCGTCAATGCTGAGGGTCTCGGCGTCGGCGTACGACTTCACGCGCTCGCTCGCCTGGCCCATTGCCACGCCGACGGCTGCCCAGTCGAGCATTTCCACATCGTTCGAGCCATCCCCAACTGTCACGGTGTGCTCGGGATCCACGCCAAGGCGCTCGCGCAACGCTTCAAGCGCACTGGCCTTCGTCGTGCCGGGCGCTGACATGTCGAGCCAGCTCGACCAGCCCACGGCGTATTCACAGCCGCTCACGCCGGCGCGCTCGACGATCCGCGCAAACTCATCGAGGGGGATATCGGGTGCTGTCACAACGACGCGCACGACCTCTTTCGCCCCGAAAAGCTCCTCGATACTCGCCGGCTCCGCTTGGATGCCGAAGTCGAGATCGTCGAAGCTTTCGGTCCCTATGAAGCCACCGCTCGCCCTCTCAATCGCGAATCGCGCCGTGGGGACGGCCTGATACATCGCGCGTAGCGCGGGCTCGGGGTCAAAAGTAACGGTCTCGACAATCTCGTAGTCGTCGTCGCCGGCCCCGGTGATTTTCGTGGTCACGGCACCGTTCGCGCTCACCGACCAGCCGTCTGACACGCCCGCCACACGCACGATCGGGAGGGTCGTGTTGAGCGAGCGGCCCGTCGCGATCACGATGTGGTGGCCGGCTTCGCGCACCGCGTGAAGCGCCTTCTTCACCCGCGGGTCCATGATGCCGGCGTGGTCAACGAGGGTACCGTCCACGTCGAGGCCAATCAGGGCTCGGTGCCCCGCGAGAGGCTCGAGCAGAGCGCGAAGGTGCGCCTCGTCAAAGCCCTTGGTGCTACGCGCGGGACTCATCGAACCTCGAAGATTTCGCGGCCACCAAGGTAGGGACGCAGCCCCTCGGGAACCACGACGCTGCCGTCGGCCTGCTGGTGATTCTCGAGCAGCGCGACGATGAAGCGGGTCGTGCCAAGAGTGCCGTTGAGGGTTGCGACCGGGCGCAGCGCCCCGTCCACCCGCTCGCGGATGTTGAGGCGGCGCGCCTGGAACTGCGTGCAGTTCGACGTGGACGTGAGCTCGCGGTACGTGTTCTGGCTCGGCACCCATGCTTCGCAGTCAAACTTGCGGGCTGCGGATGTGCCGAGATCACCAGCGGCGGTATCGATCACGCGGTAGGGCACATCGATGAGCGCCATCATCTCGCGCTCCATGTCGAGGAGCCTCTCGTGTTCCTCGTAGGAGTCCTCGAGCTTGCAGTACGAGAACATCTCGACCTTGTGGAACTGGTGGACGCGGATGATGCCGCGCGTGTCCTTGCCATAGCTCCCAGCTTCGCGGCGGTAGCACGCGCTCCACCCGGCGTAGCGCAGGGGCCCATTGTCGAGGTCGAGAACTTCGTCGCGGTGATAGCCCGCGAGCGCGACCTCGCTCGTGCCGACGAGGTAGAGGTCGTCGTCCTTGTCGAGGTGGTAGACCTCATCGGCGTGTTCACCGAGGAAGCCGGTGCCATCCATCGTTTCAGGTAGGACGAGGGTGGGCGTGATGACGGGCGTGAAGCCCGCACGGGTTGCCTTGTCGAGTGCGGCATTGAGAATCGCGAGCTCAAGTTGCGCACCCACCCCGGTGAGGAAGTAGAAACGCGAGCCGGAAACCTTCGCGCCGCGCTGCATGTCGATCGCCCTGAGTTTTTCGGCGATGTCGAGGTGGTCCCGCACGTCGAAGTCGAAGTTCGGGATATCCCCGTGGGTTTCGCGGACCTCAAAGTCCTCTTCGAGCCCCTCGGGAGCGCCTTCCGCAATATTGGGGATCGCGCGCAGCGCCTTTTCACGAGCCTCTTCCGCTTCACTCGCGCGCTGCTCGAGGTCCTTGACCTTCTGGCTCAGCTCTTTCGCTTCGGCGACGAGGGCCTGCTTTTCCTCGCCCTTGGCCTGGGCGACCTTCTTTCCGAAGGTTTTCTGTTCGGCACGCAGCGACTCGAAAGACTGCGTGGCCTCGCGCCAGGCCTGGTCGGCTTCGAGCACGGCGTCAACAGTTTTGGGGTCGCGGCGGCGCGCCTTTTGGGCCTCGCGCACGCGTTCGGGATTCTCACGGAGCAATCGCAGATCGATCATGTTTTCCAGGGTACAGTGCCACGCCGCCCCCGTATGCTGGAGCGGTGGAAAAACTACACGTTGGGGTCGTCGTCAACCCGTCAAAGCTCAAGGATGTCGCCGAATTTCGCGGCCGGGTCGTGAGCCACGTCTTCAGTGTGGACCCGGATGCGCAGGTGTCGTTCTACGAAACAACCGTGGAGGATCCGGGCTTCGGGCAGGCACAGCAGGCGGTGTCCGACGGCTGCTCGGTTGTCCTCGCGGCCGGCGGCGATGGCACGGTGCGCCTTGTCGCGGCGGGGCTTGCGCATACCGACGTCGCACTCGGGATTGTCCCGATGGGCACCGGAAATCTTTTCGCGCGAAACCTCGACATCCCGATCGATGACCTTCGCGGCGCCATCAAGGTCGCCCTCACGGGTGAGGCCCTCACGGCGGACCTCGGCTACCTCCAGCATGGTGAGAGCCTCGAGGATGCGAACAAAGCGAAGGAAGAACCGTTCCTCGTGATCGCGGGCTTCGGTTTCGATGCGGTCATCATGGAGAACACCAACTCGAAGCTCAAGAAGGCCGTGGGCTGGCTCGCCTACGTGGTCGCGGGAGCGAAGAAGATCGTGGGGCGCGGGCAAAGCGTCGACCTTGAACTCGATGGTCGGTCACCGAAGACGCTCAAGGCCCGCACCGTCATGATCGGCAACGTGGGGCGCCTGCCCGGCGGAATCACCCTCATGCCAGGGGCGGATCGCTCAAACGGCTCCCTCGAGATTCTCGCCCTCGACTGGAAGGGCGCGGCGGGCTTCTCGCAGATTCTCGGCCAGCTCGTGCTTCCGGGAGGACCCAAAACTCTCGCGAAAATCTCCAACCACCGCACGTTCCAGGCCCGCGAGGCTGTCGTGAGCACGTCGAAAGCTCTCCCAGTGCAGGTCGACGGCGACTACGTCGGCAACGCCACGCACCTCGTGACGCGTGTCGATGCGGGCGCGCTCCTCATTCGCTGTGCCCGGCCCGCTAGGCGGCGTCAGTCTCGGGCGATGAGCGCCTCGAGACCCGCAACGAAGCTGCGGGCTTCCTCGTAGGCCGTGTCGGTGTTGTGGTCGACGACGTAGGGCACTGAACCGTCGGCCCGGCTGTAGGAGCCGAGGAACACGATGCGCGAGCAGATGCGGTGCAGGCCGCGCAGTGCCGAGGCGACTCGGCGGTCCTCGATGTGGCCCTCGAGGTCGAGGGAGAAGGAGTAGCGGCCGAGCGCGTCACCGATGGGTCTTGATTCGATGCGGGAGAGGTTCACGCCGTTGGAGCTGAGCACCTCGAGCATCTCGAGGAGGGAGCCGGAGCGGTCGTGAGCGAGGTGGGCGACGATCGTTGTTTTGTCCGCGCCCGTGCGCGCGGGGATGAGACCGTCGCGCTCCACGAGCACAAAGCGGGTTTCGGCGCCTTTCGTATCCTCGATCCCCTCGGAGACGACGTGCAGCCCAAAATGTTCGGCGGCGAGCGGCGAGCAGATCGCCGCGGCGGTGCGGGCACGCGGATCTGCATGATCAAGCTCCGCGATCTCACGGGCCGCAGCGGCGGTCGAAAGCGCGGGCTGCGGCGATGCACCGGGAATGTTGTCACGCACGAACCCCTGGCACTGGGCCTGCGCATGCGGGTGAGAGTAGACGGCCTCAAGAGCGTCGAGGCTCGACGGCACGCGCGTCGCAAGCACAAAGGTGATGGGAACTATCTGCTCGGCCACGATCGTGATGCCACCGGTTGCGGCGAGCACATCGAGAGTGCCTGAGACCCCTCCCTCGACTGAGTTCTCGATCGGGGCCATCATTGCGTCGACGTCGCCGGCAACGAGATCGCCGATCGCTTCGGCGACGCTTCGGTAGGGCACAAGCGTGTGCTCCCCATCGTCGGGTCGCACCGGCAGCGGACCCATGAGCGCTTGGAGGAGTGCCTGATGGGTGAAGGTTGTCTCGGGGCCGAGGAATCCATATCGCATGTCACTAAGAGTACGGGCATGTGCGCGATCGCTACGCTTGAGTCCATGCACGACACCTCTCATGCGCGTGAGCGCCTCGCGGGCGCGACCATTGTGGCCGCGTGCCTCGCGCTCCTCGCTGCACTCATCCTTGCCCCTTCCCTCCACTGGGGAAGTCTTCGCAAGGACGCGGCACCCCCCGAGGGTGCGGTCCACACGGTGTTCGTGACAAGCGGCCTCACGTGGAATGACATCACGAAAGAGGACACCCCGGCCCTGTGGTGTTTTGCCGAGAATTCCGGCACGGCAGGGCTCGCCCTCTCGAGCGAATCGGTCATGCCCACGAAACGTCAGGGACTCGCCACTCTCGCCACGGGCACGCGCACACCGGCACTGCCGCACGCGAGCACCAACGGGGCGAGCGGCACACCGGGAGAAGTCGAGCGGTCCGACGCCACCTCCGCCCTCGCCGAAGTCGGCATCTCTCTCGTCGATCTCGGCGACGTCGCAACCGGTCGAGGAGTGAGTAGGCTCGAGCACGAACGAAGTGTTCGCGACATCGATGCAGCGTTCGCGAAGTACGCGGGCGATTGTGGCGAGCGCGGAGTGGCACTCGCGAGCGTCGGCTCCCTCAACCCCTCCCCCGCGGACACGTACGAGGTGGAGCATACGCGCGGCTACGACGCGCTTCCCGCACCGCTCAACCTTCAGGTGTACATCGATTCGCGCTGGGGTCCGGCGTTTCTCACGAGCCCGTCGACGCGCCAGGTCGGCGTCGTCATGAATCTCGACCTCGCGGCAAGCTTCACCGGCACGGAGCAGCTCGGTATCGGCCGAGCCGCTGTCGGAACCCCCACCACCAAAGGCACTCAGCTCGCGCACGCCCGCGAGGTCACGTTCGCGTCCCGCACCACCGAGGATTCCCTCGCCCCTCTGCTCGGCGCGATCGTCGCGGTCCTGCTGATCGCGGGTGCCCTCGCGCGGCATGTCCCGGCGGCGCGGAATGTCGCGAACGTCAGTATTCTCGCGATCCCCGTGGGGTATACCTCGAGCATCCTGCCGCTCAGCACCCTTGTTAACCTAGGCATTCATCCTCTTCTCGCGATCGCGGCGTGGACGATCATCGGCACAGCTGCGCTCGGCGCAGGCCTCACTTTCGGCGTACGCCTCCTCACCTCGGCGCTCCCCGACCGCAGTCGCCGGCTCCTTACCCCCGCACTCGCGGCTCTCATGACGGCCGGCGCGATCCTCCTCGACGCCGCGCTCGGCTCGCACGCGAGCTTCACCTCGCTACTCGGAAATCAACCGATGTACGGCGGACGGTTCTACGGGTTGAGCAACCACATCACGGGCATCACACTCGCGGCATGGGCGCTCGGGGTGGGCATGCTCATACACGCACTTCCCACCTTCACAGCCGGCCGGCGAGCGGGGTTGGCACGCGTCACTCTCGTGGCGGCAACGGGCCTGATCGTGGGGCTTTGTTCGATCGCACCGGGCATGGGGGCCGACGCCGGAAGCGCCCTCATCTACGCCCCGGTGACCCTCGTGGCCTGCCTCGCCCTGAGTGGGATCCGGCTGCGACCGTGGCACGTTCTCGCCGCACTCGCGGCGGGCACAGGGGTGTTTGCCCTCGCGGGCGCTCTCGACTACATGCGCCCCGCCTCCTCGCGCACGCATCTCGGCGAGTTCGTCGCCACCCTCGTGGACACGGGGTCGCTCGCGGGCGCCGCTTCACAGTTCTGGGCCGTGTTTTCGGATCGCACGATACGCATGCTCGAGCCGCTCACGCTCTATTCGCCACTTCTGATGGCCCCGCCCGTGCTCGCGGCAATCGCGCTCACCTACGGCGCGGTGCGGCGGGGGCGCCTCGCGCACGAACTCCCCCACCTCTATGCCATACGCCTCGTGGCCATAGCTGGCGCGTGGATCGGGGCGTTCACGAACGACACCGGTCTCGTTCTCGTGGGCCTCGCCTACGTCGTGGGCCTCGCGCTCAGCCTTGCGGCTCGCGCGGCTCTTACTGCTCGGGCTCCTCGCGAGGCTCGTCCACCGGCTCCTCCGAAGGAGCTTTAACCTGCGCGTTCTTCTCGAGGGACGGCACCGCGAAATGCTTCACGGGAGGGGTCTCCACGAACTCAGGCGCCTCGGTGCGATCACCCGTGAGCGTCCGCACCTCACCGTCCTCGCCAAGCGGATCATTCGGCGAAAGGGACCGCCGCTTCGAGAGCGCGCGCATGACGTCCTTCAGCTGGCTTGCGCGATGAAGCTGCGAGCGCAGGTCCCTACCGGTAGCGCGATGCGTGAGGTCGGCAGGGATCTCCTTGACCCAAGACCCCTGGTGAAGCGCGTCAATCGTCAGGCCGGTTTCCACTCCCCACCCGGCGGCGAGAGGCTGCACGGCATCCCAGGTTTCGCGCGTGATACAGCGCGTGCCACTGAGAGGCTGCACGGTCTCGAACCCGGTGGCTTTGCGGATTCCGTTACGGGCCGTTTTCACCACGAAGCCCATACCAGCTGCGCCCTCTTGCGCGGGGAGCGTCGCGATCGCCATATCCACGCCGTCCTCAAGGACCGCCTCAACGAGCGGTTGCGCACCTGAGGCCGAATCCTGCATGTCGGCATCGATAAAGAGAAGCGCGCGTGGCGGCTCAACCGCCTGGCTGGGGATAGCGGCGTCGTTGAGCCGTTCGGCGTGTTCGGTCTCCTCGCGCATGTGCACGACCCGCGCACCGGTCGCCATCGCTGCCGCCTTGCCGCGATTGGTGCGGTGACGCACCACTACCGCACCGGCACCCTTCGCAAGAGCCGCCGTGGCATCGGATGAACCATCATCGACAACGACAACGAGGTCGACGCCGCGGATCGTGAACGAGGCGGCAACGGTCCGTTCGATGCGTTCAGCCTCGTCTTTCGCGGGGATGACAACCGCGACCCGCGTGGGTCGCGCACCTCCCATCTGCGCGGCGTCGACGCCGGTCATCGCAGAGTCACCTCGCGCGCGACGATACCGCCGCGAGCGCGTCGCTCAAGTGCCGTGAGCGGCTCCTCGCTCGACAGCGCCTCTTCGAAGCGCTTCAAGAACTCGGGAACCTCGTTCTCCACACCCTCGACTCCGAAGCCCTTCGGCAGATCCCACACGGGGATCGTGAGGCCATCGGCGCGGAACGAGCCCACGTAGCGCGTACCTTCGCCGATGCCAGACTGACGCTTCGCGTGCAGGCGCGCAACCGCGTCGATCACGCGGTCTTCGCTTTCGTCGAGAACCCAGCGCAAGTGCTCCTTCGGGCCGGCATCAACCCAGTACGCGTGCGGCAGCCCGCCGACGGCGGCCGTCGGCATAATCGCTTCGTTCGCCTTCTCGAGCCCCTGCTCGATCTGCTCGGTACGCTCCGCCCCCGCTCCGAGCCAGTACTCGAACGAGTCGTGGACATCGACGGTGTAGTTCTCATCGATGACAAGGAGATCCTGGAGACGCGGGGAATCATCCGCGACCTTCACCGTCGTCACTGCCGTTCCGGGCTCGGAATCAAGCGCCTGCATGAGCGCTGCGCCGAGGCCCCGGGACGTATCGTTGCCGGGAACGCTCGCCTGCATCCCGAGCATGACGGTGCCGTTATCACGCTTGATCGCCGCCCAGTTCATGGGAAGGATCGTGGCGATGATGACGTCGCCGCCACCGAATTCAGGGGCGAGGGTCGCGTCGAGAGTCGCCGACGGGATGAGCTGGCGCATCGCAACGAGATCATGCTCGGCAACGAGGCCTTCGAACGGGCGGCGAACGAGAGTGGTGCTAGAAGTCATGGCCCAAGTCTAGCGAGGCGGAGGAGGAACCTCCCGAACGGCCACGATCAACACGCGAGGAATCCTCGCGTATCCACGTTTCGTGTGGATAGTGACCGTTTCCTCGTCTGTTTCAACAACGTAGCCGAGGGCATCTGCGACCTTCTCGCGCCCCTCATGGGCCCGTGGGTCAAGCGCGTAGCGGGCCGTCACGCGAGTCCCCGGGGTGAGGATCGGCGCCCAGCCCGTACGCACTCTCTTGGACGGTTGCTCGGCAGTCATCGCGTAGAGGTGGCTTCCGCTGTCGCTGAGCGAGCGTCGGAATCCTCCGCAACCTCGGTGCCCGTGACCTTCCCAATTACCGTCATGAGGTGGTAGATCACGAGCGCCGCAAGGGTGCCGAGCGCAATGCCGTTGAAGGTGATGCCGGCGTCCTTGGGGCCGAACGTCCACGTCACGTTCGCGATGCCCACGACGAGGGCGACGCCCGCCGTCATCTGGTTGCGAGGCCGCGAGAAATCGACCCGTCCGTCGACCCACATGCGCACGCCCACGATGCCGATGAGACCGTAGAGCACGAAGGTCACGCCACCGAGCACCCCGGCCGGGATCGAGAAGATGAGCTGGCCGATCTTCGGCGACATCGACAGGGCGATCGCGGCAATACCGGCAACCCAGTAGGCAGCAGTCGAGTAGACGCGAGTTGCGCTCATGACGCCGATGTTCTCGCCGTAGGTGGTTGTGGGCGAACCACCGAACGTCGCCGAGAGGGCCGTCGCGATGCCGTCAGAGAAGAGGGTACGGCCCACCATGTGGTCGAGATCCTCGCCGGTCATCGACCCCACCGACGTCACGTGCCCCACGTTCTCGGCGATGAGGACGAGAACCACCGGAAGGAACATGGGAAGAACCGAGAGATCAAAGTGCGGGTGGTGGAACTCGGGAAGGCCGATCCACGGCGCCTTATAGAAGGCAATGAGGTCAACTTCGCCGCGCGCGAGGGCGAACAGATAACCCACGAGAACGCCGAGGAGAACGGAGACGCGCCCGAGGATGCCCTTGAAGAGCGCCGTGCACAGCACGACCGCGAAAAGCGTCACCGTCGCGGTAAGGGCTGACTGCTGGAAGTTTTTGTAGGCCGTGGGTGCGAGGTTGAAGCCAATCAGGGCGACGATCGCACCCATGACGACGGGCGGCATGAGCACGGCGATCCACCGTGTGCCGACGAACTGAACGATCACTCCGACGAGGGCGAGCGCGAGGCCCGTGAGGAGAACAGCACCGAGCGCAGTGCCCATGTCGTGAGCCTTCGTAGCCGCAACAATCGGGGCGATGAACGCGAACGAGCTTCCTAGATAGCTGGGGACTCGATTACGTGTAATGACGAGGAACAGGATCGTGCCGAGGCCCGAAAAGAGGAGCGTCGTCGATGGGGGGAACTTCGTCAGGAGCGGGACGAGAAATGTTGCGCCGAACATCGCAATGACGTGCTGGGCGCCGATCCCAATCGTGACCGGCCATGCGAGCCGTTCGGAAGGAAGAACGACTTTTCCTGGCTCAACGGTGAGCCCATTTCCATGAATTTTCCACAGTGGCATGGCGGCCTTTCTTTTGGGGATAGGGGTTACGACTCCTTGGCGGGGTCGGGATCAGGGGTGGCCGGCGAAAGCGCCTCGGGGGAAACGCTCGAGGGGAAACGGTGTGTCCGACGCCGGGCTTCGGACACATCGGGAAGGAAGGCTGTCGCGCCAGCTGCGCCGTTGATGCGCGCACGGAACTCGACGAACGTGCGTTCGAGATCCGGAACGCCATGTTCGTCACGCACGGGCGCGGGGACGGTGATCATCAAGGCAGCGGTGATGCCCGCGACGAGGCCGAGTCCGCCGTTCGTAAGGCCGGCAGCGGCGCCCGTGACGACCGAGAACACGATGACACCGAGGAAGCCGAGCAGCGTGAGAGCCGCGCCGATCGATACGGCGTGACCGCGCGCCTTGACCGCGTTCTTTCGCACGAGGGCCTTGCGGCCGAAGTGAGACAGGAGCGCGAGAAGAGCCACGAGGAGAAGTTGGAGGATCACGAGGCCCGAACCACCTCGCGCGTCGTAGCCCACGAGAATCGCCGCGAAGTAGACGAGCACTGCCGCGAAAGCCACACCGTGCATGGTGCGCGAAAACTCGAAAGTGCGCGCCGCGTACATGAGCCAATCGACGCGTTTGAAGTTGTGCGTGCTCGAGCGCACGTAGGAGCGCGAGAGAAGCAGGCCGAATGCCGCGAACGCGAACGGAAGCCACACGTACGAGGTCGAGAAGCTTCCCGGTGCGGCATACTCGAGCCGCAGCGAGTTGTCGGCCGCTGCGCCGACGACCATGGCCGCAGTAGCCCCCACGAGGAACACGTACCACGAGGGCTGCTCGTTGAGCTTCGGATTAGCGATGAAAAGCCCAAGCGCGAGCGAGCCGAGGGAGTTCGAAAGAGTCACGAGTGCGAACGCCGGATCACCGTTGACGGCTTTACCGACAACCATGACGAGAGACAGAGCAAAGCTCACGAGCAGAAGCACGCGAAGCACGAGTATCCATCGACCTGCGCGCGCTTTCGCTGCGGCGCCGGGAACATACCCCTCGAAGCCGCGCCGCTCGGAGCCCATCACTGCTCCAAAGAGAAGCAGCGCAACGGAGACGCCGACGCCCACGCGCGGCCCTTCGGGAAGCGGTGTAAGGAGGTCGGGGATGGACGCGACAAGGTCGTAGCCGAGCACCCCAATCGACGCCGCGAACGCGGGAAGCATGCCGACCTTCCGCACGACGCCGAGGTAGGAAAAGTGCTCCGGCCCCCGGGGCTTCGGATCCTTCATGTAAGCGGGCACCCACCGCAGGAGATACACCGCGAGGATTGCCGCAATACCAATGCCCCCGGCGAGGGCAGGGATCCACCCGGGCAGCGCATCGGGGGCGTGCGTATACGTCGTCGTGAAGCTCGAGCCGAATGCGAGAACTGCGATGATGTCGCGCAGTGCATCCCAACCGCTCAAGTCGCTGAATTGCGGCGGAAGCTGCATGGAGCGGGGTTTCGGCGCGGCCGAGGGGGTTGCGCCCGAGCGCGCGTACGCGTGAGGGGCCGGCGCGGGTGGAAGCGCGATCTCCGCGGTCTCGGTCGCGGGCTCGTGCGGCGCGAGGCCTGGCGCGAAATAGTGCTCGGCCTCCCCCTCGAGGTTCGCGCGCTGCATCCTGAAGCGCTCGAAATCCTCGCTATCGGGGAGCTTTTCGGTGGGGAGCGTGCCCGGTTCGGGAACAAAAATCCAGCCCTCAGCGGGGTCGGTTCCCGCCTGGACTCGATCGTCGCTGTTTTCCGGCACCTGATCCTTCGCCATGGGCTCCCTCATTAGTGTCGCGCGGCACGCCGGTGCAGGGAAGCGCCGAGAAGGCGGCACGGCACAAACGCGCGCGTATCGCGAACATTGTAGAGGTGAAGGGGTGGATCTGCGCGCCGCCTACGCCGAGCGTGTCGCGAATCTCTTTGACGCCCTACAGACTCGCATATCGCTTCGAAAATCTCACAAGCGGCGAACGCGCAGGCCCCTGGTGCACCTCACGCACGCGGCACACAAAGAGCGTGTGGGTCGCAGCTTCGTGCGACGACTCGACCTCGAGACTAAAGGTCGCGAGCGATCCCTCGATGAGGGCGTTGCCCACCCCGTCACGCGTGTGCGCAACCGACTCGAGCATCCCCTGCAGCGGAAGGCCGGGCTCGCTAAACCGCTCGGCGAGACCCTGCTGTTGATCGCCAAGGACGCTCAGCGCACACGTACCCGTCTGTTCAAGAGCCTCCGCCGCCCGCGAGAGGGAATAGAGACTCACCACCATCGTGGGAGGGTCATACGACACATCAAGGAACGAGTCGATCGGGGTGACGAGATCCCAGCGCCCCACGCGCGCGCTCAGGAGCGCGATCGCCGATGCAATATCCTCGCTCAGTCGCCGATAGCTCTCGACATCCACTTCGCCTGCGCTCATGGCCGCCTCCTCAGATCCCTCGGTCGCGATGGTGTGCGGGCAAGCGTCGGACCCCGCATCTACGTGCGAGCGTATCGCCCGCGCTCCCCAAACACCCGTGACTCCCCTCGCCACGTCACACACCACACCCGCACCTCCACAACCGACTCTGCGCACCTATTACTCTGGAGACCATGACCGGACCCGCACGCACCACCAGCCGGCGCGCCTTTCTTACGGCAGGCGCCTCTCTCAGCGCTCTTGCCCTCGCAACTACCGCCGCGGGCTGCCAAAGCTCACCGGACGCGGACCACCTTTCGGTCGCGGAGCAGTTCAACCTCCCCGTCCCCACAGGGCACCTCGACGTTATTCTCAGCGCGCCGCTCGGAAGTGACGGCCTCAGCCCGTTCACGACGCGCTCCCTTCAGAACACCGCTGCGCTGTGGCACGTGTACGAGGGCTTGTCCATCATGGATCCGACGACCGGCACAACGCAGCCGGGCCTCTCGCAAAAGCTCTTCAATCCCGCCGACGCCGTCATCGATGTGTCCCTTCGCGACGGCGCGATCTTTCACGACGGCATGCCCGTAACCCCCGCCGACGTCATCTACTCTTTCGAGGCCGCACTCGACGAAAAAAACAAATTCCCCAACCGCGAGCTTCTCGACTTCTTCGACCACGCCGTCCAGGTGGCCGACAATATCGTCCAGCTCCGCCTCAAGTACTCCACGCCCGAGATCAACGAGCGCCTCTCCCTCGTCAAAATTATCCCCGAGGGCACCGACCCCGCCTCGCTCCTCGACCATCCCAATGGCACCGGGCCATGGCGCATCAAGGAGCGCGACGCCGCGAGCCAAACACTAGCTTTTGAAGCATTCGACCAGTACTCGGGAGTGTTCCCGGCGCTCTACGAAACCATGACCTGGCACGTCGAGCACAGCGAATCCGCGATCGCTGACGCGGTCATGGACGGCAGCATGCAGGTGGCACTTCCCGTGCCCCCAGCGAAATACCGCGAACTAGCGAAAAGCTCCCGGGCCAAGAACAGCACGCTCCACCTCGGCTCCCAGAAGAGCAAAGCCGCGGTGTACGCGATGTTCAATCATGATGAGGGCCGGGCGTTTTCCACACTCGAAGCTCGACGCGGCTTTATGAAGGCCTTCGACTATCAAGGATGCGCAAAGCAGGTCTTCGCCACATACGTCGATCCGGTCAAGAGCCCCATGTACCCCGGAACCCCCGGCTTCAACGCCTCCAGGAGCGTCTACACCTATGCCCCGGAGGAAGCGCGCGACCTCTTTGCGCGCGCGGAGATCAGCACGATTCGCTTGCTCGCGAGCAACGAGCCCTGGACCCGCGCCGTCGCCGAGTTCCTCAAGGGCAATCTCAAGGAGGTCGGGCTCGAGGCCGAGCTCGAGATACTTCCCTGGTGGGATGCCGTGAAGCGCATGGAGGAAGATTCCGACGGCTGGGACGCCGCCCTCGTGTGCCTGGATCCAGCATTCACGGGCTTTCATCCCGACACGCTTCTTCGCTCCCTCTACGCTTCACCTTTCTGGGCTGATTCTCGATTGCACCTCGGCGAAAGCGAACTTCTCGCCGAGATCCGCGACGTGCTCGACCGCAGCGCGCGCCTCGACCTCATGGGTGAGGACCTCCAGCGCGCATGGCAAAAACTGATGGATCGGATTGCCACAGAACTTCCCCTGTACCCACTCATGTGGCTGCGCGCGCTAAGCGCAATCGACACCTCCAAGGTTGCCGACCTTCCCGACACAAACGCCCTGGGCTTCATCGCTGCGACGGCGACCCCGCCCTCGCAGATGGAGAAGAAGCGCTAGTCGGCGGCTACTTCGAGGAGTCGCCTAAGTGGGCGATAGTGTTCGATGACAGCCTCGCGATAGGCCACGGGATCGCCTGCGACAAGCGCATCAATGATGGCGTCGTGGGCGTTCACAGTGTCGCTGATGTCCTGCGCTTGCGGGAGGCCCGCCGCAGGAACGGCGGCGGTGTGGATCCGCCAAAATGCCATACCCAGCTGTTGCATCATGTGGTTGCTTGTCACCGCAAGCAGGTCGGAGTGGAACGCTTCGTCGCATGGGGCGAAGCCCTCCCCCGCTGCGACGCACTCACGCATGTTCTCGACGTGTTGGCGGAGCTTCGGCTGCGAAGAACCACGATAAGCCGAGATCAGCTCATCGGTGAGTGCCAGGTCGAGCGCCATGCGAACCTCGACCACTTCACGCAGCGTGCTCAGGTCATCTTTGGCATTGAGGCGCGCGCGAAAAAGAACAGCCTCGATCATAGGGGAAAACGACAGGCCTCCCACGCTCATACCGCGCCCGTGCTGAATGGAGACGATATCGAGAGATTGGAGAGTGCGAAGAGCCTCGCGCACGCTCGAACGGGAGACGCCGAGAATCTCTTGTAGCACCGCTTCCGTGGGGAGCGGATCTCCCGGATGCAGGTGGTGTTCAAGAATGTAATCCTTGATCGCATCCACCGTTGCATTACCTGCGGTGCGGCGCTTGCTTGGCTGCGCACCACCATCGAGTTCGCGTGCCTTGGGTACTTCGACCACGATCTACCTTTCTCGCGCTCCGAGCTTCCAGTATCGCCATCTCAGCGACGTTGACAAAGTCTCGAGAATCCCCATATGCTAACAGCAGTCATCAGACGTCTGATGTCTCCATACGGGGAAATATCCCCTCACCCCCTTTGCAAAGGAGCAAAAGTGAGCAACTCACGCACTGTCTCTCGCCGCTCAGTTCTTAAGACCGGCGCCCTCACGGCAAGCGCCGCCGGTCTTATCGCCGCCATCTCTGCGTGCGCCCCCTCTGACAAGAAGTCCGGCGGCTCCGGAGGGTCAGGCGCCAGTGCCGGCAAGGCTAACGAGGACGGCACGATCAAGGCCTCGATCTCCTACGAGCTCGGAACCAACGGCTATGACCCCATGACCACGACCTCGGCACTCACAATCGCAGTCAATTGGCACACCCTCGAAGGTCTCACGGAGCTCGACCCGGCAACAGGCGAAGTTTATCCAGCACTCGCGTCTGAGCTTCCGAAGGGCGACAATACGACCGTTGATATTGAGCTCCGCAAGGACGCTAAGTTCCATGACGGCTCCCCCGTAACCCCCGCGGACGTCGTATTCTCCTTTGAACGCGTCCTCGACCCTGCCAATAACTCGCTCTACTCGCAGTTCATTTCCTTCATTGACTCGGTCAAGGAGAATGGTGACAACGGGGTAAGCATCGCACTCAAGCATCCCGTTGGCCCACTTGCCGAGCGCCTTGCTGTCGTCAAGATCGTCCCGAAGGCCGCCGTCGAAAAGGACGCCGCCGCATTTGACGCAAACCCCATTGGCACGGGTGCGTGGAAGATGATCGATAACGGTGCTGCTTCAAAGATCGTGAAGTTCGAGCGTAACGATGACTACACCGGGCAGAAGCCGGCGCGCGCGAAGACGATGGAATGGCAGGTCATCCCCGACGCTGCGACTCGTACTAACTCGCTCCAGTCAGGTGATGTGCAGGCGATCGACTCGGTTCCCTACCTCTCGATCGATGCTCTCAAGTCCGTCGCAACCGTCGACTCCGTACAGGGTTTCGGTCTTCTTTTCGCGATGTTCAACAACACCGAAGGCAACCCCTTCGCTAATGTCAAGAACCGCCAGGCGTTCCTCTACGCGATCGACATGGACAAGGTCATCGAGACGGCCCTCGCTGGGCAGGCGACCGCTGCCACGTGCTTCGTGGACAAGGAGAATCCGGCTTACAAGGAGGCCGCGACCGTCTACTCGCACGATGCCGACATGGCTAAGAAACTCTTTGGGGAAACCGGTCTCACAGAGTTCCGCATGCTGTGCACCGACCACGACTGGGTCCAGCAGGTGACACCCATCATTCAGGAATCTCTCAAGGCAACCGGCGTCACCGTGCACTTCGAGCAAAAGCAGTCGGCCGAGGTATACACGACGATCGACGGTAAACCGGAAGCCTACGACGTCGTAATCGCCCCCGGCGACCCGTCGGTTTTCGGCTCCGATGCTGACTTGCTCATGCGCTGGTGGTACGCGGGTGACACGTGGACGGATTCTCGCATGCACTGGAAGGGTAGCGAGGCTTACAACCAACTCCAGGAGCTGCTCGATAAAGGCATCCAGGCGACTGAAGAGGCCGCTCAACTCGAAGCGTGGCACGCCGCTTTCGATCTCATCTCGAACGAGGTTCCGCTTTACCCGCTGTTCCACCGCAAGACCCCGACCGCGTACAACGCTGAGACCCTCATCGACTTCAAGCCGATTTCACTCACGGGCCTGAGCTTCGTCAACGTCGGCACGACTCTCTAACCGAGGTCCCCACTCTCGCCGGGAGGCGAGGTGTTCCCACTCCACCTCGTCTCCCGGCCCACGCGCCAGCAATGGCGCTCATTTCTAAGGACAAAGTCGCATGGCTCAATTCGCAAGACTCATTGGCCGAAGGCTCATCTCCCTGCCCTTCATGGTCGTTGGGGTCGCTCTGCTCGTTTTCATCGTGATGAGCTTTTCCAACGTAGACCCGGCACGGCTCGCACTCGGCGAAGCCGCCTCGGCCGAAGCCCTCAACAACTACCGCGAGCTACACGGCCTCAATGATCCGCTTCTCGTGCGGTTCTTCTCATTCCTCGGCGGGCTTTTCACCGGGGATCTCGGCACCTCTTCGGGCGGTGTTCCCGTGACCGAAATGGTGGCGCAGGCCTTCCCACGAACCCTAGAACTGACCTTCCTCAGCCTTATCATCGCGGTCATCCTTTCGTTCACACTGGGCGTCCTCGCTGCGCTCTATCGCGACACCTTCGTTGACCAGATCATCCGCGTGCTTTCGATTGCCTCGCTTGCTACCCCGAGTTTCTGGCTCGCGATTCTCCTTATTCAATGGCTCGGCGACATTCCTGGCGGCTGGGGCTTCTTCCCTGCGCTTGTCTCGGGCTGGACATCCTTCGCTGACGACCCGCAGCAATATCTTCTGAACATGACGCTCCCCGCGATCGCGGGAGCTATTCCCGTTGCAGGATCGCTCACTCGCGTCGTTCGTACCTCGATGGTGGAAGAACTCGACCGCGACTACGTGCGCACTGCGATCGGCGCCGGCATCCCCTACCCGATCGTGATCTCTCGAAACGTGCTTCGCAATGCGCTCATCACACCCGTGACAGTGCTCGGTCTTCGCGTCGGCTACCTCATGGGTGGTGCGGTCATCATCGAGATCATCTTCAACATTCAGGCAATGGGCAAGCTCATTCTCGACGGTATCCAGCGCAACGACGTGTATCTCGTGCAGGGCGTCACGCTCACCGTGGCCATCGCATTCATCGTCATCAACTTGCTCGTCGACATCCTTTACGTGCTCATCAACCCGCGGATTAGGAGCATCTAATGCGACCAAATCTTGACGCAAAACTCCAGCGCTCCTCGGGCGGCACCCTCAAAGCGCTCAGGGGCCTCAACCCCATGAACGTCCTCGCGGCGGTCTTTCTCGCGATCCTGATCCTCGCGGCGATCCTCGCCCCGGTGATCACAACGCACGACCCACTCGCGACTGGCATGCCCGTGAAGCCACCGAGCGGCGAGCACTTCTTCGGAACCGACCAGATCGGGCGAGACGTGTTCGCGAGGGTCGTGTATGGCGCTCGTTCCTCCCTCATCATCGGTTTGAGCGCAACGGCGCTCGCCCTCCTCATCGCGGCTGTACTCGGGTCATTTGCGGCAACAGCCCACAAATGGGCCTCCGAAATCCTCATGCGCTGCCTCGACGTCGTCATGTCCATTCCGGGTATCGCGCTTGCCGCAGTTTTCGTTGCCGCGTTTGGCAACTCCTTGCCAGTACTCATCATGGCGATTGGCTTCCTCTACGTCCCGCAGCTCTCGCGAGTCGTGCGCGCCAACGTGCTTTCGCAGTTTGGCGAAGACTACGTGAATGCTTCGAAAGTTATGGGTGCCGGAATCCCCTGGATTCTTGTCAAGCACGTCGCCCGCAACTGCCTCGCCCCGATTCTCGTGTTCGCGACAGTCCTGGTCGCCGATGCGATTGTGCTCGAGGCTTCGCTGAGCTTCATCAACGCGGGCGTGCAACCGCCGAACCCGTCGTGGGGCAATATCCTTGCGCAAGGAAAGCAGCTCCTGTTGTCGGGGTACTGGTGGCCCACCTTCTTCCCAGGCCTCATGATCCTTATTACAGTCCTGAGCCTCAACATTCTTTCGGAAGGGATGACCGACGCCTTCGCCTCACCGCGCGTAAAGACGATCGTCGACGTCGCGGCCGACGAAAAGAAGGCACAGGAAGCACCCGAGGCAAGCCTCAACACGCTCGGCCTCATCGATCCTGCGAAGGCGCGCGCGAGGCTCCTGGAGTCGCTTAACAAGCTCCATATCAAAGAGCGCGAGCGCAATGATCGTCTCATTTACGAGGGTGACCCAGAAGCGGCACCACTCCTCGATGTCCGCAATCTTCGCGTCTCATTCCCGAACGCTCACGGCGACGTCGACATCGTTGACGGAGTGAATTTCACCATCCGTCCCGGTGAAACCATGGGGCTCGTCGGCGAATCGGGCTCCGGCAAGTCCGTCACGTCGATGGCGATCATGGGCCTTCTGCCCAAGACTGCCAATGTTCGAGGCACCGCGACGCTCGAGGGGAAGAACCTACTCGACATGAATACGCGCCAACTCAACGAGATGCGTGGACGTGAGATGGCGATGATCTATCAAGACGCACTCAGCTCGCTCAATCCGTCTATGCTCATCAAGAGCCAGATGGCGCAGCTCACCAAGCGTGGCGGGACACGCAGTGCCGAGGAGCTCCTTGAGCTCGTCGGGCTCGACCCAAAGCGCATACTCAAGAGCTACCCACACGAGCTTTCGGGCGGCCAACGCCAGCGCGTGCTCATCGCGATGGCCCTTACGCGCGACCCCAAACTCGTGATCGCCGACGAGCCCACGACGGCGCTCGACGTGACCGTCCAAAAGCAGGTCGTTGAGCTCCTCAATCATCTGCGCGAGGAACTCGGTTTCGCCATGCTATTCGTGAGCCACGATCTCGCGCTCGTCGCCCAGCTCGCGCACAAGATCACGGTGATGTACGCAGGTCAGGTTGTCGAGCAAGGCACCACGACCGAGGTGCTGACAGATCCTCGACATGAGTACACGCAGGGCCTCCTCGGTTCAGTACTCTCGATCGAAGCTGGGGCCGAACGGCTCCACCAGGTCCAGGGCACTGTTCCCTCCCCGCGCGAGTTCGTCGCGGGTGACCGCTTCGCGCCGCGGTCCTCGACCCCGGAAATTGGTCTCGCGGAGAAACCACGACTGTGGGACGTTCCCGGTACCACACATCGCGTCGCTTCCACCGTGGGGCTTCCCGAATCTATCGTCGCCGCCCGCCCTGCGCGGGATGCGGCAACGAGCGCACACAGGGGTGATCAGGAATGAGTCACAGCATCACATCACACACGGGTCGCGAAAGTTCCATACACGACCCAAACGACCCGCCCGTCCTCGACCTCCAGGACATCCACGTCGTGCACACGCTGCGCACGGGATCAATCCTCAAACCCGACACAATTCGCGCGGTCGACGGAATCAGCGTCCAGGTGCGCCGCGGCGAAGTCATCGGCATTGTCGGTGAATCCGGCTCTGGCAAATCGACTCTTGCGAACGTGATGTTGGGGCTCCAGCAGCCTACGAGTGGAAAAGTGTTCTTCAAGGGGAACGATCTGCGGCGCAGTCGCTCGGCGCGGCGTGAACGTGGTCGAGCAATCTCGGTCGTGTTCCAGGATCCGTCTACAGCGCTCAACCCACGCATGATCGTTCAGGACACCCTGATGGATCCACTTCGCGTGCATGGTATCGGCACGGAACGGCAGCGCCTGGCGATGGTCAAGGAGCTCGTGCGCCTCGTGGGCCTTCCGCAATCTGCACTGTCGGTTTTGCCGCGGCAAATCTCGGGTGGTCAGCGACAGCGCGTCGCTATCGCGCGCGCTCTCGCGCTCGAGCCAGACATCGTCATCGCGGATGAGCCGACTTCGGCCCTCGACGTGTCGGTACGCGCGCAGGTGCTCAACCTCCTGACCGACCTTAAAAAGGAACTCGGGCTTGGACTCGTGTTCATTTCCCACGACATCAATACGGTGCGGTTCGTTTCCGACACGCTCATCGTAATGAATCGCGGCAAGATCGTTGAGTCGGGTCCGAGCGAAGAAGTGTTCCGCAATGCCACGGATCCATACACTCAGACCCTTCTCGCAGCGGCGCCCGCACTCTTATAACGCTCGACACCACACGTGGAGGCGGGAGCCCATCGCTCCCGCC
>OKEG01000092.1_pt1 | contig 48834 bp, 40 predicted proteins | sample 1614111 | NCBI WGS metagenome assembly OKEG01 (sample SAMN04436907, study PRJEB24849) | human gut metagenome | biome: human gut; feature: NICU; material: stool | host: Homo sapiens | place: USA: Saint Louis, MO | collected 2012-04-09 | reverse complement strand
TGGAGCACCTCAAAAACACCATCATACACTAAATCAGTAAGTTGGCAGCATCACCGGATTTATTTGGTTCATTTCAGAGCCTAATGCAATGCGAGGACAGGTTATGTCCATGTAGAGAAAATTATTTGCATATTCCTTGCCTGACTCGATCTCTTATCAGGGGAGCCAACTTCACTTTCCCGGGAGAAACTGTTTCAGTTACTGTTTCAACCCTCAATAAGTCACGTCGCCCTGTCCGACGGGAAACCGAAAACTGCTGGCAAATATCATTAACCGACAGAGAATTACCGGTATAGAGCTGGAGCAATATCCACCCCAGTCTTTCAGCGATCTTCTCGCCTCGTGACTGACGCATCATGGTTACCTGTATGGTTTCGTTTTAACAATTCATCGGCCAAAGCCACCACTAACACACTGTAATATCGATGTTATTTATGCGGTGTAAAACTGTCGTTGGGGTAATGAATTAACCGTTATCACCCTGCTACTGGAGAATGCTCCATAGGGGGCAAAAACCACGAGGGATCTGAGATCCCCCGTGTCTGCACTTGTTTATGCGAACAGCCAGGAAAAAGAGACATCATCTCCATGCTGTGATGCACGCCACATGCAGTAGATTACAAAGCCGCCCGCTTTCTTCCTGTTCATAACGGGTCAACAACTTTCCACAGTTACCGTTACCCGGTAAATCCCCATAGAGAGATACTCCATAAAATTACGCTCCCACAGAGACCAGAGTTCATTCCTCTCTGCTGCCAGTGAAATATCCCCAATCAGATAATGGAAGACATAATTCCCCGACCAGCAAAAATCAATTTCTTTTTCCAGCTCAGGGTAGACACGCCCCATATAACTAAAATCTGTGACATAATCAAAATACCATTCATTATTCTTACGGATAAACCGTATTTCAACGGGATGAAAGCCCCCGGATTCTGCACTGTAGTCCGGATCACGGAAATTAATAACCACTGCCTCAGTTATTTTTTGTAAAACCTGATTTGCCAGAAGAGTAGTGATATGCTGCTGAAATTCTTTAGTAACAGGCAGAGTTAATCCTGCCTGTTTTAAGGCATATTGGGTTTGCATAATAAATTTTCCTTTAGAAAGTAAATAGTGGTGTGTGGTGATTTCTGGTTGTATAACAGTGCAGGAAATAAATTAATCCTCTGTAATCTTTTCCTGGCTACTGTTCGTATTAAGTTTATTCAACCGCTCCCTCCAGTCCGGGTATAATACATGAGTAAATAACTTCTCTGGATGTGCCTCCAGCAGACATATATCCGGGGAGCGTAAAACAGCAGCCAGAAAACCTGCATTGTTGGCGCTTGCCCCTTTGAATAGCGGCCTGAATACTCCGGATGAGAAGCCGGTAGCAGGTTGTGTTTCCAGAACAGTTGCAATCTTTGAAAGTGAGATCCAGTCCTTAGAGAACAACCCTCCACAGCCATTTGCCACCAGACGAAGATAAAGTTCATTGTCCACCTCTGATATCGCCAGTTGCCATGTCAGCATACCACTTGCCTTAGGACTGATTTTTTCTGCCTGGCCTGTTTCAATGAGCAACTGATAGTCTTTTACATCAGATAATGTTTGTTCATCTGCACTGAGATTTTCATGAATAACCTCTGCCTCATTTTTAATCTCCTTCGAAACTGACTCAACATTATTTTTAACTAATTTTGATTTACTCATTTTGCGTTCCTGGTTTTGCTTGTGTTTAATAGCGTGATTCGGCCATAGAAATTAATAAATCAATACCCTTCAGAGGGCAATCGGGGTGAAATAACAGATAAATACCGTTCCCGTTATCTTCCGTAACAGAAAGCATCAGGTAATAGTCATCTGTCAGACGGACTACAAATTCTGGATTTGCAATTAACTGATGAATCACATTTAATACCTGCGCTTTAATATCTTCAGGTACATCATCGGGCTCGACATATATTAATGTCACCCCGACTTCATCCCAGAAACTCATTGCAGAGTATTCATCTTCAAATGGGAGTACCAGCTCTGTTTTCAACAGACTCATTACTGACTCCGGAAGAAGGAGCGACGGCAGGTCTTGCCAGTTCGAGACAAATTTCATTGAATAATCCTCATAAACAAAAAACCCGATACGTTTTAAGTATCGGGGTTACATAGACAGGCTAAAGAATCTGGAATTGCCTTCAGTGGTCATCTATATTCTTTCATAATATCCACAATCCTTGCAGATAAGCACTGGCGCATTATTCCTTTCACGCTGTTCAAGGAATCCAAATAGATGCTGTATCGCCCTGATGATTTCTTTAAGCAATTCTGGTAATTGATCCGGGCTAATATAACCGGATGTCGATGTCAGGAACCGGTCATCGCGAGTCACCTTTGCTATATTTCCGGCAGTTTCTGTGACTGTATTCCGACTACCGCACTTAGGGCACTTTAACGGCATAATCATTCTCCACGTTTAAGAGATGCAAAAATCACTGTTCTTTACTGGTAGCTACGGGGGGTAAAAGAAGGTCGGTAACACCCTGCCCGGTCTGACGCATTCGCTCTGGTGTCAGTTTTGCGTAGCGCTCCGTACTCTGAATACTGGCATGCGCAAGCTGGGCTTTAACGTCATACAGACTGTACTGTCCGCTGGAGACAAGTAATGATGCGACGGAATGGCGCGTAGTGTGGAAACAGACTTCACTTTTATCTATCCCGCACTCTGCCAGTATTTTTTCATAGGCCCACCGGGGTTCTGATATTGGTTTTCCATTATCTTTTACGGCAAACAGATAGGGGTTGCTGCCAGCCCGTGGGATCGAATCAATAATGGATAATGCAACATCACTGAGATACACAGTTCTGCTGCGACCATTCTTAGTATAAGGAATGAATAACGACCTGTTATCCCGATCAATATGTTTGTGCATGACATTCAGCATTTCTGATTTGCGTGTACCGGTTAACAGCAGCATGGCTATCAGTCCCCCGGCTGCCTTATTGGGGTATCGTGCCGCAGCGTCGAGGATCCTTCTGATCTCATCGGCGTCAAAAAAGCGCGTCCGCTGATTATTCTCCTTCAGCAAAGGGATCTTATCGGCTTCATTCTTCTCCAGGACATCCTGTCGTAGCGCATAACGCCCCATAGTTTTCAGAATAGCCAGTGCCCTGTTACAGGTAGACGGTGCATACTGCTGGCCGTGAATACGACCCTCAAGCATGTCGAAAAGCACCTGCTGGATTTCCCGGGCCCGAAGGTCACAGTAACGTATCTTCCCCAGACAAGGTTCAATGTATTGCGTGAAACGCTGAACATCCTTATCCCAGGACTTTTTATGGCGCTTGATGAACGGAACATAGGTCTGGTGAAAAAACTCACAAAGCGTTGGCATAGCACGATAATTATCGCGCTCTGCCTTGGGGTCATTTCCAAGTGCAATCGCCTCCTTATGACGGCGAGCTATCTGGCGAGCTGTCCCCACATCAATTTCAGGGAATCTGCCAATACTGATACTTTTTTTGGTACCGTGGAATGTGTAGCGCAGGAGGAAACGTTTGTTACCCGTTCGACCTGAGAGACATTTGAGGCCAATAACTTCGGTATCAGATACCTCAAGCTCTGTAGATCTGGTATCTGTGTTTGCCGGAAGGGCTTTGATGGACGAATTGGTGAATCGGAAGGATTTTTGCATATTTATCCTCATGTATCTGATTGATATCATGAAAATAATATATATCTGAAGGTGTTTTTATTACGGGGCAGGATTGAAGAATGGAAAAGCTATTAGACGCGTACAAACGGATATTGCAGGAAGTTAACGCCCAGTCATTTAACCTGAATGAGGATAAATACTCAGGCGTATTTTTACCCGTACCCTTTGAAGAATACTGGCATTCACCGGTAAAAATCATGCTGGTTGGACGTGAAACCGCAGGCTGGAATACGCTGAATGGTAAGAATACGATATCACGGATGCTGGGACTTATACCTGACGTCACCATCGGGCAGGTGGTTGAAGAAGCTGTAGATCGTTACAGGAAACATCTTCCGGTACAAAATGATGGCACCACCAACCTCAAATCACGTAGCCGCTTCACGCAATATCATTTCAGGCTGGCCCGGGAGCTTAATATTCCTCCCCAGGCAATCGTGTATGCCAATCTACTGGCGTGGGATTACGACGGACTGACCCCTCTCAATCGCCCTCAAAATGAAGTGCAGGAAGTTATATTAGCCTCGCTGAAGCTGCTGGCGGTACAAATTAAACACCTTGAGCCTGATTTCATCATCTTTGCATCTGGAGCCCGGAGAACAGACTACATCATAAAACAGGTGCTTACTGAGCTGGGCGGCTATGAGACTTCTGCAGTCATTCCGGGGAAGCTATGGGAGTTCAAAACAGGTAATGCAATCTGTTTCAGAATTGCCCATCCAAGGGCTATGCGCGGACACCAGAAGTACAGAGATGAGGTGATTGCACGAATTAAGCAACTTTGTACTCAGGGTGGCTAGAGCATTACAGTTTGCTCAGCAGGCCCCCCTTCCCGGAAGAGTACCGGAAAACAGGCAAAGCGGCCTGGTTCTCTATGCTGGAGGCGACACGTTCAATTCGGCATTGCCAGGCTGTAGATTGCAGCTCATTGCACCCCGTGAGCACAGGATATGCACAGGGCGTGAATTGCATGCACAAAAAAACCACCCGAAGGTGGTTTCACGACACTGCTTATTGCTTTGATTATTCTGATGTTTCCCATGGTACCCGGAGCGGGACTTGAACCCGCACAGCGCGAACGCCGAGGGATTTTAAATCCCTTGTGTCTACCGATTCCACCATCCGGGCTCGGGATAGAAATTGGAGGCGCGTTCCGGAGTCGAACCGGACTAGACGGATTTGCAATCCGCTACATAACCGCTTTGCTAACGCGCCTTAATGCTTTAACACCCGCAGCTGCCGATGTTCTAAACTGGAGCGGGAAACGAGACTCGAACTCGCGACCCCGACCTTGGCAAGGTCGTGCTCTACCAACTGAGCTATTCCCGCATCATCAAGCTAATTTGCTAATTACTTGATTTTGTTATCGTCTGCCAGACTGTGCTGCCGTTCGATGCGATGCATTCTACTTACCTGGCGCAATGAGTCAACGATATTTTTTAAAACCTTGTGTTGTTTGCTGAAAATTGCGTCGAAACGATCACTGATCAAGCAAATCGCCGCGCGCCGCGTTCAAATATTGCAGCATAGACCATAGCGTCAGCACAGCCGCGACGAGAAACAGACCAATCCCCGCCCATTCAACCCAGATATTTGGCCGCCACAGCATCCACACCAGCGCCGCCATTTGCGCCGTGGTTTTCACTTTGCCTATCCAGGATACCGCGACGCTGCTGCGCTTGCCCAGTTCAGCCATCCACTCGCGCAGTGCGGAGATAATAATTTCACGCGCGATCATCGTGGCGGCCGGTAACGTCACCCACCAGGTATGATAATGCTCGGCAACCAGCACCATGGCAATGGCAACCATAACTTTATCGGCAACCGGATCGAGAAAGGCGCCGAAACGGGTGCTCTGATTCCAACGACGCGCCAGGTAACCATCAAACCAGTCGGTCACGGCGGCAACAAAGAAAATTAGCGCGCAGGCAAAAGGCGCCCAGGTAAACGGCAGGTAAAACGCCAGTACAAAGAAAGGAATAAGAATGACGCGAAACAGGGTAAGCAATGTAGGGATATTAAATTGCATAGTAACGGGTAACTATCTGTTGTAAGTAAAAATTAGCCCTATGTTGCTACAGAGCCCCTAATGTTTCAACGAGTAGAAGATCTTTTCTGCCAGACCGTGAGATATACCCGGTACTTTAGCAATTTCTTCCACGCTGGCTTTCTGCAACCCCTGCAGACCGCCCATATATTTCAGCAGCATCTGTCGGCGTTTTGGTCCGACCCCTTCAATGGTTTCCAGCGTGCTGGTGCTTTTTACTTTTGCCCGTTTTTTACGGTGGCCGGTAATGGCGTGATCGTGCGACTCGTCGCGAATATGCTGAATCACATGCAGCGCGGGGGAATCCGGCGGCAGGCTAAAGCCCTCGCCTTCCGGTTCGAAGAATAACGTCTCCAGCCCCGCTTTACGATCGCTGCCTTTTGCCACGCCCAATAGCAGAGGATGATTTTTATCCCACGGCACATCCAGCTCGGCAAAAACCGCTTTCGCCTGCCCAAGCTGGCCTTTACCGCCGTCGATCAGTATGACATCGGGGATTTTATTCTCTTCTATTGCCTTGCCGTAACGACGACGCAGAACCTGGTTCATCGCCGCATAATCATCTCCCGGCGTGATGCCGGTGATATTGTAGCGGCGATACTCCGCTCGCAGCGGCCCGTTGCTATCAAAAACCACGCACGACGCAACCGTCTGTTCACCCATCGTATGGCTGATATCAAAGCATTCCATCCGGTTGACGGCGGGAAGCTTGAGCAATGTCGCCAGCGCCCGCAGGCGTTGGGTAATCGTCGAATGCTGGGAAATTTTGGTGGTCAGCGCCGTCGCGGCGTTAGTCCGCGCCAGCTTCAGGTAGCGCGCGCGATCGCCGCGGGGTTTAGTCTGTACGTTAACCCGGCGCCCGGCCAGTTCAGAGAGTGAATCCGCCAGCAGGGTTTTGTCGCCGAGGTTGAAATCCAGCAGGATCTCGCCCGGCAGCGTACGCATCTGGCTGCCCTGTAAATAGAACTGCCCGACAAACGTTTCCACCACTTCACCCAGCTCGGTGCCATTGGGCACTTTGGGGAAATAGCTGCGGCTACCAAGAACTTTCCCCTGGCGTATGAAAAGCACGTGGACGCACGCCATTCCGGCATCAAACGCCACGCCGATAACGTCCAGATCGTCCCCGGTATTGGAGACGAACTGCTTCTCCGTAACCCGGCGTACGGCCTGAATCTGGTCGCGGATCCGCGCCGCCTCTTCAAACTCCAGCGCCTGGCTGGCTTTTTCCATGCGGGCAATCAGTTGGGTCAGCACCTGATCGTCTTTACCTGCAAGGAACAGGCGTACGTAGTCGACCTGCTGGGCATACTCTTCCTCGCTCACCAGTCCCGCGACGCACGGCCCCAGACAGCGGCCAATTTGATACTGCAGGCACGGCCGCGAGCGGTTGCGATAAACGCTATTCTCACATTGGCGGATGGGGAAGATTTTTTGCAGCAGCGCTAAGGTTTCGCGAACCGCGTAACCGTTAGGGAACGGGCCAAAATATTCACCTTTAGCGTGCTTCGCCCCTCGATGCGTCGCCAGGCGAGGATGCGTATCACCGCTAAGGAAAATAAAGGGATAGGATTTATCATCGCGCAGCAGCACGTTGTAACGCGGCTGGTATAGCTTGATGTAGTTGTGCTCAAGCAGCAGCGCTTCCGTTTCGGTGTGGGTCACCGTGACGTCTATCTGGGCGATAAGCGCCACCAGCGCTTCGGTTTTACGCGAAGCCAGGTTGCTACGGAAATAGCTGCTAAGCCGCTTTTTCAGATCTTTTGCTTTGCCTACATAGATGACAGTACCGCCAGCATCATACATCCGATAGACGCCCGGCTGGCTGGTCACTGTTTTCAGGAAAGCTTTTGCGTCAAAAACATCACTCACTGACTTGCTAACGACTCCGCATTGCACAGGCCATGGCGAATTGCCAGGTGCGTCAGCTCCACATCACCATGAATATTCAATTTACTGAACATGCGGTAACGATAGCTATTCACGGTCTTCGGACTCAGATTCAGCTGCTCTGAGATCTCATTGACCTTCTGACCTTTGGTAATCATTAGCATAATCTGCAATTCTCGCTCAGACAAACTGGCAAACGGCGACTCCGCCTTTTCTGGTTCGATCTGGCTAAGCGCCATCTGCTGGGCGATATCAGAGGCGATGTAACGCTGGCCTGACGCCACGCAGCGAATCGCATTCACGACCTCTTGCGGCGCGGCGCCTTTACTAAGGTAACCTGCGGCGCCAGCCTGCATCACTTTTGCCGGCAGCGGATTTTCCGTATGGACGGTAAGCATAATGACTTTAGCATCGGCAACGGAACGGGCAATTTTTCGCGTGGCCTCAAGGCCCCCGATACCCGGCATGTTCATATCCATCAGGACAACATCTACGGGATTCGCGCGGCACCATTTCACGGCATCTTCACCGCAGCAGGCCTCGCCGGCAACTTTAATCCCTTTTATATCTTCCAGAATGCGTCGTATCCCTGCGCGCACCAGTTCGTGGTCATCAACAAGAAGGACGTTGATCAAAGGAATATTCTCCAGAATTAGGGATAACGCTACTGATAGCTTATCTCCCACATATTACCGGGTTTTAACCTAATTTTAAAAGCCAAAAAATGTTGTTGGAAAGATTTCTTCCGCCGCGATGGAAATTTGTCTGCACACCTGCTGGAAAGCCATACATAACATAGAGTTGTGCAATAGTTATTTTTTAACATTCATCATACAGATTACGTAAAAACACAACACATTGCGTAGGTGATAAATAAGCGCCTGAATATGTAACAATTATTAACACGAAAACAGCGCCACGAAAAAATTAGCCCGCTTAGACCTCATGAATACGTATTATTCAGTGAATTAAATCATTCACCATTCGGATGAGAGAACGGAAATCCAGCACTCCTTTTTTTTCCTTTGCTTGTGGTATACTGCGCCGCCTTCACTTTTAGTCATGCGCATTTGCGCAGAAAGCAACCGAGGATATCGATGAGCACACCAGATTTTTCCACTGCGGAAAATAATCAAGAACTGGCACAGGAAGTTTCGTGCCTGAAAGCAATGATAACGCTGATGCTGCAGGCCATGGGTCAGGCTGATGCAGGCCGCGTGATTATTAAAATGGAAAAGCAAATCGCGCAGATGGAAGATGAGGCTCAGGCTGCCGTATTCTCCAGCACCGTTAAGCAAATTAAACAGGCATATCGTCAGTAATCATTTACCGGCTGAAGGTATTACTAACAGCCGGTCTTACGTCTGGCACGCAGAACAACCAATTAAATCAAATTAAGCCCGTCGCTACGGCGTAGCAGGCAATTTGGGTTTTGTTTGGCGCATTGAATTTTCGCTGCATATTCTTCTGGTGGAAATTGACGGTATTTTCAGAGATAGACAGAATCATTGCGACCTCAGCCGAGGTTTTCCCTTCTGCTGTCCATTTCAAAATTTCCAGTTCACGTCGACTAAATTTCATTTCCGGCGGCATAACCATCTCGTCCTCCAGGCGCAATAGCGTCAGCAGGCTCAATTCGGTTAGGGTTCTTAAGCGCATCTCCAGTTCGTCTTCCGCAAAAGGGCCCTGGCTATGGCTTGCGCCTGAAACCGACAGGAATCCCTGAGCATGGTTAGGCAGCGTCAGACACTGCGTCACGCCCTTGCGTAATCCGTGGTCGCGCGCGCCGTTCCATAATTCAGGCGTATCATTGAATAGCTTATCGTTCCAGGGCAAATGCCCACGAAGAAAATTCTCCTTACGCAGTACCGGGTCGATCGCAAAATAATTCTCGGCTTGATAATGCGCCATCCAGGCCTGCGGATAGGTTGATTGCAGCGTCACCCTGGGGCGAGTAAAAGGCACGGGATGCCGTACGCAGAGTGCGAAGTAGTCATATTCCAGCCCTTTTGCCTGCTGCTGGAGAAGATGAAAAACCCCCTCGCCTGCAGAAACTGACTGAAATTGTTGCAGCATTTCCCGCCGCCAGCTGAAAAAATCATTGTCCCTCATAACTGACCAAATAACTCCTGAGTGATAATCATTATTATAAATACATAAAACTAACACATAAATCCTGCTTATATGTATAAAAAATGGTAGCCACCGCATTTATTAGACTGCGGTTGGCAAAAGCGCCAGACGCGTTAAAAAATTATGCCAATTGACGTGGCACAAAACCTTGACAGATGTATCGCCGTTGATGAGCGCCAATATCTGGGGAGGCTTTTTTGCTGATAAAGCGGAAATTCTTCGCGGCCTGCCGCATCCGCCTGAGCGAATGCGGCCAGCGCAAAGAAATTATTGCATCAGGAATTTTTCGAGGAACTGCCGGGTACGCGCCTGCTGAGGGTTAGCAAACAGGGATTTCGCTTCTCCCTGTTCAACGATGCGCCCCTGATCCATAAAAATAGCACGGTCCGCAACGTCACGGGCAAAGCTCATTTCATGGGTCACGATAACCATCGTGCGCCTCTCCTGAGCCAGTTGGCGAATGGTATTGAGGACCTCACCGACCAGCTCCGGATCTAACGCCGACGTTGGCTCATCAAATAGAATGACATCGGGACGCATCGCCAGCGCGCGAGCTATCGCCACGCGCTGCTGCTGTCCGCCGGACAAACGGCGCGGGTAGCTATTCTCTTTACCGGTAAGCCCAACTTTCGTGAGCAGTTCACGCGCCCGGGCGATGGATTCATTTTTATCCTCCCCTTTGACGATGACTGGCCCTTCGATAATGTTTTCCAACACTGTACGATGGGGGAACAGATTAAAATTCTGAAACACAAAGCCCACATGCTGACGCAGACGACGAATCGCCGCTTTTTGCTGGTTAATGCTGCGCGCGGCATCGATCGTCACGTCGCCAACGCGAATCGTGCCGCTTTCCGGCTGCTCCAGGAGATTAATGCTGCGCAGCAGCGTCGTTTTCCCCGACCCGCTGGGACCGATGATCGCCACCACTTCACCCTGTTGAACCTCAAGGTCGATACCGTGGAGCACCGTTTGGCCATGGAATTTTTTCACCAGGTTTTTGACTTCAATCGCACTCATTTTGGATCTCGCTCCTGGCGGTTCAGCTGATTTTCAAAATAGTTCTGCAGCGTAGAAAGCACCGTTGCCATTACCCAGTAGATAAGCGAAGCGGCCAGGTACATGGTGAAAACCTCCAGCGTCCGGGAAGTGATCAACTGGGCCTGGCGGAACAGTTCCGGCACCTGGATCGTCGCCGCCAGCGACGTATCTTTCACCAGGCTGATAAAACTGTTGGACAGCGGCGGTAGCGCCACGCGCGCCGCCTGGGGAAGAATAGCGCGGCGCATCGCCTGCCAGCGCGTCATCCCGATACTCGCTGCCGCCTCCCATTGCCCTTTATCAATCGAGGCAATCGCTGCGCGCAGCGTTTCCGCCGCGTAGGCCGCCGTATTGAGCGACAGGCCGATCATCGCCGCGGGAATAGGATCCAGCTCAATGCCAAACTGCGGCAAGCCGTAATAGATCATGAACAGCTGCGCTATCAGCGGCGTTCCGCGAAAGATGGAAATGTACATCCGCGCCAGCCACTTAATCGGCCAGACGGGCGACATACGCATCAGCGCCAGAATAAACCCCAGCACCAGGCCAAAAAACATGCCGCCGATGCTGAGCTGTAGGGTAAATACCGCGCCTTTCAGCAGAAAAGGCGCAGAATCGATCACCAGTTGGATACTCTCTTGCATTCTATGTGTTCTGCATTAGATATGAGGATGATAGGCGAACAGCGCGGGGGCGCCGCCGGTGTGAACAAACAGTATTGGGCCTTCATCCTTAAAGCGTTTCTGGCTGATGCCATCAATCAGTCCAGCCATCGCCTTCCCGGTATAAACCGGATCCAGCAGGATACCTTCCAGCTGCGCCAGTAGCTTCACAGCGGCCATCCCTTCGTCGTTCGGCGTCCCGTAACCCGGCGCAAAGTAGTCATCCCAGAGCTGAATCCCAGCCTTTGCCTCCAGCTCCAGGCTATTGGCCACCGCCTGCTGCAGCGCAGCCACTTTCGGCAGCTGGTCGGCCACCTTGCGCGACACGGTCACGCCGATAAGCTCGGCATTGGGCATCAGTTGCTCAAGCCCCACGGCGAGGCCCGCATGCGTACCGGCGCTGCCGGACGCGACGACCACGGAGGAGAGCTCAACCGCTCCTTCGCACTGCTGGGCAATTTCCAGCGCGCTCTCCACGTAGCCCAGCGCGCCCAGCGCGTTCGAACCGCCAACCGGGATCGTGTACGGACGGTAGCCCTGAGCCTCGATACGGGTCGCCAGCTCTTCCAGCTGCGCATTCGGATCGGTCAACGCGTCGCACATTTCGACCTGAGTATTAAACAGGTCAAGCAGCAGACGGTTACCGTTAGTCAGGTAGTTCTCGGCCCGGGTGCCGATTGGGTTTTCCAGCAGCGCCACGCAGTGCAGGCCCAGTTTTGCCGCCACGGCCGCCGTCTGGCGCACGTGGTTGGACTGGATGGCCCCTGCGGTAATCAGCGTATCCGCCCCCTCCCGCAGCGCATCAGCCGCCAGGAACTCAAGCTTACGCAGTTTGTTGCCGCCCATCGCAAGCGGGGTCACATCATCACGCTTGATAAAGATTTCGCGGCCAAGGTAATCGGACAAGCGCGGCAGATATTCAAGCGGCGTCGGCGCGCCAATCAGTTCCAGACGCGGGAAAAGGGTTAAATTTTGCAGTGACATAATACCTCCTGACTGAGTTATCCTTGATTATGCACGCTATGGCGCACGAAATAAAAAAGGCGCTATCAAGAGCGCCTTTTTTCATCGCCGGTCGTTACTTCGTCACGTCAGCGCCAAACCATTTTTCCGACAGCGCCTTCAGGGTGCCGTCTTTTTGCATATCCGCAATGGCGCCATCAACCGCTTTCAGCAGGTCTTCATTACCTTTACGCAGCGCAACGCCGGACTCCTGGCGGGAGAAAGCTTCCCCGGTTACAGCCAGGGTATTGCCGGTTTTCTTCACCAGATCCAGCGCCGCCAGGCGGTCAACCAGGATAGCGTCGATACGGCCTACGCGCAGATCCTGATATTTCGTCGGGTCATCATCATAAGTACGAATGTCGACGCCCTGTACGTTCTGGCGCAGCCACTCTTCATAGTTGGTGCCCAGGCCAACGCCAACTTTCTTACCTTTCAGGTCGGCAGCGGTTTTGATCACGCCTTCGTTACCTTTCTTCACCAGCGCCTGAATCCCGGAGATGGTGTACGGCGTAGAGAAGTCATATTTTTTCTTACGCTGATCGGAAATAGTGACCTGGTTGATCACCACATCGATACGTTTAGAATCCAGCGAAGCCAGCATGCCGTCCCACTTAGTGGGTTTAAGGTCAGCTTTCACCCCAAGGTGTTTTGCCAGCTCGTTAGCAAAATCCACCTCGAAACCGGTCAGCTTACCGTCATCTCCCTGGTAGCTGAATGGCGGATAAGTCCCTTCCAGGCCAACGCGTAACGTGCCGCGCTCTTTAACCTGATTGAGCAGATTTTCAGCCGCAAAGGTTTTTGCGCTGACGCCAGCCATTAATACAACGGCCATTGCGCCCATCAGCGCCTGACGACCCAGAAGTGCTAATTTCATAGATACCCCTAACAGAGTGATATTTTGCAATAGTGTAAGGCGTTTAGCCCCGGTCACCAACATCGATACGCTACATCTTATTCCAAATTATTATATATGATGCCTTTTAGGGCATAGGGAAAACGTAGGCGAAACGTCTGCATTTTGCTGGATATCTCTCATACTGCAATAGTCAGCTTGATGACGTCTGGAGCATGGAAGATGAAAAACCCCACGTTACTGCAGTGCTTTCACTGGTACTACCCCACCGGCGGCGAATTATGGCGTGAAGTCGAGGCCCTGGCGCCGAACCTCAATGAAATCGGTATCAATATGATTTGGCTGCCCCCAGCTTATAAGGGAGCCTCCGGAGGATATTCGGTCGGTTATGACTGCTACGATCTGTTTGATCTCGGCGAGTTCGATCAAAAGGGGTCTGTCGCCACTAAATACGGCGATAAAACCCAGCTACTGGCCGCTATCGCCGCGCTGCGCCAGCACGATATCGCCGTGCTGCTCGACGTGGTGGTCAACCATAAAATGGGCGCGGATGAGAAAGAGCCGGTACGCATTCAGCGTGTTGATCAAAACGACCGCACGCAGATCGCCGATGAGATTGTTGAGTGTGAAGCCTGGACGCGCTACACCTTCCCGGTACGGGCCGGCCAATACTCTGAATTCATCTGGGATTATAAGTGCTTCAGCGGCATCGATCATATCGAGAATCCCGACGAAGATGGCGTGTTTAAAATCGTCAACGACTATACCGGGGAGGGATGGAACGATCAGGTCGATGATGAGATGGGTAACTTCGACTATCTGATGGGCGAAAATATCGACTTTCGTAATCGGGCGGTGACCGAGGAGATTAAGTACTGGGCGCGCTGGGTGATGGAACAAACCGGCTGCGACGGCTTCCGTCTCGATGCGGTTAAGCATATCCCCGCCTGGTTTTATAAAGAGTGGATCGACCACGTCCAGGAGGTCGCGACAAAACCGCTGTTTATCGTCGCGGAATACTGGTCGCATGAAGTCGATAAGCTCCAGCAGTATATCGCCATGGTTGACGGCAAGACGATGCTCTTCGACGCCCCCCTGCAGATGAAATTCCATGAAGCCTCGCGGCAGGGTCGCGATTACGACATGAGCCAGATTTTTAGCGGCACGCTGGTGGAAGCCGACCCGTTCCACGCTGTGACTCTGGTGACTAACCACGACACCCAGCCGCTGCAGGCGCTGGAGGCGCCGGTTGAGGCCTGGTTCAAGCCGCTGGCCTATGCGCTGATTTTGTTACGTGAGAACGGCGTTCCGTCAGTCTTTTATGCCGATCTGTTCGGCGCCAGCTATGAGGATACCGGCGGCGACGGCGAGACCTACGCCATTGAGATGCCGGTGATCGAGCAATTACATGAGCTGATCGATGCCCGTCAGCGTTTTGCTCACGGCGTACAAACGCTGTGGTTCGATCATCCGAACTGTATCGCCTTCAGCCGAAGCGGCACCGAGGAAGATCCGGGCTGCGTGGTGGTGCTTTCCAACGGCGACGACGGCGAAAAAACGCTGCCTCTGGGCGAAAACTACCGTAATAAACGCTGGCGGGATTTTCTCGGCAACCGTGAGGAGGTCATTGAAACCGACGATGAAGGAAACGGCATCTTTACCTGTAACGGCGGCAGCGTCAGCGTCTGGGTTATTGAAGAGGTGCTGTAAAATACGGGGAAACACCGCGGGCTGAGAAGGTTTTCAGCCCGCAAAAAGCTTATTGTCCGTTTTTATCCGCCGACGCTTTTTTCCGTGCCAGTTCACACTCCGGGGTGAGACGATCCACCCTTTTAAGCGTCATCCGATCGTAGCTCAGGGTATCGCCTTCGCGCTCAATCGGATAGACGTCCAAAGCGGAGGTGACGTTATAAACCGCGTCATCACGCTTCATTAATTTCCCCGGCAGGACGATGACCCGCTGCCACTGACGACAGTCAAGCGTGTCACCCTGTTTAGTTACTATCAGGCTGGCGATCGCCTCCGGGCTCATCATCTCGCTCTGCGGGCCTGCCGATTGCCAGTATCCTTCCAGCCCTGTCGGCGCTGGCGCTTTAACAACATCGCTGTAGCTATCAACCTGAACGCACCCGGCGAGGGTCAGCAGAGCTCCAGCAAACACTATCTTTTTCATCATCCATCCCACAAACCGATAAAAAAACATTGTGGCATTAAAGCGTTAAGCTCGCCACCCTTCCCGGATCGGGGAGCGGCGCAGCAAGACGCGGCCGGCTCAGCCAATATGGCTAAAAATTGCCTTCGAATGTTAAGTTATTCTTACTCATCTTATAAAACCGATAAATCAGAAGATGTTATTTTAACCATTCAATATAAGGATAATCCTATTTTAAAATACCGCCATAATGGCCATCCTATATATGACGGGTATTTAATGTTTTTATTTCCTCCACATAGCGATTTGTAGCCTTTACTTTGAGAATATTCCTGGCAAATTATGGGGCTTATACGAAATAGTTCAGGCTGCCTAATGGTTTCATGGCAGCAGTCGTTTTAATTGCTAACTAAATGGACTTCATCGCTTGTCGGCGAGGAATAAATTATCGTTACGTGTTGATTGAGGATGGGTCATGTCAACGATTATTATGGATTTGTGCAGCTTCACCCGGCTGGGATTAACCGGGTACCTCACTGGCAGGGGGGTAAGGAAGCGAGATATCACTGAAGTACACAGTGCGCCAAGCCTGAAAGCCCTCTGTGAGACCAGCCGACCTTCAGTGGTATTTATCAACGAAGATTGCTTTATTCATCATGAAGACAGCAACCAGCTAATCCGGCAAATCATTAGCCAGTATCCTGCGACGCTATTTGTGATCTTTATGTCGCTGGCGAATATTCATTTCAACCACTACCTGCTGGTGCGCAAAAACTTACTTATTTGCTCTAAATCTCTGACCGAAAAAGACCTCGATGACATTCTCGCCATCCGCCTGAAATATGAGAACTATCGTGCCGCCCGGCTTAATATCCCCACGCTGTCTTTAAGCCAGACCGAGTCAAATATGCTGCAGATGTGGATGGCTGGTCACGGAACCTCGCACATATCAGCGCAGATGAACATTAAGGCGAAGACCGTCTCATCACACAAGGGCAATATTAAAAAGAAAATTCACACCCACAATAAACAGGTGATTTATCACATCGTACGACTGACTGAAAACATCACGTCCGGAATTCATGTCAACCTGCGTTGAAAGACGCTGGCGGCCGCTGCCGCCAGTTCACTTACGGCAAGTCACTCGTCCCGCTCAACGAAAATACCGTCGGGATGCCCGTTCTCGTTAAAAAACCAGATGCCGAGCGGATAATCTTCCAGCGAAACCAGATACATCACCCCTTCGCTAAACGACTCTATCGCCAGCACAACACCCGATCGACGTGGGCCGCCATCGGTCTTCACCGTGACACGATCGTTTACCTGCATAACTCATCTCCTCTATTTTTGAGCCAGTGTAGAACAAAACAGCCGATCGCGCAGTGTCCGGCCCGGTAACTGCTGTTTTTGTAGACCGTCTATACTTAAGAGGCCCTATCTGAGTTAAGCGAGGTAGCCGAAATGAAAACCGCCAAAGAAAATAATGGCGCAGGCGGCGTTGATGTTGACGCCCTGCTGGCGGCGATTAATGAAATCAGCGAAAGTGAAGTGCAGCGTACGCAAGACGATCCCCACCGCGTCAGTATTGATGGCCGGGATTACCATACCTGGCGCGAGCTGGCTGAGGCCTTTGAACTCGATATCCATGACTTCAGCGTCACCGAAGCCAACCGCTGAATTCTGCGCGAAAAAAATCCCGACTCGCAGGAGTCGGGATGAAGCTTGCTAATGCAAGAAGCACTTGAAAATTCGTTACACCAGGATTTCCGATGCGCTACAAACATTACCCTCAATTATTTTGCATGACAACAAACATTCATGAAGCAAATTATTGAAAAATGTGGCTTAGCATCACCGCCACGCTGGCAAAGCTCGCCAGGCAAGGACTGCAACCCTTCGTTCTTCTACGAACGTCCGATTGCCGCTAAACGATTTTTAAGAATAATCTCAACACAATAACCATAGTAGATGATTTCAATTCAATTTATTCACAAGAGAAATTTCTTTCACCCTTCGGCACAGACCCGATCGCGCCCGTTCTGCTTGGCCAGATACAAGCGATGATCGGCGACTGACTGCAAATTTTCGAAGTTATATTCGCCGGTATCATCGCTACCGCTCACCCCAAGCGAAGCGGTATTACGCAAAGAAATGCTGTTACCCAGCAAAATTTCGCGGCTATTGATCCGGATACGGATCCGTTCAGCAATCACCTGCGCTTCTTTTAACGGGGTATTGGGCAGCACAATACAAAACTCCTCCCCGCCAACCCTCCCCGCCAGATCGCCTTGCCGAATATGGCTGGCGATAGTGCTGGCCACCAGCGACAGCACGCGATCCCCCGCGTGATGACCGAAGCGATCGTTAACGCTTTTAAAATAATCCAGATCGAGCTGAATTACCGCCACAGGCCGCTTCAGACGCTCGCTCAGGCGAGTTTCCGCAATGGCACGTTCAAACAGCGCGCCGCGGTTTAATAAACGGGTCAGCGCATCATGCCAGGCCTGCCATTCCAGCGAGGTCTGCAGCACGCTCATGTTGCGCACCATTCGACGAATGACCAGCCAGGAGATCAGCAGCATCAAAGTGAACATTAACCACATCAGCATCAGCGCGATGGTGATGCTGCCAAAATCACCGCGGACACCTTCCTGGATAGTATGGATACGGATCAGCACCCCATCAAAATTGCGTAAATTTTCCCAGCTGATATAGCGCGTGACCAGGCGAATTCCGCCCTGATTCTCATGGGAAGAGGCGCGGCTTAGCATCTCCTGTTCACGCGGCGACAGCAGCGTCAGCACGTTGCCCGGCGCGGAGGAGGCAATTAAATTGAGTCGATTATCATAAAGCTGGTACTCACCTTCCTCGCCCGTTTTGATCGCATTGACCAGAAATGTTTTCATCTCCTGTACCGAGAAATCCATCGCCAGAACGCCGAGCCAGTAGCGCTGGAAATCAAGCGGAATAGACGCCGTCACCACCTGCATTTCGCGCTGCGATTCATCATCGGGAAACGTTTGCCACACAATACCGCGAGCAGGATTATTCCGCTGCGTTTGTCGGGTAAACCAGGCGGCGCCTGTTGCCCGCGAATAGAGAGCCAGCGCCTGCGTCGAATTTTTCGGCAGCTCGGTCGTCGTAAAAAAACCGCTGCGCGACACGTACAGCATGCGTTTCGCAAATCCACGGTTGTTATTGGCCAGACGCAGCATATAACCCAGCTCCAGTGTGGCCATGAGCTCATTTCCGGAAAAGGGATTATCACGGGAAAGCAGCGCGTCGCTGTCGACAAAGGCATCCGCGACGCCGTAGATCGGCAGCGTCCGGCGGTTATGGATCTCAACCGACCATATGGGATCGTGCCGCTTTGTTAAGTAATCCTCTTCGGCCTTGCGCAGCGCGGCAAAATCCAACGGCGTACCCAACGCCGACCGCATACCGTTGCGAAAAAAAATCATTCTGTCGATATTAAACTGCAGCAAACTGTCGAACTCATGGGCCACGTTTTCAAGATTATTGCGCTGGTTTGCAACGTAGGCTTCTTCCAGGACCTTGATCTCACGCCATATCAGCAGCGTGGAGAAGCAGAAGACGATAAAAAAACAGAGGTTAACCACATATCCGGGGCTTAAAATCTGACGCAATTTTTCCACCCACATCAGCTTATCCATCGTTTTCTCGCAGCACAGTTAAAGAAGCAAACGTCATCCACGCTCCCTGTTTGTAAAATAATCACTATTATGAAAACGCCCGACGAATGCCGGGCGCTGATAAAGGGTCAGGTGCGATTCGACTTCCCTCCCCCTCCGCGAATAAGTTCATCCTCACGAAACGCCTCGCGCTTAACGCCGTAACCGTCATACCAGCGGCACTCCACCATGCCGCTGGCGAACCCGGTAACGACCATGCGGGGGCCACCGTTTTTTCGCCTCACTTCATCACTGACCAACAAGACCATTTTTGCCTCCGGTATCAGGAAGAAACAGATTTACCTTAGACGAAGCTGAACCACTTTGCATGAGCAGGAGCACATTTACTTCGCCGGACGACGAAGAGCGCCAATCGCTTTCACACCGGCCAACACAATAGCGCCAATGATGAATCCCAGCACCAGGTTGGCGACCATTGGCAGCAGCGAGGCAATCACCGCATTCTGCCCATGGGCCAGATTTTCAATGGCATGGTGCAGCGGCGTAATACCGTGCACCACAATGCCGCCGCCGACCAGGAACATCGCCAGCGTGCCAACGATGGACAACACTTTCATCAGGCGGGGCGCAATCGCCAACAAAGCCTTGCCTGACCACTGCGCCAACGAGCTGGTTTTCTCCACCAGCCAGTAGCCCATATCATCAAGCTTGACGATGATCCCCACCAGACCGTAAACCCCCACCGTCACCAGCAGCGCGATGCCGGACAAAATCAGGATCTGATTTAATAACGGCGCTTCAGCCACAATCCCCAGCGTAATCGCGACAATTTCAGCCGACAGAATAAAATCGGTACGTATTGCCCCTTTCACTTTATCCCGTTCAAAAGCCATGGGGTCCTGGCTCGCCAGGGCCTCAAGCCGCTGCCGGCGAACCTGCGGATCCTCTTTATGCTTCCGGGCCTGCAGACTGTGCAGCACCTTCTCGACGCCTTCGAAGCAGAGAAACGCCCCCCCCAGCATCAGCAGCGGGGTAATCGCCCACGGGATAAAAGCGCTGATCAACAATGCCAGCGGTACCAGGATCACTTTATTGATCAGTGAGCCTTTGGCTACGCCCCAAACGACCGGCAATTCGCGGTTGGCCCGCACGCCGGTGACCTGTTGAGCATTAAGCGATAAATCGTCTCCCAATACGCCTGCCGTTTTTTTTGCTGCCAGTTTCCCCATGACCGAAATATCATCGAGTAAAGTGGCAATATCATCCAATAAGGTTAATAGACTACTTCCCGCCAAAATTGCATTCCTTCATTTATGGTTGTTCCTCCTGAAGTATGAAGCAAAAGCGCTTTTTCGCCCACCAGTGTCCATAGTCAACAAAAATTTAACCATAGCAGGCGAATTAAAGCGCTCGCCAGCACGCGAGTTTTCACGTTTACTATATCTCCCCTTTCTGTCTCTGCACCGTCGTGAGGAAGTATGTCTACCCGTCAGCTGTTGCCGCTCATCGGGGCGTTGTTTGCGCTGTATATCATCTGGGGTTCCACCTATTTCGCTATCGCCGTCGGCGTCGCCAGCTGGCCCCCGCTAATGATGGCTGGCGTGCGCTTTCTTTCCGCGGGCGCGGTGCTGACCGCCTGGCTACTGGCAACCGGCCATAAGCTCCCTGCGCGAAAGCCTCTGCTCAACGCGGCGCTGATTGGCGTGTTACTGCTGGCCGTGGGGAATGGTTTTGTCACTCTCGCCGAGCACCAGCACGTACCTTCCGGTATTGCGGCGGTCATGGTCGCGACGGTGCCGCTGTTCACCCTGTGCTTTAGCCGTTTTTTTGGTATTGCGACCCGCAAACTTGAATGGCTGGGTATCGCTATTGGTCTCGCGGGGATCGTACTGCTCAACAGCGGCGGCAACCTGAACGGTAACCCCTGGGGCGCGCTGCTAATACTTATCGGTTCAATGAGCTGGGCGTTTGGTTCCGTCTACGGCTCGCGAATCGAGCTACCGACGGGGATGATGGCGGGCGCCATTGAGATGCTGGCGGCAGGCGTCGTGCTGATGATCGCCTCCACGCTAACCGGAGAAAAATTAACCCAAATGCCGTCGTGGTCCGGCATTTTTGCCGTCGCCTATCTGGCGATCTTTGGTTCGCTTATCGCCATCAACGCCTATATGTATCTGATTCGCAACGTTACACCTGCCGTGGCGACCAGCTACGCCTACGTTAACCCGGTGGTCGCCGTGCTGTTGGGCACCGGTTTTGCCGGCGAAAGCTTATCCGCCGTAGAGTGGCTGGCGCTGGGAATCATCATCTTCGCCGTCGTTCTGGTCACGCTCGGCAAGTACCTGCTTCCGGCTCGCCGCGACATCACCTCCTGTAAGGCGCAGAAGTAACGTCTAACAGACCTATACCTTGCGTATCGATCTGCGCGCAGTTCCCTCCGCCGCAGATCCACTCCTCCAGCCGTTCCCCCAGCGCTTCGTCGCTGAGCTTCTGGCGCCCTCGCAGCGCGCACTCCCAGACCACCAGCACTCGCCATCCCTGCTCCGCCAGAAGGCCGATATCACGGCGATCGCGCGCCACGTTTTTGGCTATTTTATCCAGCCAGAACTCAGTTCGCGTCGCGGGGACCTTAAACAGGTAGCAATTATGATGATGCCAGAAGCAGCCGTGGGTAAAGATAACGCACTGATACTCGGCCACCACAAAATCCGGGCGGCCGGGCAGCGCGGCATCCTGCACGGTAAAGGAAAATCCTGCACGCGCCAGCAGTCCCGCCAGCCGTTTTTCAATCGCCGTATCGCGGGTGCCGATCGCGCGCATGTTTTTACTGCGGGTGGCTTTATCGTGGACATCGGCCATGGTCAATCTCTTGCTCACGGCAAGCCACCGCTCTTGCTATACGCGGCGCCAGCAGCTTCGCTACCGCCGCAAAGACCGGCACGACAACCGAATTGCCAAACTGGCGATAGGCCTGGGTATCCGATACCGGAATGCGAAAATGGTATCCCTGCGGCGCTTCAAATCCCATCAGACGCGCGCACTCGCGGGGAGTCAACCGACGCGGACGCCGAAGCTGGTTCTCCGCATCGTCAAAAGACTTTTCGCCTAAAGGCCGATCCCAACCGCGATCGATAAGGATCTCCGCGCCATCTTTGTAGTAGCGGGCAGACAGCGTACGCGCCACGCTGCGCGGATTCTTGGGGTCAACGAGCCCGTAACCAAAACCGTTCCCTCGCTCCTGATGCTTGCGCGCATAGCGATAGAGATATTTCCACAGCACTCTGGTGAGGATAAATTTGTCGTCAACCACGGGTTCCAGAAGCTCGCCGAAAGTTGGGCGAACGGAGGGATAGAGAGTGGCGATATCGCGCAGGGTGAATCCCTCATGCAGCTTGAGGTCGCGCCGAAAACCCACCAGCACAATGCGTTCCCGGTGCTGAGGTAAAAAATGACGCCCGTCGATCACTTTCGGATCATCCGCTCCGGTATGCGCCGCATCAGCAACCTCATAACCCAGCTCATCCAGCGTCTGCATAATGATACGAAACGTCCGCCCCTTATCGTGGCTCTTCAGGTTTTTGACGTTCTCCAGAACAAATATCGGCGGCTGCCGGGCGGCGATAATCCTGACTACGTCAAAGAACAGCGTCCCCTGCGTTTCGCAGGCAAAGCCGTGGGCGCGGCCAAGGGCATTCTTCTTCGATACGCCGGCGAGCGAAAAAGGCTGGCAGGGAAAGCCGGCCAGCAGGACATCATGCTGCGGGATTGTCTGGCGAATGTGCTGCGCCGCGTCTTCATCGCTCACCTCGGGGAGATGGCTCAACGTGACGTCGCGGATATCTTCATTGAAACAATGCTGCTCAGGATCGCAGTACCAGTTGGCTTTATAGGTGCGCACCGCATGTTTATTCCACTCGCTGGTAAACACGCATTGCCCGCCAATCGCCTCGAAACCATGACGAATGCCGCCGATACCGGCAAACAGATCGACGAAGCGGAATCCATAATGCGGATGATGCGCAGGCGGCTGCGGCAAGAGCGTGCGCAGGTGGGCCTGCTCCTGCGCAGTTATACGACCTGCCGCGCGCGTTACCGTCGCAACGCGCTTCAGTATAGCCGGGCTCCAGTGCTGCTCGCCGACGGCAACCAGCTGCGCGACCAGCGTTTTGACATCATATATCGCCATCAGCTGGCGCAATAGCGCCTGCGCATCTTCTCCGGTATGTTCAACCTTCAAAGACGGGGGATTTTCCTTGGATAAATTTTGCGCCATAACCTCAACCAGCCCGACTATTTTTGCAGAGGTTACCATAAATAGCGCAGCCAGTTTTACGCGAGTGGGTTAAAGCGCTGCAAAACCTCGTCATCAATAGCCATCGGGTCTCCACGAAGCTCCGCGCTGAGCTTGGCCATAAACTGCACCAGAAAGCGCGCATTGTGTATCGCCATTGCCCGGCCCTTTTCAGTCTGCATCGTTTGCGGTAAACGCAACAGCTTGCACTGGAAGTGATCCAGCGCGTAGGTTTTATCATTCAATTCCCGCCGGTCGGCAAAGGGATCGCTGGCATCAAACAAGATATTGTTCAGCGCGCCGGACACGGCAAAAACGCGCGCCAGGCCAATCGCCCCCAACGCCTCGAGTCGATCGGCGTCCTGAACGATTTTCGCTTCTTCGCTTCGCGGAGCAATCGCCGCGCTAAAACTGTGCGCTTCAATAGCGTGTAAAACCGCCGCGTAGCGTTCAGCGGGGAAATCAGGAAAAGCTGACTGGAGGATAGCCAGCGTTTTTTCCGCCGCCATCGCAGAAGAGCGGCTACGCTCAGGATGGTTTTTCGCCAGGCTGACGATGTCATGAAAATAGCAGGCGGTCAGGATCACCAGACGGTCAGCATCTGTATCTTCGGCCAACCGCTGCGCTGTAGCCCATACCCGGCGGAAATGCGAAATATCATGAGCCGCATCCCCTTGCGCGTGATGTTCGGTTAGCCAGGTTTCAAATCGTTGCTGCCAGTGAAAAAGGTCCATGCACGTTCCTTAGGTAACAGGCCAGCAACGAGCATAGCAACTTTATTCGTGATGTTCATAGATCTGCGCATTAGGGCGCGTGTACCAGGCAATTGCGCCAAGAATGGCCCCCACGATGCCTAACACCAGAAATCCCAACAGAGCGCCAATCCATTTCCCTGCCGTTGAACCAAGTTCGCCATCAATCGTAGCGCCGGGCACGCTTTGAATCTGCCCGACAACCCACCAGTAACGCGCCATCGCCCAGAGGAAATAACCACAAAAAGCATAAAATGCCCACAGCGCCAGTTTCCCACCAGGACTTCTTTTCGCTTTATCTTCCATTCATTTGCTCTCCGTGAACTCAACAAGCAACATCACTTGCCAGTCAAAAATAGTGATATCCATCACATTATATAGCGAAAATTCTTGCAAGGCAGCAGATCTCTCTACCCGATGCATTTTTGTGCATCATCCAGCTTCTTTGTCATAATGCCGGCTATATATTCAATGAATTTATTCCATTTTTAAATAATACAAATTTATGAATGGCATTTAATTTCTGGCTCTTTTTCACTCACCCTCCTTCGATCCTCATTTCACCAGTCATTACTCTTACTCAGATCATCCTCTGAAAGATAAACCTACGTTTAAAGACGTGCAAAACAATTATTCGTAAAATAAATATTAAATAACAACATATAGGATGCATGAAACTTATCTACAACAAAATCCAATCAACGAAGAAGCATAAGTCTATGTTATTAAAAGCCATAAATGCGGGAAATAAATTATCACAAAACAATATAACTTTAATATAATGAATATAACAGAAACATTTTGTAATATTAGATATAATTTAGTTACATATTTAATTTAAAGAAAAATGAACTTAATCGCTAGTATCAAATAGTCACCCCGGAAGGAATGACACAATTCATATTAATTATGATTAAAAGGGAATATATAATGAAAAGAAAAGTACTGGCAATTCTGGTTCCAGCTTTATTAGTCGCTGGCGCGGCTAATGCAGCAGAAATCTATAATAAGAACGGCAACAAACTGGATTTCTACGGCAAAATGGTTGGCGAACACATCATGACCCATGATGGCGACAACAACAATTCTGACGATACCTCCTATGCGCGTTTCGGCATTAAAGGCGAAACCCAGATTAGCAGCGAATTGACCGGTTATGGCCAGTTTGAATACAACATCAAAGCGGACAAACCGGAAGGTCAGCAGGGCAGCGCTACCCGTTTAGCATTCGCCGGTCTGAAATTCAGCGACTACGGTTCATTCGATTATGGTCGTAACTACGGCGTGGTTTATGACGCGGCAGGTTATACCGATATGCTGGTTGAGTGGGGCGGCGACGGCCTGGTTTACACCGACAACTTCATGACCGGTCGTACCAACGGTGTTGCAACCTACCGTAATACCGACTTCTTCGGCATGGTTGATGGCCTTAACTTTGCTCTGCAGTATCAGGGTAAAAATAACGACACCACCGCGAAAAAATCAAACGGCGACGGTTTCGGTTTCTCCGTTAACTACAACATCGACGGCTTCGGTTTCGTTGGCGCCTACAGCAACTCCGATCGTACTGATGAGCAAGCTGCGGACAAGCGGGGCGAAACAGCTGAAGTCTGGAACCTGGCGGCTAAATACGATGCAAATAATCTGTATGCATCAGTCATGTATGGCGAATCCCGTAACATGACTCCGCTGGAGAAAACGACTTTTGGCAGTTTTGCCAATCACACCCAGAACATCGAAGCCGTTGTTCAATATCAATTTGATTTCGGCCTGCGTCCGTCCCTGGGCTATGTCTACGCGAAAGGTAAAGACCTTGGCGCCAAAGAAGACACCAATGCGGATATCATGAACTACGTTGAATTGGGTACCTGGTACTACTTCAACAAAAACTTCAACGTTTACACCGCATACAAATTCAATCTGATCGATGATGAAGACGCGGCGGTAAGTGGCGCAGCCACTGACGATCAGTTCGCAGTAGGTATCACCTACCAGTTCTAAGATTGTCTCATTAACCTAAAGCCCGCTTAATGCGGGCTTTTTTCGTTGTCACCCCTAAACCACCTCCTGGGGAGGTGGTGATTGATCCTGCAAGTCTTTAGCCTTAAGAATGCCCATGCCGGAAAATCATTTGATGCTAAATTCAGTCCTGAAAATTTCAGTTACAAGGAGGTGACTAAGCAGGAAGAGTAGCAAATTAACAAACACCGCAGGGCTGCCTGGTAATCGCCGCACCAGAACTCACGCCTCCGATAGCTCTCCGGCTTTTATATCCTCGCCATTCGGCATAATCATGTCCAAACAAACTCGGGTGGAGAAGCGTAAAACAATACCCACAGAGGAATATGTCTACTGTAATAAAAACCCTGGTTGACACAGACCACGAGTTGGCGTCAAATACTTATATTCCAGGAGCTCATTGCTTATATCAATTGCGCATTCAGTCTCTTAACTGCCCCTTTAAAAATTGATGTAAATCAATAAATGATTAATCATACCTTGAAAAAAAACACATCCAGAGAAGCGGTCAGGTACATTATCGTTGGCCTGGCAAATACAGCAATTACGGCAATTGCTATATTTGGCCTGATGCAGGCCGGCGTGGGAGTCTACCCTTCAAACGCAACAGGATATGTCGTTGGCATTATTTTCAGTTTTGTTATGAATGCGAAGTTCACTTTCTCAAAGACATTGAGCCCTCTGAGGTTTATCAAATTCGTATCCACATGCGCTTTTTGTTATATTTTAAATTTAATAGCAATAAAAGTTTTTTTCATCGTCATACCTAATGCTATCTATACAGCACAAGTTGTAGGTATGATTATTTACACTACAGCTGGTTTTATTCTAAACAAATACTGGTCAATGAAATGAAAGAAATTAATATAAACAACGCGAGGAGTCAAATACCTTCGTTAGCAATCGTTGTTCCTTGTTATAATGAAAAAGACGCCTTCCCATACTGTCTGGAGGGGCTTACCACTGTATTAAAAAACCTCCTGGCAAAAGAAAAAATCGCTCGAAATAGTTATATCCTCTTTGTCGATGATGGCAGTAAAGACAACACCTGGGAACAAATCAAATCCACATCACAGGAAAAGTCATTCATCCGCGGCCTGAAATTATCAAGGAACCGGGGCCATCAGATAGCCCTGCTGGCGGGGTTGGCAAACGCGGATACGGACGTTACCGTAAGTATCGATGCAGACTTACAGGATGATATAGGTTGCATTGAGAAAATGATAGACAAATATAATGAAGGGTTTGAGATTGTTTATGGCGTACGCGACAACAGGAGTAGTGACTCAGTATTCAAAAGGGCAACAGCCAATAAATTCTATTCTCTGATGTCAGGGCTCGGTGTCAATCAGGTTCCTAACCATGCGGACTTTAGGCTTCTTAGCCGTACCGCACTGACAGCATTAAAGGATTTTAAAGAACAAAATTTATATTTAAGAGGGCTAATTCCGCTGTTGGGTTATAAGTCTAGCAGTGTTTATTATAGCAGAGATGAAAGGGTTGCAGGCGAATCAAAATACCCCTTGAAAAAGATGGTAGCACTGGCGTTAGAAGGAATAACATCTCTGACAATTACCCCGTTACGTATGATCGCCGCCGCTGGGGTTATCACATGCCTTCTATCTTCACTAGCTGCAATCTATGCCTTCATTGAGAAGATTTTGGGAAATACCGTTGCGGGTTGGACATCTGTAATGATTGCAATTTTCTTCCTTGGCGGTGTCCAGATGCTTTCTTTGGGGATAATTGGCGAATACGTTGGGAAAATATATATGGAATCCAAAAATCGGCCAAAATATTTTATCGAAGAGGTAGCAAAGCACGAAATGAGAGGCGAGCAATGAACACTGAGGACGAACGGATGTCTCCTTGCACTAAAAAAGTTATTGCCATGCTTTACCTTGCAGCAATTTTCTTAGTTTATAGCCCAACTATTATATTTAGTTACGCATTTTCAGACGATTGGTCGACACTATCCGATGTTTTTTCAGGGAAAGGTTCTCCGTTTCAATGGGATATGCAATCCGGCAGACCCTTGTATGCCGTTGCCAGGCGACTTGGCTTTACGCTAGTTCACAATATCAATGACCTTGCCTATCTTAGATTTTTTACCATAATAACGGTATTTGCGCTTTGCTTTTTCCTCTTTTTATTTATAGAAAAAAGAAACATATTCGAGCGTAACATCACAACAATTACCCTCCCTTTATTAATAGGCCTGACGCCGGCAATACAGGTATATAGTGCATGGGCGACATGTTTCCCGTTTGTACTCTCTATACTCCTTGCCGGAACAAGTTACGCTACATTAAAACCCGTAAACAAGAACACGACAATTATAAGATTTGCAGCATCCATCATTATTCTATGGTTTGCATTTGCTATATATCAACCAACGGCGATGGCATTTTTATTTTTCGTCATGCTTGATAACTGCCTGAAAAAAGACAAGCCATTTTCCATGAATATTGTTTTAATCAGTGGCGCTGTTTTATTTATCGGCATGCTTGGCAGTCTGCTGTTTTCAAAATTTGTACCTGTATGGTTATATGGCAGTTCAATTGCACGTGCCGAGTTAACTAATAATCCACTTGAGAAATTACAATGGTTTATAAAAGAACCATTGATTAACGCCATCAACAACTTTAATATAACCCCAGCCCCCTTATTCACAACTCTCTCATTAATAATTTGCGCAATAGGTTTACTTTCAATAATAAAAGGCAAATCAGGGCCTATGAAAGTTCTCATGTTCATTATCATGGGGATTGGTGCCTACTCTCCAAACTTACTAGTCAAGGAAAACTGGGCTGCATATAGGTCGCTGATAGCACTGGAATTTTTCATATGCGCTCTTATAATTATTGGTGTAGATGCCTTGACAAGCAAACTCAATATAGCAAAAAAAGCGCTACCCATATTGACGGTATTCGCGATGATCGCTGCATCATACAATATCTTTAATGGTTTCATTATCCCACAAAAATCGGAGTTAAACGCATTAGCAAGCGCGCTTTCCTACAAGGTGGGAAAAACATTTACGGGGGATGTTCTTTTTGACATTCAAGACCCCGCCTATAATGCCTTTACTAAAACACAACGTTATGACGAGTTTGGCAATATTTCCCTTGCGGCCCCCTGGGCTATCAAGGGGATGGCGGAGCAAATCTTAATGAGCAAGTCAATGCATTTCAGGCTTCCAGAAAATGTTATTCTGACGGCAAAGGAGCAATGCACCACTGATTGCATCATTATAAAAACGGGCGATGCCATGAGGAGTTCAACCACTCACTATTGAAACTTTTCATCATTCCCGTATACAGGCACATGATCCCGCGCCAGATCCGCGCGGGATAGTTTTTATCAAGGCAGCTCCGGCCAGGGTCATAAGTTTCTCTATCGCCTAATAGCGCTCACTCGACAACAAACCATGCTTTTACTGCTTTCCTGAGTTCGCTCCTTTTCATCCATCATCCATTCTCTTTAAGATACTCTTACAGAATCCGTGTGTAGCAAGGGCAGTTAACTGCTTTGTTATCAGGGATGCGCGACGGGCTAAGTTATTGTTAAGAGTGTGAGCTTGTGAGCTAAAGAGGATAAAAGTGGATGCCCAACAAGAGGCAACATGGTAAAAAAGACAGCGTTAGAGGCGAGAAAACAGAGCGATAGAAAGAAATTTTAATGCAGGGATTCATGCAGGGCAAAATCAAAAGCGCTTTGTGACTGATTGATTTTGTTGAAAAGTGGCGGAGAGAGGGGGATTTGAACCCCCGGTAGAGTTGCCCCTACTCCGGTTTTCGAGACCGGTCCGTTCAGCCGCTCCGGCATCTCTCCGCTGTTGAGGTTGCTATAATGCCAGGTTCTTTGGCATTTTAATAGTTCCTGTCTCTTTAATTCAGTTCAAGTGACGACTTTGCGAGCAATATGATATTTAAATGGCCCTGGAAAGCAGATGAAGAGTCCGGCAACGCGGAAATCCCCTGGGAAAAGGCGCTTGCCATTCCCGTATTAGCCAACCTCTCCGAACATGAGCAGCAGCAGCTAGTGCAGATGGCTTCCCGCTTTTTGCAACAAAAGCGTCTGGTTGCCTTACAGGGGCTCGAGCTTACTCCCCTGCACAGCGCTCGTATCGCGCTACTGTTTTGCCTGCCGGTTCTCGAGCTGGGTATCGAATGGTTAGATGGTTTTCACGAAGTGCTTATCTACCCTGCCCCGTTCGTCGTCGATGACGAATGGGAAGATGATATCGGCCTGGTGCATAACCAGCGAATCGTACAATCAGGTCAAAGCTGGCAGCAGGGGCCGATTGTTCTCAACTGGCTGGATATTCAGGACTCCTTCGATGCGTCCGGTTTCAATCTGATAGTCCATGAAGTGGCGCATAAGCTGGATACCCGCAATGGCGATCGCGCAAGCGGCGTACCCTTCATCCCCCTGCGCGAGGTGGCGGGCTGGGAACACGATCTCCATGCCGCAATGAACAATATTCAGGATGAGATAGACCTGGTCGGTGAAAGCGCCGCGAGTATCGATGCGTATGCGGCCACCGACCCTGCCGAATGTTTCGCCGTGCTCTCTGAATACTTCTTCAGCGCGCCAGAGCTATTTGCTCCCCGCTTTCCCGCGCTTTGGCAGCGTTTCTGCCTTTTTTATCGTCAGGATCCGCTGAAGAGATTACGTGAGAATAGCCCGCCAGATGATAGCGATAACCCGGTAGTACACTAAAACAACGACCTGCGCTAAATTTAGCCATTTGAATCAGCAAGTTAAATTTAGAGTTGACACAAAAATACGAGACCAGTAGTATTCGCCTCGTTCACACGATTCCTCTGTAGTTCAGTCGGTAGAACGGCGGACTGTTAATCCGTATGTCACTGGTTCGAGTCCAGTCAGAGGAGCCAAATTCTTGTTTCTGTGCGTCTCAGGATGTCTCAATAGTTTTTTGATTCAGAGAGTTAGCACAGAAATCCTTCCCGGCGCGTATCTATTTATCTCTCTGCATCGGGAAAAATTGGTGGTCTGATTTGGGGTCATTTCAGTTCGATAATGGAGTGACCACCACATGTCCCTGTCCGACGCGAAAATCCGCAGTATCAAGCCTTCTGATAAACCCTTTAAACTGACCGATTCTCATGGTCTGTATCTGCTTGTCAATCCGGGCGGTTCACGCCTCTGGTATCTCAAATATCGCTTCAATCGAAAAGAATCCCGCATCGCGTTAGGCGCGTATCCGCAAATTTCGCTATCCGACGCCCGTCAACAACGCGATGGGATCTGTAAACTGCTGGCGCAGAATATCAATCCCGCGCAACAACGTATGACTGAAAAAGCCGCCACTTCACCGGAAAAATGCTTTGAGGCCGTCGCGCTGGCATGGCACAAAACCAACAAAAAGTGGTCGGCTGACTATGCAGAGCGCATCCTTGCCAGTATGAAAAACCATATCTTTCCGGCAATTGGTCATCTCCCCGTCACGATGCTGAAAACGCAGCATTTCACTACTCTGCTGAAAGTTATCGAGGATAAAGGCTTTCTGGAAGTCGCGTCCCGTACCCGGCAGCAACTCTGCAACATCATGCGTTACGCCGTACAACAGGGACTGACCGAAAACAATCCGGCGCTGCATCTGGAAGGTGTCACTGCCCCTCCGGTAAAAAATCATTATCCCGCCCTGCCGCTGGAGCGATTGCCCGAACTGCTGGAGCGTATCGGTGACTATCAGCAGGGGCGGCAGTTAACAAGACTGGCAGTAGCACTGACCCTGCATCTGTTTATCCGTTCCAGCGAACTGCGCTTTGCCCGCTGGAGCGAGATAGATTTCAGACACAAAATCTGGACCATTCCCGCCACCCGCGAGGCGATAGACAAAGTTCGTTTTTCAGGTCGTGGCGCAAAAATGCGTACTCCACATATTGTGCCGCTTTCTCATCAGGCTATCGCCATTCTGAAGCAGATAAAGGAAATCTCCGGCCACCTGGATTTAGTTTTCCCCGGTGATCACAATCCCTACAAACCGATGAGTGAAAATACCATCAACCGGGCGCTGCGTCTGATGGGGTATGACACCAAATCGGATGTCTGCGGGCATGGCTTCCGGGCAATGGCCTGTAGCGCGTTGGTCGAATCTGAACTCTGGTCGCGGGATGCGGTGGAGAGGCAGATGAGCCATCAGGAGCGCAACAGCGTGCGGGCGGCGTATATCCACCGTGCTGAACATCTCGACGCCCGCAAAGCCATGATGCAATGGTGGTCGGATTATCTCGACGTCAGCCACGAGGGATACATTGCACCCTATATTTATGCCCGGCAGCATAAGGTGGCCTGAGCCATCAGTAAGGTAATATGTTGATAATGGGAAAGCAGTTTCCGGTTGTCCGGGAGCTGCTTTTTTACATTAAAAGGTTCTGGCTTCATTTTTTTATTATTAATCGGTAAGTACCCGAAATTATTCGACTCGAATAATTTTGCCCGATAACCTATCAATTCCACATAAATCAATAGGTAAATACAGAAAGTTATATGAGGTGACTAATTTCAGGCGAAGCTGCGAAACAATCTGCACCAGAAACCGATTTAACCGAAACGCCATAACTGCACCAGTTCATTCTCACCACCAGCCTGTCATCGTCTGTATACGACAGGACTGCATCAGGTATTGCCGTATATATATATCGATCTGCGCCAGCTTTAGCCTTTTAAGCCCTTTGGCCTTTTCCGGTCGGGCGCTGTTACCCTTAATCACCCTTTACCTTTATCTGGCATTTTCCCTTTTGCTGGCGCAATCATCAGCAAAAATACCGTAATGCTGCGCCAGAAGCCTGTTAATAGGCTATACCGTTCGTAAACACCAGTATTGATAGAAAACCACACAAAAAATTTTGCCCCCAAAATTTTTTGTACGAAAACCGATTAATGACCAGCCTTACGAAAGACAACGGCTATCAGTCAGAATCCCCCCGCCCGTAAACCTGCGCTACATACCGTCCGCGTCCGTCGCCGTGCCCCAAATCCATCGCCGTCATTGCCAGCGCTTCCTTCTCACAAAATCCCTGCGCCAGATAATAACCAATCGCATCCTGCGCCCAGGCATAGCGCAACGAGTGCGGAGAATATGCGCCAGTTAAGCCGAGACGTGACGCCTGGCTGTGCCAGTATTTCATGGCGGTTTTCAGATCTGGCCTGTCAATCAGCCTGCCGTGGCGATCTTCTGCCACAGCCAGCGCATTATTCAGCGCTTTTCTGACAGCTACAGCATCAAGAATAATCGTCTCACGGGGCCGCCCGCCTTTGGTGCCAAACACCACGGTTAACCGGGTATCGCCACGCTCCAGCGCCTGCCGCCACGTTTTTAGCGACTGTACGCTCTGCACCGCCTCCTGCGAACGCAGCCCCATCAGTCTTGAGAGTTCCAGCGCTGCCGCCAGCCCCGGATCTTTTACGCGGGCGGTTTCCAGTACATGACGATAATGCTCCGGCGTGATCGCCCGCCTCGTACCGTTACGGGATGCGCCGGACAATCCCAGCGAACGGTTATTCAGCCGCTCACTCTGCGCCAGCCTGTCACGCCCCGCCTGTTTCAGCAGGTTGCGGATCGCCGCCATCTCGTTTTGCAGGGAACGCTTTGTAATGCCCTGCGCCAGCCGTTCCCGGATATAGCCTTCGATATGCCGCGCCTTAAGCTGCTCCACCCGGCGGATTTGCACATTCTGCGCCACCACCAGACGTTCACAAAACCGCTGTGCCAGCCTGATGCGGTCGTGAACGGTCTTATGGCTGCCGCCAGCCTGCTGCGCAAGTCGCTTCATTTCCTGCTCCAGTATTGCCATACATTCCCCCTTTCATGATTGCCGCAAACTCATCCCAAAAACCCAACACTGATACAGCTTTCCCCGGCGCACAGGCCGATAGCCCCTGTTTTTTTGTCGGGGCTGCGAACGATACCTGAGCGCCGGGGCGGCAGCCGTTGAGGTGTGATGGGGCTTCGGTTGTGCTCTCAGAGCAGCCGCCCGCCTTAGCGGGTTATCCCCCGGATCGTCCTGATCCGCCTCCGGTATCGGTTCATGTTCTCCTTATTAGTCAAATGGCCTGAAAAGGCTGTGTCAGAATCCAGCAATGAGCTGGCGCAGTTGAGTTTTCTGGTGCAGGGCGAAAAGGCTGTGTGCGTCACTTTCCCGCTTTGCGCGGTTAAAGTGACGCACTGGTCTGGTGCAGTGTTTGAAAATTTATCGTCTGGTGCAGTTTTACGGTCACGCGGTAGCAAAGCCTACGGCAATGCAGGCCGCAGCCCGTAAAGGTAAAAGGCGCTGGTTATCAGCAGATACAGGTTACCCGGGAGAATTCCGGCGCGGTGCAGATTCAGACCAGCAGGCTGGCGCAGTAAAAGGATATATCGAGTGAAAACTCAGGCCTCCATCGCGATGTTCTGCGACCCGGTGTTTGCAGAGGTCGGCACCGGTAAACGGATCAACCGTCCTGATAACAGGCGCTTCTTTCAGGTTGTGAAGCGTGGCGCTGTCAACGACAGCATAGGGCAACGGGGAGACTATGCCAGTACCACTGGCGCGGAAAGGAGAAACTGTTTTTAGCTGTAAAAGGATTTTTAATCACTTTGTGTCGATATAAAAAATGAGGGCACTGTGTGTGACAGCGCCCTCGTTCAGGTTACATAAAAAGCATCAGCTCAGAATGGCCTCCAGTCGGGCCAGCACTTCATTCACAACAGCGTCGGGTATGCGTTCCAGTCGCTTACCGCTCCGGGCTCCCATATCAATGGTTCTGGGCTGGTCGCAGCGAATAACACCCGTTGTTTTTGTTCCCGCGCCGTCCAGTGAGACGGTAAAACCGGCTTCGCGAGCAAAGTTTCCGCCGCTGGTGACGGGAACAATAACGGGTAGCTGGGTCAGCTTGTTAAATGATGCCTTCGACACGATGAGTACCGGACGTTTTCCGCTTTGTTCATGGCCGCTGGTGGGATCCAGTGAAACGAGCCAGATTTCCCCTCTGTCCATCTACAGGATCTCCTTGCCCACCGCAGGCGCATCAATCCATTCCCGACCCTCTTCGCTTATTTCAGCGTGCGGATCGCACTGCGCCAACAGTTCTTCGAGCGAATAGCGGGGACGTTTTTGAGGTTCAATAATCAGGCAGCCATTATCAATGGTCATGCCCACTTCGCTGTCCGTCGACAGCCCCAGCGTTTTCAGCACGGCAGGAGGGACCGCCAGCATGACGGATCCGCCAACCTTTTTCAAGCGAGTTGTATACATAGAGCACCTCCGAATATTATATTTTAATATAACATCCACGGCAGGCGATGCACAATTATTCATCAGATTCATTGTGATTTCCTTAGCGTAATAAAGCGTGAAGAAAGCCTTAATCCATCGGAAGACAGATCCGGCAGTTTTCAAAGGCGGCATTGCCGGTAAAACGGCAACCGTCCTGATACATCAGGCGCTTCTTTCAGGTCATGAAGCATTTCGTGCAGGCGGGAGCTTAGTTCGTGATAAGAAGGCCGATAATAGAAAACTGTTTTTGCGGTTCAAAGGATTATGACGGATCAGATAAACGAAATGCGGCGCAGCTTCCGTATCCGGGCTGCGCCGGAGGGAGATCAGCGATAACGTGAAGGCCAGATGTTCTCAGGCGCAACATCTAACGCTTCAGCAATCAATCTTTCGCCTTTGGGCCAGCGGCGGGTAAGCGCATTAGCCAGCGTGGAGGATGCCAGCCCCGCCTGACGGGAAAGCGCTGACAGCGAAGTGCCACGTTTTTTCAGCCCGGCGATAATGTCGGCAGAATGCCAGTCCTGTTGCATCATGCGGCCACCTCGTCGATAAACTTCACGCCGTCGGCTGTGCGGAGCCAGCGAGGCGCTTTCATTTCCGCAGCAAAGTAGTTGATCAGGTCATACAGCAGATAACTAAGCTGTTTCTCCTTTTCATAAGAAAATCCTTGCTCCGCCAGCGTCTGCGTCAGGGCAAGGCAGTAGCTACAAAGCTCTGTGCATTCCGGCCCAAACTGAGAGGAGTTTACAGGGAGGGTATCAACGGTCAGGCTTTCAATAAGATGGGGCGGAACGGGTTCTAACAACGTGGGCTGCAACAGCGACAGACAGGCATTGAGTCTGCCGCAAAGCGCCATTTTGAGTGTGGGATCGTTGCTTTCAATCAGGGTTTCGGCGAAGTTTTCGCAGTGATCGGCTAGTACGGTGAAATCCGTGGCAGCATTAAAGGGAATAGCAAGTAATGGATGTGTTTGGATTGGGGTAGTAGCCATAGTGGCAGCCTCCAGTATGTAGTTTTAAAACCACCACCTGAGGTTCCAATCTCATAGGTGGTGGACTGAACGGGGTTGGAACTACCGGCCATACTGGAACCGGCGCACCTTTCGGTGCCCCCGCCCAGCCCACCATAATTTTGGTATAGCTAAGCGTGCGACATAAAAAAGACGCAGACGCGTCACGTGTCGCCAGTATGGTTATGTTTCGGGGTTCCAATCCCGGCACCCGAACTTGCAGGTACGGGCAAAAGATACCGCTTTCGGTCAAAAACAGCAATAGGAAGTCGTGGAATACAGATCGCAGATTGTTATAAAAATAAGCATTAACCATTACACTAGGGATTTAATTAAACATGAAGTTAAATCAGGCATAAATACCTCCGTGAAATGTTTTGAGATGACCATATAAAGTGGTGCCGGGAGGCTCAAAACGGCTTCACGAAACCGCGGACTTATTTCCCCGAAAGGTGTTGTATTCGTCACCCTCCCGACTTTGAACGGCCAGCATACTCCCTCCGTTCTTACGAGCAGAGGGTAAAAAAACAACACTGACGAGGTTGGTTTTAGACCGCGTGAAAGAGGTTTTGAGTCCTCAGTGCGTAAATTATTACAACCAGATACCGCAGGCAAGGATGACGGAAAATATTACTGATTTTCTGGAGGTTTATTCCAACAACCGGGACTTTCGCTGTCAAAAAACTCTATGCGGACATCCTGTCCCAGATTGTCTTTGATTAATTGGCTTGCCCTGTTGCAATAAGCATGATCTCTTCTAAAAACAGATACCGCAACTCGCTGTATTCCTGTTCCCGCCATGCGTTTTAACAGATGTATATCATGCTCTCCCATTCCCCAGCCCAAAATTACCAGACTTTCTCGCGGCTCGACGAGAACTTCCCTATAAACCGTTGAAAGATAGAAACTATTTTGTATGGAGTTTACTTTTTGCTTATGCGTTCCTTCACTTACGAACAGAGGAATAACTTCCTCGCTCTGCCATCGTTCCAGAATGGATTCAAGCAGCCCCGCTCCCCGGATATGAATTTTATGTTCATGTTCAATACGGTTTCGACATAATACGAGACTGCCATGCGGATAAAAAACAAGCGTATTGGATTGTTCATCGCCGTATGGCGCTCTTAACCGCTGCCAGTCTTCTGCAAAAACGCCTCTGGCAAGAAAACAGTCCTTAAACCGGTGTTGATCGTTTTTATCCAAGCCGTAGGTCATCGTCCAGTAAACAATAAGGTCATAGTTGAGCGAAATAACCGTATCGAATCTTTTCAAAAAATCATAAATACAGGGCAGTTGCCCGCTAACTTCATGGTGTTCGGGGTGTACATCGCGAACGGCCTGAATAAGGCATTCACGAATACTGAGGTAGGCTTCGCGAGTACGCGCATCCTCAATTCGTAAAGATTTATTGACGTTAGAAGCTTGCCAGACAATGCGGAGGATAAGCTCAAAATCTTCGGTTTCAAAAAAATCAAACAGCCTGCGCGCGTCTTCCGCCAGACTCTCTCGCTGTCTGACGCATTCAAGCAGAGATCTATACGCAAAACGAGAGCTTACGGCGATACTCGCGCCATTGCCTAATAAGATCGTTCCATCATAGCTTTGCTCAAGCTCAGACCAGGGACGAATAACAGACTCCATACTCGGTTTTCCTGTCTATAAATAAATTATTTCTTTAAATATAAATATGTTATGTCAACGACACAACCTCGCGAATAAAATCAGACGATCTATTTCGCTATTCGAATCAGAAACATACCATTAACAGTTAAGGGATAGCTCATCACCGGTACTTAAGTCCAGGTAATAAGCCGAATGTCCATGTAGCTATTATCCTCATGATTTTATAGACTATCTCTCCGACAGCATCGTTTTGCGGCAGTTAAGCATCCCCCTCCGATTCATCAATATAAATTTATGGTCAGGCAATGAAAAAAGAAGCCGTTACGAGCAAGAACGGATCAGGATCAGAAGAGACGCGCGAGGCGGAATTCGGCTTCTATGAGTTTTTCGCCGGTGGCGGCATGGCCCGGGCCGGCTTAGGAAAAAAATGGCGATGTCTGTTCGCCAACGATATGGATCCGATAAAAACGGCGAGTTATATCGAAAATTGGGGAGCCGAACATTTTGATGGCCGCGATGTACGTGAAATAAAACCAGACGATTTAACAGGATCCGCAGATTTAGTCTGGGCCTCATTCCCCTGTCAGGATTTGTCTCTGGCTGGTAATGGACTTGGGATCGGCGAAATCGGCGCTAGTGAGGATGAAACCACGCGTTCCGGCGCGATATGGCCTTTTCTTGATCTAGTAGACAAACTTGAAGAGGGAAATCGGAAGCCGCCGATACTGATTCTTGAAAATGTCCTTGGGCTGCTGACATTGGATCAGGGACGGCATTTCGCTGCGATATGTCGTCAGTTAAGTAAAATGGGCTATCGCTATGGCGCAATGATCATTGATGCAAAGCTCTTTCTGCCTCAATCCAGACCCCGCGTGTTTATTGTTGCGATTAGTCGTCAGTTCTCCGTTCCTGCATCTTTACTTTCAAAAGAACCTCTAACGCAATGGCATTCGTCTTCGCTTCTTCGCGCCTGCGAAGCGCTTCCAGCGGAGACGCTCGGCGACTGGATCTGGTGGACGCCCGGCAATGCGCCGGATTCGAGAACAAAGGAACTTACCGACCTTATTGATTGTGAAGATCAAAACGCATTATGGCACTCTGCCGATGAAACCCAAAGACTGATCGATATGATGGCCCCGGCGCATCTGACACGTTTGACGAAGGCGCGGGAATCAGGAGAAACGACAATAGGCAGTCTTTATCTTCGCATGCGCAGAGAAAAAGGCGTCAACCGGCAACGAGCTGAAATCACGTTTTCTCCTGTTATCGGTTGTCTGAGAACGCCGAAAGGCGGCGCGTCCCGCGCCCGTATTATCGTCGCCGATAAAGGCGAGGTGAAAACGCGTCTGCTGTCGGTTAAAGAAGCAGCGGCATTAATGGGGCTACCGGAAGATTTTATCCTTCCGACCGCGTATCAATCAGCTTTTAAGATCATTGGCGACGGACTTGCCGTTCCTTCAGTCCGTTTTCTGGCCGAGCGCATACTGGAACCGCTGGCGGCGTCGGTCCGAAGCGACAGCCATCAGACGGAGGACAAACAAGCATGAACTGGACGCCGCTCGTTACGCCAGATGGCTGGGAAAGTAATCTAGTCGATTATTTTCTCCGGTTCGGCGCCGACGGCGATGCTCAGGACATTAGCTGGTTCGAAGTGACGCCGTCGACGCTCGCGGCAGCATTCGCCGATAGCGGCGTCAACCCGGATGAAATAGAAAAAGCATTTCGAACCTGTATGTCGAATATACCGGATCTGCCTCAGCGCCTTGAAGGCGGCATGATGGAAAAGTCGACTCCTCGATCGCCCGGATATTTTACCTATCTCGTTATGACGCTGCTTATCAGCAGTCAATTCGACGTTCAGGAAGAAAGCAATGATTTTCGCCTGAAGTTACAAAACTGGCTGCAAACCGGGCATAGCTTCCAGAATTTATCCGGCGTCAACGCGATGTGGGAGGCGTTAGCCAAATGGCTTGAGCGACGTATTCAAGAAGGCGAAACTTACAGGCGTCTCATTCTGCCGCCGCGTGATGGATGGGTTCAGATAGGTCATACCCTACGCCTGGCATTCCCGAATAAAGCCGATCTACGCCTGATGAGCGGGTTCCTTGAGAGTCATTCACAAGCCGCCGCCAGTCCACGTCAGTTGATCGAATATTTTCAAATTGTTATTCAGAGAGAAAATGTTTCTCATGCGCTGAGGCAGGCTTTTACCGAGTTCAGGGACGCCTGGATATTAGGTCGTCGCGCGCTCTTTGATATGCCATTCTGGCGTCTGCGTCAGCGGGCCGCCGAATTGTCTTCCTGCATAGCGACGCATCAGGCAATCATTGATATGTGCATCGATTTCGACGGTTCGCGGTGCTATTTCAGCGCCAATGGAGAACCCGTTGTCCATATTACGTTATCCGAAGCGCTTGGCGCCGTCTCTGCCGGGAGCAGCGACAATCTGGGGAAAGCGACGCAGGTCGGGTTAATTTTCTTTCACCAAACAGGAAACGGGCGCTGGAGAGCGAAATCATCCCCTGATGAATATTCGCAGCAATTCCATATTGCTCTATCGAGTAAACATTCTGTACGGATGAGCGAGCGTCTTAACGACTACGTTGACGAAGGCGAATGGATTTTAACAGCGCAGTCGCTCAATCGAGTTTCGGCGGTAGATATTTTTCGCGCAGTAAGATCCTCTTCAGGCATTCAGAATGATGACGTCACGCGTCCTCAGTTATACGGTGGAATACGTGTACCCGGCGGGTGGTTGGGATTACCGACGTTTTTGCCTTCTATCGAGTCGGATACGCAGCGTTATAAAATATATTCACCCGGGAATGGTAATGCGGGAGTCAGTATTTCTGTAGCAGAGGGACGTCTGATTTCTTCAGCGCCGCTCAATGGCGAATTTTTTATCGAACCAGCCCCTAAAACGGGTGAGAAAACGCCACCGTGGCGGCGTCGCACGCGCTTTTTCCCCCTCGCCGTACCGCACCCGGCGTTAGGTGAAAGTGAAAAATACAGATTTGAGCCGCTTTCCGACTGGTCGATGTCTTCGCTTAAGGTGTCGACGTTTAATTTCGAAGAGCCATTTCAGTGGGAAGATGGCGAAGTATGTTGCGATCATCTTCTGGAGGCTATTTACGCCAGCGGCGCTAGCGGCTGGGAGGAAGCTGAATTAGTCGCGCTTCTCGAACGCGTTGCCGACAATATCAGCGTATGGCATCTGATTCGCTGTCTACATCATGCGGGTCTGATCGAACCACGCCTGCGCCCTGGATGGAAAGGCCGGGTATGGACGCTGGTTAAACCTGCATTGCTTCATCTTCGCAATGGGGAAAACAGTCTAGTTGTCGCAGAAGGCGCGATCTGCACTAGCCTGATGGATGATTTTCAAAAAGCGGTCGCCGGACTGGGCGGAGAAAGTTTCCGTCGCAACGGCGTAAGCGTCTGGTCGCCGCCCTTATTTGGGGCCGCGCTTGCGGATCCTGTTGCGTTATCCCTGCGTCTGGGATGGCCGCTGATTGATGCAGCGTCGTTATCCGATACCACGCCGCTTTCACTGGCCCCGACAGAACGGGCCGCCGAACTGCACGCTCCGGCAGCGATCTGGGACTGGCATTCAGGAAGGTTCCAGCCGTATAAACTCCCGGATAAAAATACAGCGTTGTTATCCCTTTATGTACATCCCGGCGGGCGGGATCATGATATCTATCGGGTGGTATCCGGACGGAACACGACGCATTTTCTTTCCCGAACCGCCGCTATTATTGCCGCTGGCGCGAAAAATCGGAAACCGATGTTCAAACGCGTCACCCAGAATCATCTGCTATGTCTTATCAATGATTGCGGTCTGCCCGACGCCCTGGCGGCGGGAATACGACGCAGTGCGCTCAGAAACGGAGGCCCAACGGATTCTGGTTATGTTTATCCTGTCGATGACGCCTCTTTCCTCTGGCTGAAATCGCTGCTTCCGGGATGCTTCTTCTCTCTCCCTCCTGATAGCGAGAGCGATGCGAGCCGTTTAGTTTCCACCGCTCGCCATTCTGGCGGGAAAATACGTCCGATATGGCGAAACGGACGGTTGGCTCTATGGGCTGAAAAATAAGGAAAAGTATAATGAAAGATATTCCCTGGTATATTGGTCGGTACGATCGACGAAACGACCGGTTTTCTTATTTTAAAGTCGTAGCACAGGAAGCTGAGAATGGTTGGCGCGCGCTCGATAACCCTAAAAAAATGTTTCCCCGCACGGGAGAAGTTGAACTTATTGGATTCGACGCTTCGCAGCTTCGACCAAACGACTGGATCATCTTCCAGATAGATTCGAGCGCGCGCAGCAAACTGGCGCGAGCTAAACATCCCCGACGTATTTATCCTTACTATGATTTATCTTCGGCGCAGTCTCTCCTTGCGTCGCGTCGTCTTCTGAGTATCGACGGAATCGAAACGCACGGCGAACCGGGGCAATGGGCTATCCGATTCGGGACCAAGGGAATTATTCTGGCAAATCTGACGGAGTTGACGCCAGATCGTTTTGTTCTGTCCAGAAACCAGAACATTCCCGAATATAATTTTAATGAACGCGGCATAATCGCCGTATCCGGCATGTCTGAAAACAGTAAGACATTTTATATACCCGATGTCGATACTTCGCCCTGTCAGATCCATGACTGGACGCCGGATAAACATTACATTGAAAGCGTCGTTCAGCTTATCGCCGATACTGGTTCATCAATGATGATCTCTTCATGGCTCCGCGAGCACGCCAATGAGCAAAATGGAAAATTAAAATCCGGCGCCAATGATTTGTTGGCCGCCGCCCAGGCTCTCCGTTCAGGAGAACTGGCGAAGAAACTGGAAGAAGAGAATTCTCTGGCCCGAGAACTCGCTGAAGCGGTATTACACGACGGCAATATCGCCGCTTTGCTCAAACGGCAGATACAAAATATTGCGGAAGAAGAGCGGGAAACATTGCGTGCTGAACAGAAAAAAGCGCTCGAAGACGCATTTTCCGTCGAACTCCGGCAACGCCGCGACGTTTTTGAAGCGGAAATGGCCGCTTTTCAGGCAACGGCAGAAAATGAGATCGAACATAAAATCGCGCAATTACGGCAACGCGAAGAAGAAAAATTACAGGCTGATTTTGCAGAGAAACAAGCGAATATCGAGCAAAAGTTAAATTATGAGAAAGCGCGCCTCGAAAGCGAAATTGATTGTCTGAAAGACGCCAGCGTTGAGTTATGCGCTCAGAACGAAAGCCAGCGTCAGATGCTGGCCTCTCTGACCCGCGAGCGAGAAGCATTTTCGGCTTCTCTTATGGGCATCAGAGAACAAACCGCACGGGCGCAGGCCGAGCTTGAACAAATAAATACCGCTATTGCTGAAAAAGCGCGCCGGATGGCGTATTCAGCTATCCCTGAAGTACGCCTCCCGCCAGAAGCGAAAACCGTGTCTTGCAATGAGTTCGGTTGTTGCGTCAGAGAGAACAAATTGCTAACGCCTGACGGAAAGAGATTGATGGTGCAATTTCTGGCGTTAATGCTGGCTGGAGAATGTCCATTGTTATCTGGCCCGGAAACGCTGGATTTCCTTGCTATTGCCGAATCGCTGATTTCTTCGGGCCGCTCCATCCGACAGATCGCCGATCCAACGATGATTTCCTGCGAAGATCTTTGGGTTCGTGCGGGAAATAATATGGCAACGCCGCTTTATCAGGGATTATTGTTGAGCGAGGCTTCCCGCCCCCGAACGATCCTCGCCGTCATTGAACGTGTCGAATGTTCCGCCGCGCGCTTCTGGTTGCCAGCGCTGAAAGACCGATTGCACAGCGGCGATTTTCCCCGACGCTTTCTGATTTGCGGCACCATTGAAAACGAAGATTGTGAAGAAGCGGAGAAAATAAAGGAACAGCATCTTCGCCTGCGGATGGAAAATGTCGTCATTCGGAATGCGATTGCGCTGTCCCCTTTGCATCTTTCTTTAGAAAATCATAGCGAGCTGGATCCCGGCCCGGCATCGCAAGGTTCGCTCCCGGACAAACTCACTATCGCGGATGAAATGTCAGCTGGACGTCTGGATCTGGCAAATACCCTACGGGCGATGAGAACGGCGCATGAAGTCGCGCCGCTTGATGATGAAAATAAAGCGATACATCAGAAGCATTTAGTCGATTTATACGCCGATTTACAGAATAACGAGCTGTACGCCCAATAAATTACAGGAGAAGGAAATCATGTTAGATCCGATTGGCGGTTTTCGCCGCATTCAGGACTTCTTCATTTCATATATAGAAACCAGCTTTCGAATTGCCGATCCTTCAGTCGCGGACTCAAGACGCAATCTTTTGAATAGCAGCGGGGAATTTGCCGCGGAGCCCTACATTGAACCTGTTTTACGGTATGAGTCTTCGGATAAAACGCTTGAAGCTTTGGCCGAGATGGACGGAGGGCCGCTGAATAGCTTGTCTCCCAAAGGCCGTAAAGCGTTCGTCGAACTAGCGTTATCCGGTCTGTTCGATTCGAAACCTGGCGACGAGGTCTGGCCGCGTCGCTCGGTCCATGCGCCATATAGCCACCAGACTCAAATGCTGGAGCGCGGTATTCGCCCCGGCTGCCCCGGCATTGTGACATCGGGAACAGGTTCGGGAAAAACGGAAAGTTTTATGTTGCCTATACTGGCTGCATTATCGAATGAGGCTGTCAACTGGGCCGCGCCTTGCAACGGCTATCTGCAAAATAGGTGGTGGAATGGCGAAAAAACAAACTGGGTTTCTCGTCGCGAAGGAGAAAAACGTCAGGCGGCAGTCAGGGCATTAGTACTTTATCCAATGAACGCGCTGGTTGAAGATCAAATGGCGCGTTTGCGTAAAACATTGGATTCAGATGACGCGCGGCAGGTGATGGAACATCGCTTCGCCGGAAATCGGATCTTCTTCGGGCAATATACCAGCGCAACACCGATTACCGGCTATGCCAACCATCCTCGTCTTTCCGGAGCCAAATCGGAAAAAAGTCGCCGGGCCCGTAATCTTGAAAAATTACGTAAGGCGTTGAAGCGAATTGATAGCGATCAGCAGGCTGCGCGCGCATTCGACGAAAAAGAAAACGCTTCGGAAAAGACCCGATATATATTTCCTTCGACAGACGGCGGGGAAATGATGTCTCGCTGGGATATGCAGGCTGCCCCGCCTGACGTTCTCGTCACTAACGCCTCAATGCTAGGGGCAATGCTTTCGCGCGAAGTCGAAGACGGTATTTTTGATGCTACGCGCGAATGGTTGATGAATAACAACGATGCGTACTTCTATCTGGTATTCGACGAGCTGCATTTAATGCGCGGTTCCGCTGGAACCGAAACCGCAATGTTGATTAAGTCGCTGATTATCAGACTTGGGCTTGACGACCCGAAACATCGCTACAAACTGCGTTTGCTGGCGTCTTCCGCATCGCTGCCGATGGATGGCGCTGATGGAGAACAATCACGGAAATACCTTCGGGATCTCTTTGCGCCCTTTGGCACTTGCCGCGATTCTCTGGATCCCGGTAGCGATAAGCCTGATTTCTGGCGTAACTGCGTCATTCAGGGAAAACCTTATATACCGTTGAAGCCAGAAGGAAAAATCGCCGTGCGGCCTTTTGCCGCATTAATGCGGGTTGCCCTTGAGGATCAGGGAAATGTCGTTCGCAATCTGAACATGACGGACGCGCTGAGTCAGGTTTTGTCTGATGTCTTCCTGGCTCTGGGCGTGAAAGCGCAAAATGATATGCAAGGCATTAAACAAGCGGCGGAAAAAGCGGCTGCGCTATTGACCAACGCTTGTATAGAAGAAGGCGGCGAGTTGCCACGAGCAATGTCTCCTGAACTTATCATCGATAGGATTTTTCTAAAGGAAGACCCGTATAAACCGGATGAATTGGAATTAGCACTACGCGGGTTAATGCTGGTGCGCGCGCTGCCGGAATCAGGGGTGGATTGCGAGAAGCCCGTCAACGTCACACCAGCTTTTCGCGTGCATACATTCGTCAGAAATATTGAGGGTTTCTTCGCCTCCGTATCACCGGGAGAGCAAAAGGCGAAATTCGCCGATTTTTGTCTGGAACGCGGTCTGTCGCACGCTCAAGCAGGTCAGGGAGAGAAACGAGGTCGCCGTTTATTCGAGATGTTGTACTGCGAGGCATGCGGCGAGTTACTGATCGGCGGTCAAAAGGGACAGAATGGCGGTAACACCATCGAATTATTACCTTCGGCGACCAATCTGGAAAATCTTCCAGAACGCCCTGGCGCTGAATATTACGATGATATGACACTGGATGAATTTGCGGTTTTCTGGCCTGTCGATATAGTCGATAAAAGTCCGACAGGCTGCGAAAAAGGTTGGGATGTCTGGGATAAGGCGGCGCTTAATCCTGTTACAGGCATTGTGACGGTCGGGCAGGAAATATCGCCGACAAATACTGACACGGTTCGCGGGTATCTTTATTTCCAGAAAACAATTCCAGGTAAAAAAGGCGAGCCTACAAAAAAACCTTCCGCGCAGCCTTTCTGCTGCCCTAACTGCGGCATCGACTATTCCAGCCGACCTGCCAGCAATCGTTCCAGAACGCCCATTCGCGCATTTCGTACCGGTGTGACGAAATCATCACAACTGGTAGCGACGGAGCTATTTGAATTACTGCATGCGATCGGCGCGGAAGCGAAGAGTATTGTTTTCTCAGACAGTCGGCAGGATGCGGCATCAATGGCGCTGGAAATCGAACGGCTGCACTTGCGCGATCTGCGCAGGGAAATATTGGTCGCTGCTTCCAGAGCGATAATTAACGAGGCTGAAAGCGGATACATTTCAGACGAGGATATTGAAGACAGGAAAGCCAAAGCTAAACAATCTGGAGACTACGATGAGTATATCAAACTGCATGACCTTCAAAAAAGCCAAGTCGGAATTACCGAGCTTTGTAAATATCGACGGGTAAAAATCGACAAATTACTGGAGTCTGAAAGCGATTCAATCGGAAGAATCACCTCTGAGCTAGTCGGGCTGGGGATATCACCCTATAAATATCGTTCTAATTCAGATGAGAATGATAGCGCTGTTTGGCATGCTAATTTCATTAAAGAAGGGGAAGCTGTTAGATTCAGTGAAAGGCTTCCGTCTCATGAACGAATGAAAATAAAAACGAAAATATCTTACGATCAATCTGAACTGATAGATGACGTTATTTTCGCCAATACTTTTTTCGCGCTGGAAGAAACAGGACTGGCATATCCATGTATCTCAGATAAAGATGACATGCCGGAAATTGATGCTTGGCTAAGGGTGTTTTCCGGTGCCTATCGTGTTAAAGAGAATAAATATTTCGATGCAAGCCGTACTCGTGATTGGTATGTTGGGAAAGATGTTGAAAAAGAGAAAATTAAGCGAGTCGCCAGAGTCTTATTCGGTGATAATAACTATCAAGATGGTTTGACGCGTATCTTAAAGCAGTTTACTGATTTGAAACATCCAGCAGGATTAATTAGTATCGGCAAGTTGTTTCTTAAGGTTGCTAAACCTGGCGATAATTACTGGCAATGCGGTAACTGTGGGCGAATTCACTTACATTTAGGGTTCAAACATTGTACCCGTTGTGTAAATCCACTCGACATTGAACCCAGCGGAGTTGTCGAAGAGCTATGGGAAGAAAATTTTCTTGGTAAACGCATTGTACGCGGAGAGCGAGACGGAGTTAAACGTTTCCGGCTGAACGTCGAAGAATTGACGGGGCAGACGGATGATTTCTCCGATCGTCTGCGTAAATTCAAGGGTATTTTCGTCGATAAGATGAGTGAACTTGAAAAGCTAGATGCGGAAATAGATATGCTTGCCGTTACCACGACAATGGAAGTCGGAATTGACATCGGTTCACTTCAGTCGGTTTATCAGGCCAACATGACGCCTCAGCGGTTTAACTACCAACAGCGCGTCGGTCGAGCCGGGCGACGCGGCCAAGCTTTTTCTTTCGTTATCACATTTTGTCGCGGGCGTACTCATGATGCTTACTATTTCGCTCATCCTCATGCCATCACCGGTGATCCGCCGCCGCCGCCTTTTCTGGCGGTAGATCACGACGCCATTCCATTAAGACTTATGCGGAAAGTATGGCTTAGAGCTGCATTTAATCTTTTACGCGAAGAGGATTATAAAAACGGAAGAACCTTCCCTGGAGATAAACTTGTTCCGCCTGATATTCATGGCGAATATGTTTCTACGCATGATTACTATCATAGCGATGAAATGAATTGGGCTGAACGATTGCAGGGAGCGTTGAAAGCAACTCAGAATATACATGATCGCTTTATTGAAGCAGCAACGTTCGATCCAGAGCAAAGACAACGTCTTTATTCCGCATTAAATGCGGAAAAAATAATTGATGAAATCACTGAACTGAACGCTTACGTCCCTGAAGAAGATATGGGGCTCGCTCGTTTCCTGGCCGAGCACGGTAAACTGCCGATGTATGGAATGCCGACTCGGGTGCGCAACCTTTATTTGGGATTGCGTAAAACAAAAGGTCTAAACGCTCAAGAAGAATACGAATGGTCGACGATGGATCGCGATCTTGATCTCGCAGTTTTCGAGTATGCTCCAGGCTCAGTATTGATTAAGGATAAGAAAAAGCATGAGGTAATAGGCTTTACAGGCAAGGTAATGACTCCAACTTACTGATAGTGTTTTATGTTCAGATAATGCCCGATGAC
>OKEG01000088.1_pt1 | contig 50869 bp, 46 predicted proteins | sample 1614111 | NCBI WGS metagenome assembly OKEG01 (sample SAMN04436907, study PRJEB24849) | human gut metagenome | biome: human gut; feature: NICU; material: stool | host: Homo sapiens | place: USA: Saint Louis, MO | collected 2012-04-09 | reverse complement strand
GGATTATTTTCTATTCGTAAGTACTATATGTATTTAAAGTGTAATTCCTTACGCTTTTTGCTTCAGTTTTACAAACAAACATACCCTCAATTTATGGATAGTTATTTAAGTAGATCTTTGTTTGTATATTTTTATGTTTATTTATAAAGGTTACTAGTTATTAGTTAATACCACTTCCGTAGTTAGAATGTTCTTTTCTTCTATTTAAATATTTTTCAGAATAAGCATAAAAAAGAAGTTAAACAACCTTCATGTCGTTTAACTTCTAAAATATTACGCTTACTATATATGAAGTAAGCTAACGCCTTTTTAATTTGTCATACTACCAAAGTTAAATTATTTATCTTGGCATTCTTTACAAACTCCATAAATTTCCATTCGATGATGTGTTACGTCAAAGTCAGTCATATGCTGAGCTAATCTTTCAATTTCATTTAACTGTGGATATTGAAAATCAACGATCTTACCACATTGTTCACATATAATATGATAATGATTATGTGTATTAAAGTCGAATCGACTTGATGAGTCTCCATATGTTAATTCTTTTACAATTCCAATATCTTTAAACACTCTTAAATTATTATATATTGTCGCAACACTTATATTTGGAAAATCAGGTGAAAGTGCTTGATAAATTTCATCAGCTGTTGGATGAGTATGTGAAGAAATTAAATAACGTAATATTGCTTGTCTTTGAGGTGTAATTCTTACGCCTGCTTGTCGCAATGATGCAATTGATTCTTCTAGTTCATGTTCAATTGATTCTATTTCAACACTCATCTAAATCACCATCTTTCTTATATAATAATTATTATTACTTACTATAAATATAACTGTTGTATTGCGCGCGTGTCAATATTTACATGTCGATTTCATTTAATAGCCTTTTTTAGCATCAACTTCATTCTCAATTAGACTATTCTTATTGAGAAAATTAACTAGATTGTTTTTAAAAATATCTAATAAGTCATACTTTGCTTCATAATCATTACCAGTTATATGCGCTGTTATAGTTACATTATCCAATTCATATAATTCATGATTAGGTTTCAAAGGTTCATTTTCAAACACATCTAAATATGCATGTCGAATAACTCTACTTTTTAATACTTCTATTAAGAGCGCTTCTTTAACTATGGTACCTCGTCCTATATTTATAAAAAGTGCTTCATCTTTCATTAATTCAAAATGTTTTTTCTTTAGTAAATGAATCGTTTCTTGCGTTTCTGGTAAAGTATTTATAACAATGTCAGCATTTGGTAATGTGCTTTCAAGTGATTCGATGGTATATATATCATCAAACTCATCTTTGTTCTGACCTGACTTACTCAGACCAATTAAATTCATATTAAAAGCCTTTGCTAACTTCGCAGTTCTAGTAGCAATTGCACCTGTACCTAAAAATAAAACTGTTTGTCCTGACAGGCGTTTACCAGTTATTTTCGAATCATATATATGTTGTCGTTGGTTATCATATGATAGTTTCATCTTTTTATAATCATCTAAAATGAAAGCCAAAATGTATTCAGATAATTGTTTAGCTTGAACACCTTTTCCATTAGTTAAAAGTATGCCGTGATCTGCAATATAATCTAACGGTAATATATTTACACCCGTTGCAAACCATGCGATCCATTTTAAATTTGGACAACGTCGTAAAAATACCTCATTGATACCGCCATCATAACCAACTAATATATCTAAATTAGCCAAGTCGCTCTCAGGTATTTCTGATGCTTTTTTATAAAATTTAAAATCTACATCTGAAAAGCGTTGTTGTAATTCAGTTTCAACTTCACGCATACGATTCAACCCAACAACTTTCATATATGTCACCCCAAAATGTTTTTAAGTTCTTCTATTTGTGTTTTAACTTTAACCTTCTCGATAACATCTAATACTTTACCTTGTTCATCTATTATAAAAGTCGTTCTTACAATGCCCATACTTTCTTTGCCAAATGATTTTTTTAACTGATATACGCCAGTTTCTTTAGCTAATTTAAAATCTTCATCTACTAATAAATCGAAATTCAATCCGTATTTTTCAATAAAATTTTGGTGTTTTTTCTTTGAATCACCGCTTATACCATATACTGCAACATCTAAATCATTGAACATTTCTAAATTGTCTCTAAAGTCACAAGCTTCTGTGGTACAAGTAGGTGTATTATCTCTAGGATAAAAATAAATAATCGCCTTTTTACCTTTTAATGTATCATTTGTAATGACAGTTCCGTCTTGATTTTCTAATTTAAATATTGGAAATTGTTCTCCTTTTTGCAACATATAATCACCTTTTTCTTCATTATAATAATTTTATGATACGATATTAGATGAAAATATTAAATTAAAAGAGGTTGATATAAATGAATTTTAGTGAAAGTGAACGTTTACAACAACTTTCAAACGAATATATTCTAGGCGGTGTCAATTCCCCTTCTCGTTCTTATAAAGCTGTAGGAGGCGGTGCACCTGTTGTTATGAAAGAAGGACATGGTGCATATTTATATGATGTCGATGGCAATAGATTTATTGATTACCTTCAAGCATACGGCCCAATTATTACGGGGCATGCACATCCTCATATTACTAAAGCAATTCAAGAACAAGCTGCTAAAGGTGTTTTATTTGGTACGCCGACTGAACTAGAAATTGAATTCAGCAAAAAATTACGTGATGCAATTCCATCTCTTGAGAAAATTCGCTTTGTAAATTCTGGAACAGAAGCAGTCATGACAACAATTCGTGTTGCACGTGCATATACTAAAAGAAATAAAATTATAAAATTTGCTGGATCTTATCATGGCCATTCTGATTTAGTATTGGTTGCAGCAGGTAGCGGCCCATCTCAGCTCGGTTCTCCAGATTCAGCTGGTGTTCCAGAAAGCGTCGCACGTGAAGTCATTACTGTTCCTTTCAATGATATTAACGCATATAAAGAAGCAATTGAATTTTGGGGTGATGAAATTGCCGCCGTATTAGTAGAACCAATTGTTGGTAACTTTGGAATGGTAATGCCTCAACCTGGATTTTTAGAAGAGGTTAATGAAATTTCACATAACAACGGGACACTAGTGATTTATGATGAAGTAATTACTGCATTCCGTTTTCATTACGGTGCCGCTCAAGATTTATTAGGTGTTATCCCTGATTTAACTGCATTTGGTAAAATTGTTGGTGGTGGTTTACCAATTGGAGGCTATGGTGGACGTCAAGATATTATGGAACAAGTAGCACCTCTAGGTCCTGCATATCAAGCTGGTACAATGGCTGGTAACCCGTTATCTATGAAAGCAGGTATTGCATTACTCGAAGTACTAGAACAAGACGGTGTTTATGAAAAATTAGACAGCTTAGGCCAACAACTAGAAGAAGGTTTACTTAAATTAATCGAAAAACATAATATCACAGCTACAATTAATCGTATTTACGGATCTTTAACATTGTACTTTACAGATGAAAAAATCACACATTATGATCAAGTTGAACATTCTGACGGCGAAGCGTTCGGTAAATTTTTCAAATTAATGTTAAATCAAGGTATCAATTTAGCACCTTCTAAGTTTGAAGCTTGGTTCTTAACAACTGAACATACAGAAGAAGATATTAAACAAACTTTAAAAGCTGCAGACTATGCTTTTAGTCAAATGAAATAACTTTTAAGGAAGTATATTTTTAATTGAATTAAAATAAAACAAATGCTCACATAGTAGATTCATTTTATAACGTTAACTATTAACGTTTAACTTGATATGTCACTATGTGAGTTTTTATTTTACAAATTAAGACTCTTTTAATCTCTGACTAAAGTTTTACATCACTATCAGTATTATGTATGATTTATTTTAACAACTATAAATAAGCTTGAATTTTGTAACTAGTAAGTGTATAACAGTAATGAATACGAATATTAGATATTCAATAAATTTAAAAGGGGCGTCATTATTTTTGAGACTAGGAGCTCGGATTTTTAAAACTGGTATAGCCATTATTTTAGCTATGTCTATCGCTTCTTTACTACCGGATGATGTTGGTCTGAAAGCCTTAGCTGGTGTCAGTGCTGTTGTTGCAATGCAACCTAGTATTTATCGTTCATTTAAAACAGTTTCTGATCAAGCATTGGGTAACGTTATAGGTGCCATACTTTCTGTTACAATGGTAACAATTTTTAGTGATAATTTTATCATTATGGGTGTTACCGTCATAGTACTTATTGCTATTTTATTTAAATTTAATTTAGCACATGTTGCTACTTTGGCGAGTGTAACAGCATTAATCATTATGGGACAACATACCGGTTCTTTCTATATTACCGCCTTTTACAGGTTTGTACTTGTAATGATTGGTGTCATAAGTTCATCTCTAGTTAACTTTGTGTTTCTACCACCTAAATTTGAAACGAAAATTTACTATAATTCATTAAATATATCCTCAGATATTTTTATGTGGTTTAAATTAGTATTAAATGATACGACGGAGTTTAATAATATTAAACAAGATAGTCATAATTTAAAACAACGTGTCGAAAAGTTAGAGAAAATTTATGATTACTATAGCGAAGAACGTCCTATTACAAAAAAACATATTCACCAACAGAATAGAAAGAAAATACTTTTCAGAGAAGTAGTTCAGACGACTAGACAAGCTTATGAAGTATTAAACAAATTGTCGCGTTATCAAAACGACTTATATTTACTTAATAATAATTTCCTATTACAAATCAAATTAGATTTAGATTCATTAACTGCTTTTCACGAGCAAATTTTAGCTAGCCTTTCTAAAAAAGCACGTTATAATGTGACACATGTTGATTATGAGTTAGATAATCCGCAGAAAAAAGATTTATTGTCTACATTTCAGCATGAGTTAATAAATCATCCTTATCAAACGGAATATTCGTTTGCCAATGTTATGCAAATTGTTGCAGCCATCGAAGAGTATCGACACCATTTAGAGCATTTAGACCGCATAAGAATTAGCTTTTTCACATATCATAGATCTGATGCAGACATTGAAATTGTTGAAGAAGACTTTGATTTATAACATTAAAACAATTCCTGTAATTAATACCACAATGAGATAAAGTAATATTGAATCTCGAAATTAAATTTAAAAAAGCAGTAAGATTATTTTCAATTAAGAAAATCTCTTACTGCTTTTTCTATGTTATGACCCCACCATCCTGTTACAAATCTTTCCTACAAAATTGTACTGAAGTCAAACAACTAATACTTTATAAGTTTTGAATGCTATATAAATACTCGTAAGCACCTTGTTTTGCAATCAATTCACGATGCGTACCTGTTTCAACAATATGTCCATTTTCAATTACGACAATTTTGTCAGCATGTGTAATAGTGGACAAGCGATGCGCAACGATAAGTGTCGTTCGATCTTTACTCAACACATCTAATGCTTCTTGAATAATGGATTCACTTTCTAAATCAAGTGCACTTGTTGCTTCATCCAGGATAAGAATTGGCGGATTATTTAAAAATATTCTAGCAATCGATAATCTTTGTTTTTGACCACCTGATAATTTAACACCTCGTTCACCTACTTCAGTGTCATATCCCTGTGGCAAGTTCATGATAAAGTCATGTGCATTAGCCATTTTCGCCGCTTCAACTACTTCTTCATCTGTTGCTGTTGGACGACCAAGTAAAATATTTTCCTTAACTGTATCAGAGAATAAAATATTATCCTGTTGCACCAATCCTATTTGATTTCTTAAACTTCCCGCTAAAAAATCTTTAATGTTGTGACCATCTATTAAAATTTGCCCAGAAGTTACATCGTAAAATCTCGGTATTAAGTTAATTAATGTTGATTTACCACCACCACTCATACCTACGAAAGCAACTGTTTCTCCTTTTTCAATACTCAAATTAATATCTTTTAAAATTGGAGCTTCGTTATCGTTATATTGAAAACTAACATGATCAATATCGATACGACCTTGTTTAATTTCAATAGGTTGAGCACCAACACCATTTTTAATGTCATAATCTTCGTCAATTAATTGGAATACACGGTCCATTGAAGCAAAACTTTGCGTTAAAGTTGTAAATGATGCGACTAAACGACGTAAAGGCCCGAACAATAACTCCAAGTATCCAACAAATGCTGCAAGTGTACCTACTGTGATTGATCCAGAAATTGCAAGATATGCACCAACACCGATGACAATTATTGGTCCAATATCTGTAACTGTATTAATTGCGGCAAAGGAATAGGCATTCCATCTTGTATGTTTCAACGCACGTGTTAAGAAATTAGTGTTCTTTTTATCAAAGTTTTTCGCTTCATTGTCTTCAATCGCAAAACTTTTAACGACTGAAATACCTTGAACACGTTCATGCAAGAATCCTTGAACCTCAGCTAATGCTTGAGATCTTTCACGCGTCAATTTTCTTAATCTTCCAAAGAAAACGTACACCGTTAAAATGTAAAATGGGAAGATAAACAGTGCTGCTAAAGTCAATTTCACATCTAAAAAGAACATTATGGATAGTGCAATAATAATTGTTATACAATCTAACCAAATATTCATTAACCCGGTTAAAATGAAATCTTTTGTTTGTTCAACATCATTAATCACTCTAGATATTACTTGACCTACTTGATTATTAGCATAAAATCTCGCACTTAAAGCTTGTAAATGGTTGTATAACTTTTTACGTATATCATACAATATTTTATTACTTGTCCATTGCGCCAAATATTGACGTATAAATTCAATTGGTGGTCTCACTATTACAAAAATAAATAATGCGATACCAATGGCAATAGTTAAATGATGAACTTTTTCATCAGTCGTTAGTGCGTGGTTATTAATCACGCCATCTATTGCATATTTAATTAAAAGTGGTATAAGCATTGGTATACCAAACTTAATTATCCCAACAATAATCGTTGCAAAAATACGATATTTGTATGGCTTAACAAATTGCAAATATCGTTTAATCATACAATCCCCCCTAATCTATTGCCCTATCTTATTCATAAGTATAAAAATGAATAGAGGTTGGATACATAATTTGTGGATGTAAATTCTTCTTACAATTTACATTTTAAAATTAAGATATCTCAACCTCTGTCATATTCACGTGATTAAATACGTTGTCTTATTCGTATGTTATATTCTATTCAATTTAATCTATGGATACTGTGTCCCCACACGACAGCAAAAATTATCATACTTCTTTACATCACTAAGTCAATATAAATGATTTAATCAGTATTTACACTTTATTTGCTTAATATTGTCTAATTTTTTTGTAACGGTCTTTCCAAACTTTGATAAAATCTGGCGCGAATGGGCCCTTCTTCTGTTCTATCCATTGTTGAAGAATGTCCACGTTGCGTCTTAAAATAATATCAATATCATGCGGATAATTCATTTGATTCATATGTTGCTCATATTCATCTTCATCTAATAAATGATACTTTCCGTTTGGATATACTTTAATATCTAAATCATAGTCTATATATTTTAATGCTTCTTCATCACAAACAAATGGTGATGACAAATTGCAATAGTAATAAATTCCATCTTCTCTAAACATGCAGATAACATTAAACCAATATTCTGAGTGAAAGTAAACAATTGCCGGTTCACGTGTTATCCAAGTTCTTCCGTCACTTTCAGTTACTAACGTATGATCATTGCCACCAATGACAACATGATCAGTACCCTTTAATATTGTTGTTTCAGACCAAACGCGATGAATCTTACCATCATGTTTATAACTCTGAATTTTAATGTTTTCCCCTTCTTTAGGTATGGATTCTCTGACCATACTCCACACCACCTTCTGTTAATTTAACCATTATAAATTATAGCATATTTCAGAAATAGTATTATATAAATACATATTTTTACGAAATAAGATTTTACTACTTAATGATTAAACTCGGTAATATTGCTAAGTACTACAACAGAGATTTACATGTCCCATTTAAAGTATATAAAATCATCACTTTTATAAATCAACACTTTAACTTTTTGACATTGTTATTCTATGAGATTTAAAGGTATCATTTATACATTTTTAAAATTAATGTCACTATATTTTCCGATAATCTTATCAATCATCGAATGTTACCCATTTATAAATTGATAAATCTTTGACATAGGTACAGGGAATGTATATTGATCTCGATCACTTAAATCAAACCAAATCATGTCATCTGGTAATGTTTCAATGTTAATTGTTCCTGAAACGGCGTATACCTTTATCTTCCATGTTAAATGAGTAAATTGATGCTTCAACTCAAAAATAGGTGTTTCTACTGGTTGAATGTCATGACCGATTTTTTCAGTCATTTCACGTCTAGCATGCTCACTTTCAAACATAGGAAATTGCCACATACCATGCAATAATTTTTCGCTACGCTTTTGCAACAGATATTGACCTTGATTATTTCTAATTAAAAAGACGGATTGCTCAATTACTTTTTTACTTACATTTTTAGATTTAACAGGTAACTTTTCAAATGTCCCTTTATCAAATGCCTCACAGTTTTCTTGAACTGGACAAAATAGGCATAATGGATTTTTCGGTGTACAAATTAATGCCCCTAATTCCATCATAGCTTGATTAAACGTTCCAGCTTCTGTAGTAACATATGGTAATAATTCTTGTTCATACGATTTCCTCGTCGATTGTAATTTAATATCTCGATAGTCATCATTCAATCTAGACCATACTCGAAAAACATTTCCGTCTACAGTTGCTAGTGGTACATTATATGCAATGCTCATTACTGCAGCTTGTGTGTATGGGCCAACCCCTTTTAACGCTTTAAATTGATCAGGATCTTTGGGAACTATGCCTTCATATTTATCATGAACTTCTTTAATTGCCGTATGAAAATTTCGAGCTCTACTATAATATCCTAAGCCTTCCCAGTACTTTAACACTTCATCTTCCGAAGCTTGACTCAAAACTTCCACAGTTGGAAATCGTTCAACAAAACGATGATAATAGTCAATAACTGTTTTAACTTGTGTCTGTTGTAACATGACTTCACTTAACCAAATATAGTACGGATTGGTCGTTTGTCTCCATGGCATTTCTCTTTGATTTTCATCAAACCAGTGTATCAAATTTTCTTTAAAACTAGACTGCTGATACATTTATAAAACCCTTTCCTCACCAAAATTAATTATCTTTACTCATAATGTTTTTATTGTACATTAAAATCATGATTAGTATGTAAGTTAATTTAGTTATTTGCGAAATTGGATTATAATAGAATATATAATATTATGAAATGAGTGAACTGATATGGATACTGCAACACATATCGCAATTGGGGTGGGCCTTACAGCACTTGCAACTCAAGATCCAGCAATGGCTTCTACGTTTGGTGCAACAGCTACAACCCTTATCGTTGGTTCATTAATTCCTGATGGGGATACTGTTCTTAAATTAAAGGACAATGCAACATATATTTCGCATCATAGAGGTATCACGCATTCCATCCCTTTCACAATACTATGGCCAATTTTAATTACATTTTTAATATTCACGTTCTTTAGTGGAACCAACCCATTTCATGTATGGATGTGGGCTCAGCTCGCAGTATTTTTACATGTCTTTGTAGATATATTCAATTCTTATGGTACACAAGCACTTAGACCTATCACAAACAAATGGATTCAATTAAGTGTGATTAACACATTTGACCCTATTATTTTCACAGTTCTTTGTATTGGTATTGTATTATGGGTTATAGGCTTGCATCCATTTGCAGTCTTCTTTCCTATAATCGCTTTACTAATCATTTATTACATGATTCGTTTTAAAATGAGAGCCGTAATTAAGCAACAAGCTTTAAAAGCAATTCAACAAGAGCATCACCCTGTTAAAGTATTTGTTGCGCCAACAATAAAATTTATGGAATGGCGTGTCGCGATACAAACTGATGCACATGACTATGTTGGAAAAGCATATGGTAGGAATGTGGTGTTTAGTGATAAAGTGGAACGTCAAAAATTATCAACAGACTCCATTTTATGGAAAGTCAAAGGTAATAAAGATATACGTACTTTTTTAAACTTTTCATCAATCTATCGTTGGCAAACAACAACGTTAGCAGATGGTTCTACTGAAATTCGTTTGATTGATTTGCGTTATTTAAAAAATAATCATTATTCATTTGTGGCAATTGCACATGTAACAAACGATAATGTCATAGACCACTCTTATATTGGCTGGGTATTTACAGAAGATAAGTTACAACGTAAACTGTATGCTAAATAATTTCAATTTATTATTCACTAAAGTTAATCTATAAAAAATGAACAACCGGGCAGAATGAAAATCAAAGCGATTTTTATTCTGTCCGGTTTTTTAATGTAAAACTATAAATGCTTTTACAAAACCTAAAATTTATATTGTCGCTAACAAACTACCTTTAATGACTCGAAATATCAAAATCAGTATAGGAAAACAATATCTAGATTATATTCTAATTGTTTCTGATTCTCACGGATTAATTTACACAACAAGTCAGCTAAACATCATGAAGAAGTATCCGCCTCGTCTGTACTATCTTTTGAAACATCTTGTTGATTATCAGTTTGTGTCACTTTAGATGTTTTATTATAAATTGCGTGTGTCGTATACCTTGCTAATACGAAATTTACTGCAGCTATTAAACATAAGAATAAAATAAAGTAAAAATGATATGGAATGTTTTCCATACTCGATATACCAAATATGATAGATTGTGCTATACCATTAACAATGTAATACATTGGATTCAGCATTAGGATGTGATTGATAAATACATGATTTGGATTTGGTATGAAAATAATTGGTAACACTAAGAAACACAATACACAAATCCCATAAAATATGATATTTATTTTTTCAGTTAACAGTCGAATAAGACCAAAAGTAACTGATATTAATCCTACAAAAATAGTTGCCATCACAATAAAATAGAATAGCGCTATATATGATGTTTCGAAGTTTACTGGTTTAACCAATGCACTAATCATCGTCAAAATGACTAGCATAATAAAACTTAAAATAGACATAATAACTACTGGCGTCGCTGCGGAAATATTAAATAACTTAGTAACTAAAAAGTCATTCATATAATGATGATAAGAGATATAAATTGTGAACATCAATACCGCAAAAACAATCAATGCAATAAGTCTAAATAACCATCGCACCTCTTTAACATCGGTCAAATGACTAAAGGAAAATAGCGTTTCACTTGCAATAATAAGTATTAAACATGCAGCTAATACGATTAGAAAACTTTTCCAACTTTGTTTTAAACGTTCCGTTACATACCTTTTAGTATGCGGTAAGTTTTTAAAATATAAAATAATATTATCTAGCATCTTTACACCTACAATTCAATATAAATCCATTTGTCTTCTTTCAAATTGGCAATACAATATCCATTCCCAACTTTAGTAATCCAAATGTTATTGTTAATATTAAACTTATCTTTTAATTCTTTTTTATCTACGATTGGATAAACAAAACCGTATAACTGATTATTATCATTGAAAAGTAATTGTATCGGTTGTTGTGTAACGGATGCAACGAAACGGTTATCATCATCAGGAACTAAAGTTTTAATAACTGAACTATGCTTTTTATGTAATTGACTGTTAAAGTATGCATAGTAATTACTATAATTTGATTTCATATATGGCGCTAATTTTTTAAAACTATGCGTTTGATATAAACCTGCCGGGTTAAAATATTCTAATTTATCTTTACTAATATAGTAAGTCTTATTATCGGCGGTAACACGATAATTTTTACTATTTTCGCCAGTAATTGTAACTACACTATATTTTGGAATTGTGACTTGTTTATCCCCTTGCATATCCACACTGCCATTAAAAGCAATTCCATAAGCTAACTTTTCGCCATATGGATCTTTATTTTCATTTTGCATCGTAGCACGATTCGTAAAATCTGTTATCGAAATAATTCCAATATTATTGAAAATGAGCAACATCATCAATGCTAAGCCTAAAATAGTACCTGAGGCTAAAGTCCAAAAACGCACTAAAAACTTAGGTGGTTTTGCATGATTATAGCGCTCAACACGTTTGAAATTATAGGTCATCTCCGGTATTCTTGTACGATTCTTTTTCCAATCTAAATCAAAGTTTTCAATTTCTTCTTTTGAGTTTAAACTTAATCGATCACGTTCATGTTCTTTAAAAGATGGAATAACTTGTTTAAGTGACCCTTCCATTCTTAATTGACCATGTGAAAACCAAGCTATATAGTTACTCACTTGTGAAATTTTATCAATATCATCACCAATTGACACAATCGTTAAATTATTTTCAATATAATCATTTGTTAATTCAATCGCACGTTCAATAAATTGTGGCGTTAAATAGTCAATAACATGATTTAAAATAATAATATTTGATTTTGATGAGCGTGCAATACTTAATAGTAATTGAGCGTATGCCGCTTTCGAAATATGGTTAACCGGCTTCGTTTTATAATCGCCTAAATGTGCATATTGAATAATCTGTTCAGCTTTATGATCATTAATTTCATATGGAAATAGTTGAACTAACTGCGCTGTGTAAGCTTCAACAGTTTGATGAATTAACGATTGATCTTCAATATATCCGTAGAACAAATCTTCAGTACAAACTACTTTACCTTTATCGGGTTTAATTGCACCTGCCAACAATTGACCTACCATCGCTTTGGAAGATTCAGGTTCACCAATTATACCTAATGCTTCTCCTTGATAAATATGTAAACTAATATTGTTTAAATCGATATCTTCAGCATCATATCCAAAAGGTAAATACCATTTTTTATTCTGTTTATTCCTATAGTAGTGTGTTACTTTTAGTAACTTTAAAACAATTGAACTTCCCATCTATTTTCATCCTTCTATAATTGTAATAACGCTATAGGTAAGCCTTCTTCGGGTTCATCGCTATTAAATCTAAACCCCCACGCAAAAATACCTTTTAATCTTTCTACTTTAAAATATTGATTACTGCCATCAGTCAGTTTATAAATTTTACCAATTTCTATCTTTTTTCTGTCTACTAAGTAACTTTCGGCAACAATTACTTTACTTTGATAAACGTCATATTCATTTAAAATACCATTCATCTCAGCTTTTCTCATTTTCTCTTTATAAAGTTGTATTTCGTGTCTTAATTCTGGCTCAGACATCTCACTCAATTTCTTCTGTTCCATCGGCAATACCACTTTCTTCTAATTTAGCTTTAATTTTATCATATTTATATCCTTTTCTCATAAGGCCTTCGATAGTTTTTGAAATTAATTTTTGTTGCGTGTACTTCTTTCGATTTTTATTATAAATTTTTTCTAAATCTCGTTGTAATAAATCGTCTAAAACCGCTTCATCTTGTGTAAAATCCATTTCATTCAATACAGCATGAATGGTTTCCATTTCAAACCCTTTTTGAATTAAAGATTGCATTACTTTTTCTTTAACCTTATTTTGTGGCCCCTTTTTTGTTTTAGATATTTTTTCAGCAATTTGGATAATATCATCAAGTTCCTGTTGTTCTCTATAAAGTTCTGTAAACATTTCAATGATATTTGGTTCTATACCAAGTTGATATAGTTTTTGTTGATAAATTTTAGGTCCTTTATCTGTCGTGCGAATCATTGTATTTTTTAAACTTTCTGCATAATCTTGATGGTCGATTAACTTTTCGCGATAACAATATTCAATCACTTCAGAAATCGCTTGCTCTGATATCTCTTCTTTTTGTAAATATTGTAAAACTTCTTTTTCAGTTCTCTTTTTATATGATAAATATTGGATTGCTTTATTTAAACCTATGCGATAATGATCATACTTTTGAATCTCTGCCATGTCAGCAGCTTCAAGTTGTTGCCCTTTTTTTAAATTAAATTTGACTAATGTATCGATATCTATACCCATTTCAAATTGTTCGTCTAAAAAAAGATTAAAACGTTCTTTGTTTTTCTTTTGAACTTCTATTTTAGTAATCTTCGGCACTGGATCACCCCGTTACTTTCTCAAGTTTTAATACAATACTCTTTTATTATTCAATAAGCCACTTCCTATAGCAAATGTTTAACTTTAAATATTTTTCGATGCTAACAAAAAATCACACTATCATCTTTTAAAATGAAAGTGTGATTACAAGCAAATCTGTAAAATTTATTAAGCAGAAACAATTCAACTTTATCATTATGACATTTCAATTAAACCTTCTACATTATTGTTCCAAGTATCTTACACATGAATGCAAGTATTTAACGATTTAATTGTGACATAGCCTGTTGATATTGTGTTTCATTGATATAATTTTGTTGCTTCATTTTTTCTAAGTTCGTGCTTACACGTTGCGTAAAATTCTCAGACATATTATTGATATTATATACGCTAGGTGCATTGACTTTACTAGCTAAAATAGCACTTTGTAAAACTGTAATGTGAGACATTGTTGTACTATTTTTATTCACGGTTGTTCCAAAGTAATGGTTTGCTGCTCCCTCAAGCGTATATTGATTATCCCCAAAGTAAATATTATTTAAATAAAAGCTTAAAATTTCGTTCTTATTATATTGTTTTTCAACTCGATGAGCTACAAATAATTCTTTTACTTTTCTAGTAAATGAACGATCATTATCATAAAAATAATTTTTGACAACTTGTTGTGTAATGGTACTTCCACCTTGCACATCTCTGTCGCTAATCGTTGAAAATAAAGCTCTAGTTGTACCTTTCAAATCGAATCCATGATGATTGTAGAATCGTTCATCTTCCATTGAAATAAAGGCACCTTTAACATACTCTGGCATGTTATCAGCTGACACAAAACTACTTTTATTTTCAATTTTTCTTAGTTCATCCACATTATCGCGTGTAGATAAAAAATACATGATACCAATAAACAATGCGATAATGATTAGAATGGTTAATAATATTTTCAATAGTATTCGTTTACTTTTTTTCTTTTTCGGCGGTTTGCCAACTGGTTGATAATACGTATTATAGTGAGGTTCGTGTTTCATATGCTCAAAATGTTCATTTGAGTTTGAGTACCTATCGCTTCTTTTCATGCGTTTGCTCCTTCTTTTAAAACTCACTTAGTATATACCTTGAGTTTACCAGTACTATCACAAATAGGCTACACTTTTTGGGAAAATCAGTCCAAGGGCTTACAATCGTATACGCCATCATACTTACTTTTTTTGTTTTTTGAAAAGATTATAGATAAATCATTGTGATTTTAAATATTAATCATGTCAAATATTGTTATATTTTAAAAAAATAAAAGACCATCCCTACTAAATGCCAATAGAGATGACCTTTTATTTGTTATTCATTTTTTAAAACTGAAATCCATATTTCATTTCAATCGAAAATATATAAATTTTAACAATCGATAACCACAATACTTCTATTGTAATTGTTTAACAATTTCTCGATTAAAATCATCTAAATCGTCTGGTACTCGACTTGTTACAATATTGTTGTCTACAACTACTGACTCATCAACTACATGTGCGCCTGCATTTGATAAATCTTTGCGCACGTTCAATACTGCTGTTAACGTACGACCTTTTAAATCGTCTGTATCTATTAGTATTTGTGGCCCATGACAAATGGCAAATGTTGGTACATCATTTTTAGTAAAGTATTTAGCAAATGTGCCATATCGACCTTCTGTATCTCCACGTAAATGATCTGGTGAAAATCCTCCAGGAATTAATAATGCATCATAATCTTCTGGTTTAGCTTCTGCAATACCTACATCGACAGTAACTTTTTCACCGTGTTTACCAACAACTTCACTATTTGCAGTATCTCCAATCACTACAGTATTAAAGCCAGCATTCTCTAATGCCTCTTTAGGACTTGAATATTCTATATCTTCAAATTCGTTTGCTAGAATAATTGCTACTTTTTTAGTCATTGAAAATCACCTTTCTATATATATATCATTGATATAAATACTATAGACAAGTAAATCAGTGATTAAACATACAAGATATAAAAATATTAAGCGACTGTCGCGATATCTAACTCTGACACATCTTATGTGGTATTTACTTAGATACTAATTTAACCTTTTCTTCAAGCTGATCTAACAATCCAATCCATTCATCTATATCTTCAACACGTACTTCATCAGGATTTACATGATCGATATCCTCAATAAACTTATTTAAACGCGCTTTTATCTGTTCGATTGTTTGCTGTTCATTCATAAAAAGTTAACTCCTTTTATTTTGTTTTCTTTTTCATTATTATCCTAACAGAAATTGCGTTAAAGCGATATAATCTTAGCTATATTTATGACATTCAAATTATTTTGACTTTTAAAAATCCCCTTTTCAATTAACTAAAATTAAGAGATAATTTGTTACGAGTGATAATACGAAGTGGTATCATACCGATATGAACCAAATAGAAAGAAGGAAGTTTAAGACGATGAATAGCGTCAAATTGAAGCAACCTGTTAGCATTCACAATGATCCATGGGAAGCATATAACGATGTTAAAGAACATGGCCAATTAACTTTAAGTAACATCGAATTTACAACTACAAATCTTTGTAATATGCGTTGTAGCCACTGTGCAGTTGGTTATACTTTACAAACTGTCGACCCCGAGCCTTTAGATATGGACTTAATTTATCGTAGACTTGATGAAATTCCAAATCTGCGAACGATGTCAATTACAGGTGGCGAACCAATGTTTTCTAAAAAGTCTATTAGAAATGTTGTTAAACCTCTATTAAAGTATGCACATAATCGAGGTATATATACACAAATGAATTCAAACCTAACATTGCCTCAAGATCGTTATTTAGATATTGCTGAATATATCGATGTTATGCATATCTCACATAACTGGGGAACAACTGATGAATTCGCAAATGTTGGCTTTGGCGCAATGAAGAAGCAACCACCGTTAAAAGCTAAGTTAAAATTATATGAACAAATGATTTCGAATGCACGTACATTATCTGAACAAGGAATGTTTGTATCTGCGGAAACAATGCTCAATCAAAGTACGCTACCTCATTTACGAAAAATACATCAAGAAGTCGTTCATGATATGAAATGTAGCAGACACGAGATTCACCCTATGTATCCAGCTGACTTTGCAAGTCAATTAAATGTGTTAACTCTAGCGGAAATGAAAAAGACAATTCATGATATATTGGATTTCAGAGATGAAGATATTTGGATGTTATTTGGTACTTTGCCTGTTTTTCCATGCTTAAAAGATGATGAAGATCAAAAGTTACTATCACGTTTAAGAACTGCTAAAAATGTAACGACTAGAAATGATCCGGATGGACGTAGTCGTTTAAATGTCAATGTATTTACAGGTAATGTAATTGTAACTGATTTCGGAGATGAAACAGGTACAATTTCGAATATACAAAAAGATAAATTAACAGATGTATTCGATAAATGGTTATCCTCTGATCTTGCTAAATCATTAAATTGTCATTGTTCTGAGTTTAGTTGTTTAGGACCAAATGTTCTTGTTAAAAATATGTACTATCCGAATATGGATTTTAAAGATAATGAGCGTCATATGCACAAACAACCACAAATTATACAATTTTAAAAACGCTTAATTATGCGGAGAAGCACTTTATCGATAAGTAGTCTCCGCGTATTTTAATGCTATTACAAAATAAAAAACCATTAATTGCTGGCAGTACTCTACATAAATAATAAAGGTCATTTAATAGAACTAATAGTAGTCTATAATAAAAGTGTTAAATTTTAACTAAAAACATAAATGTGCATAATCAAAAAGACAGATTGTAGGTGGAATATTCGAACATAACAGTTCAATTCATCCTTAACAACCTGTCTTTATATTTTTAGTCTCTAATATGTTGCACTTGAGCTAAATATTCAATTGTTTGTTTACTTTCAATGCGACGTGCTTTTCTTCGTTCAACACGTTGTGGTGCTGTATCATAAAACCATTTTTCAACATCATCTTCTGGATATACTCCAGGTACATGTTTAGGCTTCCCTTCATCATCTAACGCAACAAATGTTAAGTAACTTAATGCAGCTAAATCATGCTTGTTATTAAATACATCGTCAATTCTAATTTGAACGACCACTTCCATCGAACTTGTCCCAGCGTATGAAACCATCGCTACGTATTGTAATATGTCCCCTGTTTTAATCGGCTTTAAGAAATCTACTGAGTCTGTAGATGCGGTAACTACTTGCGCACCAGCATGTTTCATAGCTGTGATTGCTGCAATTTCATCAATATTAGCCATCAATGTACCACCAAACATTGTATGATGGTGATTCGTATCTTGAGGGAAAACTTGTCTATTTTTATAACATTTTGATTCTGACATAGATTTCATTGGTCTGTCCTGATTTGTCATTATTTTATCTCCCAATCTATACTTTAATCACGTATTTGACCTTTAAATACATGTTTCATTTCCTACTCAGCACCTCAAAATAACATTTATTAAAATGTTGATGCCCAATTTCCATTTTCAAATACTAGTTCTTTTGAACCATCTTCGAATATGCCGTAAATAGTCAAATCACTACTACCAATCATGAAGTCGACATGTACGTTTGAATCATTTAATCCGCTTGCAATCTTTTCCTCAACAGTCATTTCCGTTCCACCTTGAATATTGAAGGCGTAAGCAGATCCAATCGCTAAATGACATGCTGCATTTTCATCAAATAAAGTATTGTAAAAAATGGTATTACGATTTGATATCGGTGAATCATCAGGTACTAACGCTACTTCACCTAATCTTCTTGAACCTTCATCGGTATTGATTAAATCTTTCAATACCGCTTCACCTTTTTCAGCTGAAAAATCAATAATTTCTCCATCTTTAAACATCAATTTAAATTGATCGATAATCGTGCCATTATAACTTAAAGGTAATTTATTAGTAACATATCCATCTACTCTATTTCGATCTGGTGCTGTAAATACTTCTTCAGTTGGTATATTAGCAATAAAAGCTTGTTCCTTGCCGTTAACATAACTTGTAGCATCTTCCCAGATATGATTTTTCGCTAAACCTACAGTTAAATCAGTACCTTCAGATACATAATGCAACGCATGGTAATTTTTTTGCTGTAACTTTTGAGCGTAAACACTTAAATTAGCGATGTGTTGGCGCCAATTTTCTACTGGATCATTACCATCTATTCGTACAATTTCAAATACTTCATCTATGAACTTAGCATATGCTTCTTCAATAGGTAACTCAGGGTACACACGCTTAGCCCAAGCTTTAGAAGGGAATGCAGCAACTACCCATGCGAATTGATTCTTTTGAACGCGTTCCATATATCCTTTAAATGCACGTGAATTTTGCTGTTGGAATGCTTGCAATTTTTTACTGTCAATTCCATTCATTAAATCAGGGTCTTCACTAATTAATGCTAAATTCGCAGCACCACGTTTTACATAATCCATTCTTTCTTCAACGTCGTACGATTTAATAGCATTATTTGCAAAAAATTCTACTGGTTCATATTCAAATTTCAAACGATTTAACGTTGGATCATTATATGCAACGCGTACATCTGATGCACCACAATTATAAGCTTCTTCAACAATTAAATGTGTTAACTCTAATGTTTCAACTGAAGCTCTTATGAAAACAGGTTGTTTCGGTTGAACATTCATACCTACTTTTACTAATAATTCAGCATATTGTTGTAACTTTTGTTTATAATCTTTCAATTCACTCACTCCTAGTCATGTCGCAATTGCCCTAAAGCATCAGCGATAGCTGTCACTTCACTCGGCGATAATCTATCTCTTGATTGAACAAAATCATATATTTCAGTTAGTTCTTCTTCGTTGGCATTTTTATATTTATCAGGATCTAACAACCCTTGATTAACAATATTTAATTTCTCTCTAATAGCTAATACTTTCTCTTCATTTGTCATAGCCTTATAGTTCACCTCTAATTATAGTTATGTTATCAAAGTATCACAATTTAATAAACTTTAATAGAAATTTATATAATCTGCTTCCTTATTGTTTAAAGTCGCTTTAAAATGGGGATATAACTACATAGTTTGGAGGAATTATAATGGTAGATGTAGCATTTGTCTGTCTTGGCAACATATGTCGTTCTCCAATGGCAGAAGCAATCATGCGACAAAGACTTAAAGACAGAAATATTAATGAAATTAAAGTATACTCTAGAGGTACGGGGGATTGGAACTTAGGTGAACCACCTCACAAAGGTACACAAAAGATTCTTAACAAACACAATATTCCTTTCGATGGCATGATTAGTGAATTATTTGAGGCAACAGATGATTTTGATTACATTATTGCAATGGATCAAAGCAATGTTGATAACATTAAATCTATCAATCCTAATCTTAAGGGCCAATTGTTCAAACTGTTAGAATTTAGTAATATGGAAGAGAGTGATGTGCCAGATCCTTACTACACTAATAATTTTGAAGGTGTATACGACATGGTATTATCATCTTGTGATAATTTAATAGACTACATCGTAAAAGATGCAAATTTGAAAGAGGGGTAGTTTTTTATGGAAAATAAATTTGTTCCTGGTATTTTAATTGGTGCCGTAATTGGTGGTGCAATTAGTTTAGCTGATAAATCTACACGTCAAGCTTTAGTTCAATCAGTTAAAGATGCAAAAAATGGTAACCGCACTCGTAAGCCTTCTAAAGTCAGCAAGATTAAAGACGAAGTTTTATACTGGAAAGATGTTGTTGAAGAAATTCGTCGTAATAATCCTGAATTAGAACGTTCATTAAAGGATGCGAAAGAAACATTTGTTAATAGAAAAAATCAACGCTAAGATGATTTTGATTTTATAAGGTAATACTTAACAATTTGGTGTACGCCTTTCGTAGTTATCATTATTAAATGATAATACAATGATTGGCCAAACTTCATTGTTTCAGTATTGCCTTTGTTTTAATTTTAAATCAAAATAGCCTATGAAAGATTTATATCAATTAATTTCTATAATATTATCATTTTTAAAGCATATCATTGTTTAGTTTTTTTATAATTGGATAAATACTAATAGTTACTTTATAAAACATTACATAGAGAAAGGTTAAGGAGTGCACATGTCGAAAAAGGACCACTCTTCTTCAAAATACCTTAATTCTGTTAAGGAAGCGCAAGAGGAGTCAAAAAAGAAAAATAAAAGTAATCCCAAAATTGATGTTGATCGTACATATATTGAACCACAACAATTCCAATCTAAGAAACCTAAAAAAGATGATCAGGTTTTCTTCTTATCAAGATTAAATAAACCTGCAAAATATAAGAAAGACTCTAATTTCTTATCATATCTCATCTATCGCATAGGAAAAGATGATGCCTCAGGACTAGCAGCGCAAATGACTTACCATTTCGTACTTGCTATGTTCCCTATGTTGCTTTTCCTATTAACATTATTACCATTTTTCAATATTAAGCAGAGTCAAATTACTAATATGTTAAGTAATGCACCCGCTGAAACATCTACTCTAATTAAGAGTGTAATTGGTGATATAACTCAAAACTCCAGTGGTGGCTTATTATCTATCGGTTTGATTTTAGCAATTTGGTCAGCTTCAAATGGAATGACTGCAATTATGAATTCTTTCAATGTTGCTTACGATGTAGAAGATAGCCGTAATGGAATCGTATTAAAACTACTAAGTGTTGTCTTCACTGTAGTTATGGGCGTTGTGTTTGTAGTTGCTCTAGCATTACCAACGCTTGGTTCTGTAATTAGTCATTTCCTATTCGGTCCACTTGGATTTGACGAACAAGTGAAATGGATTTTTAATCTTATTAGAATTGTGTTACCAATCATTATTATATTTATCGTATTTATCGTGTTATATTCGGTTGCACCTAACGTTAAAACGAAGCTTAAGTCAGTATTACCAGGTGCAGTATTTACTTCAATTATTTGGTTAGCTGGTTCATTTGGTTTTGGTTGGTATATTTCAAATTTTGGTAACTATTCTAAAACATATGGCAGTATCGCGGGTATCATCATTTTGTTACTATGGTTATATATCACAAGTTTTATTATAATTGTCGGTGCTGAAATCAATGCAATCATTCATCAGCGTAGTGTAATTAAAGGTAAAACACCTGAAGAAGCAGCATTAGAACATGATGACAATAATAAAAATCATTATAATGAGAACACTAGGTACGAATATGATGAAAATACTAATGCAACACATCAACGTACGTATCATGTTGATGAACATCCTAGTGATACCTATCCAGAAGATGATAAAAGTATAAAAGACAAAATCGTTGATAAGCTTAAAAAAGACTAAACAACAATAAAACAGAGGTTTTCGCTAATGATTGCGAAGACCTCTGTTTTTTGGTATCTATTTGATGTTATATTGTGATTGGCGTTAGTAACTTTTCTTAATTCGATATGAACTATTGAATTAAATTATGTTGGAATGCATAGATAACAGCTTGTGTTCTATCTTGCACTTCTAACTTACTTAAAATGTTACTCACATGTGTCTTAACCGTTTTAATAGTAATATGCGATGCACTAGCAATTTCTTGATTTGAGTAACCTTTCGCAATCAATAATAATATTTCCATTTCTCGTTCTGTAAGCATTTCATATAACTCTGCACGCTTTTTCATACGGTTACGCATTTTCACTAAAACTTCCGGTTCAAAAACAGATTCTCCTCTAGAAGTTTTACGAACTGCATCGGCGATATCTTTTGCACTTGTTGTTTTTAAAATGTAACTATCGACACCTGCATCTAATGCACGATATACCTCTTTATCTTCAATAAAACTAGTTAACATTAATACTTTAATTTGCGGTAAATCTTTTTTAATCTGAGTCGTCGCTTCTACACCATCCATGTCTTCCATAAGTAAATCCATTAAAATTAAATCTGGCTTCAACTCATGTGCTTTGGCAATTGCTTCTTTACCAGAAGCGCCTTCACCAACTACTTCAATATCACTTTGCGTTGATAGATAACTTGAAATTCCTATACGTACCATTTCATGATCATCCACAAACAATACTTTAATCGTCATACGAATCCTCCTTATTTAAAGGTGCTTTCACCTCGATACGTGTACCTGAATCTGGCAATGATACAATATGGAACGTTGCACCAATTTCCAAAGCTCTTTCACGCATATTTTTAAGTCCATAACTTTGTTCTAATTTTTCATCAACATTAAAACCTTTACCATTGTCTTGAATTCTCAACAATAAATAATCGTCTTTATTAAACAATTCGACTGTCACTTTTGTACCGTTTGAATGACGCAATGTATTCGAAATTGCTTCCTGTGTAATTCTGAACAAATGATCTTCAATACCTTTAGGTACTTTAAAATCTTGTATTTCATGCACAACTTTCATTGGCACTTTTTTTTGTAAATCAATAACTAAATCTTTAATACCCTCACCTAAAGATTTGTCTTTTAAACCAAGCGGTCTTAAATGTAACAGCAAAGCACGCATTTCTAACTGCGAATCTTGAACCATTTTCTCTAAAATCGGAATTTGTTGGTCTAATGGTGGTTCTAACTTCGTTTCTTTGATAGCAGATAGCATCATACTTGCCGCAAAAAGTTGCTGACTAACAGAATCGTGAAGTTCTCGTGCTAGTCTTTGACGTTCATCTTCAATAATCTTTTTAACTTTCACATCATTAATATTATAATTTTCATTGGTTAAGTTTTGAGTTTTAAGTCGCAACTTATGCAATTCTTGATTTAAAGGTACGAGTGTATGGTATAAATCTAACGTTTCACTATATATTTCTATATTTTGATCATTAATGCCAACTGTTTCGCCTTCCATTGAACGCTCAATTTGCGTCTTAATCCAATCATTTTGCTGATTGATTTTGTAAGCGAGTACCGAACCAACAATAATACACAATAATATGATGATGAGATTTAAAAATAAAAAGACTGGTATTCCGAATATTTGTGTATAAAACATACCTTGAAAATAGATGATATTTACAAAAACTTTATCGATGAACAGAAATGCAGCTAGCATGCTATATACTAAGATGAGCATTGAACCAATTGTTCTAATGTAGTGGTTCATCGATAAATCACCTCTACGTCTCCGATAAACGTTGATACGTAGATATTAACTGTATAGTTATCCGGTTTCATCATTTCTTCAATATGAATATTGTTATTTTCAACTTTATATGATTTTTCATTCACGTAAGTACTTCCATAAAAAGCAGCTACATGTAAATTAATATTGTAATTAACCGGCAATATAACCTGCACTTTACCTAAAATGTGTCTAACAACAATGGTATTATTTTCCTTAATATTTGCAGCTTTTGTTAAGTCAATATGTAGGTCGCCAATTCCATGTTGAATTTGGACATCTTCCCACTTATATACATAAACTGGTGTACGTTGCTCACCAAACCACTTTTGTTTAATAAAAGATGGTGAAGTCATAACCTCATCCGTCGCAACTACTTTTTTTGGTTTAAACTTGTGTATTAAATAACGCACAATAAGTAGTAATAAAAAGACGAACAAGATGATGATTGTATACTTATTAGACAATAATGTGAATGCAATTAATAGCGCGCCTATCCAAAACGCCAAAAGGCCACGTATTTTATGAAAATAAAGATATCCTACATAAACTAATACACATCCCAATAATAGAACGAGTAAAAAGCCAATTTTTTCAAAAAATATGTAGTAAAAATTGGCAATAATCATTAATGCAGTAAAAATGATCAACATTTGCGTTGATATATATTTGTGTGTCATGTTTCGCCGCCTTTCTATGCCACAGCGTTCATATAATTTATTAGATACGATGTTTTTTCTGTTGCTATTTTTTCAGTTGAAGTTTGTTGAATTTGAGTTTCAATTTGTGCATAATATGCTTCAACTTTATTCAACTCTGATTTAATATTTTCAATTTCTTGATTATTGATTTCTCTTGCACATTGAATTTGAAATGCTTCAGCAATATCAATATATTTATTTTCTAATGTTAGCATTAGACTGTCAATTAACTTGCTAAGTTGTTCTTTTTTAGTAATTAAATAACGCATATAATCATCTAAATTTTTCATTTTTTCATCTAACGTTAAAAGGTAGTGCTTGATATTATTTCTTACTGTTGCTCTCAAAAACTGTTCAATATAACGTTCAACATAGTTCATAACTATCACCTTTTATAATAAGTTTTAAAATACCAAATGCGCTATGTATCTTCGTTGATGTCGATGATATGTTTGCTTAAAAACTACTTTATTACAACATATTTTTGAAATGACGCATTGATTGTGTTCTTAATTATTATAAAACAGTTCCGAAACCAATATGAATAGGCTCCGGAACTAAATGATGTTCATACTTTAGTCTTAGTATATGTTGAACTATTCTTCTTCAATCTTTGTCGTTAAAATCGGACCATCCTTAGTCACGATAACCGTATGCTCAATTTGAGCAACAAAACTTTTATCGCTCGTTTCAAAAGCCCATTCATTTTTACCTTCTGTAACAAATGATGCATTTGATGAGATAAACGGTTCAATAGCTAATACCATACCTTCAGTTAATAATGTTTTGTCTTTTGGATCAAAGTAATTAAGTACATGTGCTGGTGCTTCATGTAATGATAAACCAACACCATGACCTGTTAAGTTTTTAATGACTTTCAAATCATTTTGTCTAGCTGTATTATGCACCGCTTTACCAATGTTACTTAACTTAGTACCCGGTTTTACTTTTGCAATTGCATTCTCAAATGCCATCGTTGCTACGTCACATACTTTTTGTTTCATTGGATCGTCTGATTCTCCAACGACAAATGAAATGCCTGTATCTGCATAATAGCCATTCTTCAAAGCCGATACATCAATATTTACTAAATCTCCTTCACGAATGACACGCTTACTTGGAATCCCATGTGCCACCTCTTCATTCACACTAATACACGTTTGACCAGGAAAATTTTCATCATGAATTGGCGCAGAAATAGCACCGTATTCTTCAAATAACTCTTTCGCAATATTATCAAGATCTTTCGTAGTGATACCTGGTTTGGTTGCAGCTTGCATTGTATTGCGCACTTTAGCGCATATGTATCCAATTTCTTTTAACGCTTGTAATTCTTCTTCTGTTTTTACAATCATTTTATCCCGTTCCTTTTTTATATAATTATAACTTATTATAGCAAAAATTCTTTGATATACTAAAGATGTTACTTTAGTATTTTGGAAAGTGAGTGGGACATAGTGTGATAAAGAAAAAATATTTCTTTATCGTTGTACCCCAACCTGCATTGCCTGTAGAATTTCTTTTTCGAAATTCTCTATGTTGGGGCCCCGCCAACCTGCATTGCCTGTAGAATTTCTTTTTCGAAATTCTCTATGTTGGGGCCCCGCCAACCTGCATTGTCTGTAGAAATTGGTGTTCCAATTTCTCTGTGTTGGGGCCCACACCCCAACTTGCACATTATCGTAAGCTGACTTTTCGTCAGCTTCTGTGTTGGGTCCCCGGACTATAATTGAAAAATGCTTGTTACATGTGCATTTTATTTTAGTCAACTACTAACAATATAACATTGTGGAGCCCAGAACTTTGATTAATGTATATGAAAATCAAAGTAATGCTTAAGCATGATTATTTCAAATATTTTTCATACAGGAACTTTTCCAATGTACGATACTATTATTATAAAGCGCTCGCTAAGATTTTACGATGATTAGAGGTTAAAAAATGAACGATCAATGGTATAAACATTTAATTGGTGCCAGAACAATTAAAACTGGTATTGCCATTTTTTTAACAGCTGTCTTTTGTATGGCATTAGATTTAACACCTATCTATGCCATTTTAACAGCTGTAGTCACAATTGAACCAACTGCCAAGGCATCACTTATTAAAGGTTATCGTAGATTACCTGCTACGGTAATTGGTGCAGGCTTTGCAGTATTATTTACATATTTATTCGGTGATCAATCACCTTTTACATATGCATTGAGTGCGACTTTCACGATTCTATTCTGTACAAAACTCAAATTGCAAGTTGGTACGAATGTTGCTGTACTAACATCATTAGCTATGATTCCAGGTATTCATGATGCCTACATATTCAACTTTTTGTCTCGAACATTGACGGCGATTATTGGACTCGTGACATCAGGTTTAATTAACTTCATGGTATTTCCACCTAAGTATTATGGTCAGGTCGAAGAAAAATTAAGTAAGACAGATGCCTTGATGTATAAATTATTTTACAATCGCTGCCAAGAACTTATCTTATCAAGACTGCAATCTGATAAAAGCGAAAAAGCATATAAAAATATTTTCAATTTAAACAATCAAGTTGAAACGTTAATAAGTTATCAACGTGATGAATTAAGCTATCATAAGAAAAAAGAATGTGATTGGAAATTACTCAACCAATTAACTAAACGTGCATATACGAATCGTTTGTTTATCACTCATTTATCAAATATCATTTACTTGCCTAAAAATACTCGTGTTAACTTTTCAGGTGACGAAAAAATGGCATTGCTAAAAATTAGTAGTAGCATCAAAGATATTTTTTATGATGGTTCATTTAAGAGAGAAGATGATTCTGTAGAAACTTTACGTTCGACAATAAAAGCTCTTGAAATTAGTGGTGAAAATCAAATTAAAAGTCATATACTGTATGAAGTTTTAATGATTTATCGACTGCTAGACAGCAGATATGCATAATTTAAGTACCTTATGCTAATTGGCACCATTACTTATAATCTTACTTTATTCGTATATAGCATGTCCCTTTTTAAAATTACAAGCATAAATATTCAGACTCAAATATAGCCACACGCCTAAACTACGGAGGGATGTGGCTGTCTTTTTTGATTGTAATTGTGTATCAGGTTTAAATCATTAATGTAACGAGACTAATTCATTAATAAATTTAGTAAAACCTGATTTAGCAACATTTATCCTTAATGAAATACCAGATTCTGTTGCCATGTTTGAATGCCTTAAACCAGAATCAAAATCAATATAAATACAAAGCAGTTCTTGATTAAAATCAATAATCGTAAAATGTAAATCAGGTTCTATAAAATATATTTCGGTAACTGGATTATCGTATTCAATATGTTTTAAATTGTCAATGTCACTATCAAAAAGTGCAAATTCAAATTCAACTTCTTGATCTTCGAAAGTTGCACTAGTGTCGAAATAATAAATTTCATTATCTTCTTCGATAACTACATCTTTTAAAATAAATGTTATCGATGTTTTGCTATGTAAATAAGATGCATCTTTTAAAATCACTTTAGTAGGCTTCATCGTCAAATTCCTTTCATCTTTCATTTTTTCATGTTGCATAATTACCATTACTATTGATAATTCTACGGTAGATACTCATTGTATAATAATTATTCACTAGAACAAAAAACACACATCAATTTGGTTGTTTCCATCCAAAATAATGTGTGTGTTTATACATATATGATTAATTACTAAACTTCATCGTTTATCAATTTTAAATCCATTGATACGATGTTCAGAGTTAACGAGATTTCTTCTGTCTATTTGCTCTGTCTATTAATACTTGTTTCGCTTGCTTTTCCGCTTCATTATCTATTTCTTTAGGCTCAAACGGAATACCCTTACGTTCACAAGCTTTTTCTAACAGATAATCAGTGATTTCGTAATTTTTAGGTAAAATTGGTCCGTGTAAATAAGTACCTAATAAGTTTTTATAATGAATGCCTTCTTTTTTATCTTCATCATTATTACCATAACCAAAAGTAACATGACCAAGTGTACCGAAATTATGATATGTTCTACCACCATGATTTTCAAAACCTACAATAGTTCCAAAAGTATCACTTTCGATAACAATATCTCCTGTTAATCGGTTTGTCTTTGATTCAGTATAAAAATCTAAAATACCTAACCCTTCTAATTCTGTACCATCAGGCGTGATATATTTTTTCCCTAAAAATTGATAGCCTCCACAAATCGTTAATCCCGGCATACCATCTTCAATCGCTTCTTTAAGTGGTGTCTTAATTTTACTTAATTCTTTTGTTGCTAATGCTTGTTCTCTATCACTTCCACCACCGATAAAGAAAATATCACATTCATCAAAGGTAATACCTTCTGTTTCATTGATTTCTACGACATTAACTTTAATATTTCGTTTTTTTGCACGTTGTCTTAAAGCAATAATATTTCCTATATCACTGTATAAATTCAATTTATCTGACATAAAATGATAAATAGTCAATTCATGCATATTATGATTGACCTCCTTCAAACGAACGGTTTAATTGTTCAAGCATAGGCGCTAATGATGTATAGTTTGGTATTGCAACTGTGAAACCTTTATAATCCATAGTCTTTGCCGTTGCTTTATAAATATCACGCTCAACTATAATTGGTACTTCAACCTCTGCTAACTTCAATCGCAATTGAAGTTCTTCTGCTCGTGTACCTGTCACGATGATAGCTTCAATTTGTTGCTTAGATAATTTTTCGAAATCTGCATCATAAATCCATGAAGTATCTCGACCATCTGCAGCGTTATCATTTAGTGAAATAACATACACTTTTTCGCCTTCTAATTGTTCACCAACTGATAAACTTGCATTCATTCCTGCAGGGTTTTTAGCTAAATTGATCATCGCTTCTTTTTGTTCTTTTTTAAAGTACTGCATACGACCATTGTCTGATGTATACGTTTCAAAGCCATTTTTAATTGCTTGTTCATTTAACCCTAGCTCTCTTAAAACTGTATATGCTGCTAACGCGTTATAAGCGTTAAAGTCACCTGCTATTTTCATATCATATTTTTCATCATTAATATTTAAATGTAAAAACGGTGCCACATCAAAACTTGATATTTCATATTTTGCTTGCTCTCGTTTGAAACCACACTGACAGTGATAATGACCAATTTGATTATAATGAATATAATCGTATTGCAATAAGCGACCACAGTTTGGACAATATCTACTTTCATTCATCGTACTTTGTTCAAATTCATGGGCATGTGCTTTCATGCCATAGTACACAATCGTATCACTTGCGATTTTCAAACGACTCACAAATGGATCATCAGCATTCAGCAATAATTTGATGCCTTTATTACTAATTGTCTCTGCAATGTTATTAACCATAATATCAATTTCACCGAAGCGATCCATTTGATCTCTAAAGAAATTAGTAAATACCATCATTGAAGGTGTAACTTCTTTTAACACACGTGGAATCGAACCTTCATCAATTTCGATTACCGCAATTTTAGTCTTAGGTGTTGATTGCATGATGAATGCAGAAGTTATACCTGCAGCCATATTAGCACCTTCATTATTGTGTATAATTTGAATATTATTTGCTTTTAAAGTATGTCCAATTAAGTTTGAAGTCGTTGTTTTACCATTTGTTCCACTGATAAATACAATATCATCAACTTGCTCTGCTAATTTTCTTAATATATCTATATCCACTTTTCTAGCAATTTGTCCAGGTAAATCTGTTCCTCTTTTACCTACTGCTCTACTTGCTTTACGCGCCAATTTTGCTAGATGGATTGCCGTCCACTGTCTCATGTGTTTCCTCCTCAAATTTCCACTCGCATCATTATAACATGACAAGGCAACTTCAAAAAAGTTTCTCAATCACAAATTGATACAGCGTTTCTAAATTATAATCATTCTCATTTAGATAATTAAAAATGATATTTATTCTCAATTAAATCTCGCTAAATGATACATTTTCTCAATTAGAGTGCTAAAATCGGGTATTAAATTATAATTATTATTATTTACAATTGAGAATGAGTTTGTTATACTAAGTTTAATTCATAGTAATTTTAATTTACAAATAAGAGGTGTATCAAAATGTTAAGTAAAAATTTATTAGAAGCATTAAATGATCAAATGAACCACGAGTACTTTGCAGCGCACGCATATATGGCAATGGCAGCATACTGTGATAAAGAATCGTACGAAGGATTTGCAAACTTCTTCATTCAACAAGCTAAAGAAGAACGTTTCCATGGACAAAAGATTTATAACTATATTAACGACAGAGGTGCACATGCAGAATTCAGAGCAGTTTCAGCACCAAAAATTGACTTTTCAAGCATACTAGAAACTTTCAAAGACAGTTTAACTCAAGAACAAGAAGTGACAAGACGTTTCTATAACTTATCTGAAATCGCTCGTCAAGATAAAGATTATGCAACTATCTCATTCTTAAACTGGTTCTTAGATGAACAAGTCGAAGAAGAATCAATGTTTGAAACTCACATCAATTATTTAACTCGTATCGGCGATGACAGCAATGCATTATATCTTTACGAAAAAGAACTTGGCGCTCGTACATTCGACGAAGAATAATTAAACATCACTACAATAGACAGATAAATATCATACGACATGATAGACATTTGGGTCACTTACAATAACCCAATGTCTATATTATTTTGCTTTACGGAGATCTTTAGATTTATTTTCTAAATCATTGATCTGCGTTTTTTTATTTTCAAGGCTAATTATTGTATTTTTAGTCATTTATTTTTTAAACTACTAATGTTAATAACTCTAAATTTAATATTGAATTAATTTGACCGATTTTAAAGCATATCATCATTTACTTTTTAATCAGAGTTACATCCAAATGATAGATTTCACGTTATACCTTCACGTATAATATTATGTATCATTTGTAAACAAATGACTAAAAAGTCTATTAATATATACATTTAATTAATTGAAAGGATTGACTACATGATACAAGATGCGTTTGTTGCACTTGATTTTGAAACAGCAAATGGTAAACGTACAAGTATTTGTTCTGTCGGAATGGTTAAAGTCATTGATAGTCAAATAACAGAAACATTTCATACTCTTGTGAATCCGCAAGACTATTTTTCACAACAAAATATTAAAGTTCATGGCATACAACCAGAAGATGTTGAAAATGCACCTACGTTTGACTACGTATTTCCATATATGATGCAATTTATTGCAGATTTACCTGTTGTCGCACATAACGCGGCATTTGATATGAACGTCTTACATCAAAGTATTCAAAATATTGGTTTACCAACTCCAAATTTAACTTACTTTTGTAGTTATCAACTTGCTAAAAGAACCGTTGATTCGTATCGATACGGTTTAAAACATATGATGGAGTTTTATCAATTAGATTTTCATGGTCATCATGATGCATTGAATGATGCCAAAGCATGTGCAATGATTACTTTTAGGCTACTGAAAAATTATGAAAATTTAACGTATGTAACTAATATTTATGGTAAAAATCTAAAAGATAAAGGCTAGGACTAAATAAAATGCTCCATTCAAAGTAAGCATTGTAAAAATGTAAACTTTAAATGGAGCTTTATTTTATATAAAGTCATATATCGTCATATTTTTATAAGTTGATTGTTCTAAATTACCTACAGTGACACCAATAAGTCGAATTGGTACATCAGGGTCTTTTAAATCGTTATAAAGTAAATATGCAATATTATAAATATCTTCTTCAGAACTAACCGAATCTCTTAAACTCATCTGTTTAGATAACGTTTCAAATTGATAAGTTTTAATTTTAACTGTTACAGTTTTAGCTGACTTCTGTAATTTATTTAGACGTTCAGCTGTTTTACCTGACAACTCCCATACTTTTCTTAAAATCTCTTCATCATCATTCACGTCTGTTGCAAATGTGCGTTCAGTCCCTACTGATTTTCTTACTCTTGATGATTTCACTTCACTATGGTCAATACCGCGTGCCTTGTTATATAAACCCCGACCTCTTTTTCCAAACAAACGTATTAATTCAAATTCCGTTTTCTCATATAAATCTCTACCGTTAAAAATACCATTATCGTGCATTACTTTTTTGGAAGCTTTACCTACGCCTGGAAAATCTCCAATATCCAATGTCATCAAAATATCATGGACATTTTGATAATCAATCACAGTCATACCATCAGGTTTATTCATACCACTCGCTAATTTAGCTAAAAATTTGTTGTAAGAAACACCTGCAGATGCTGTTAAATGTGTCTGCTCTAGAATATCTTTTCTAATATACTGAGCAATTTTCGAAGCAGGAAGGTCTGGTCTCACTAATTCTGTAATATCTAAATACGCTTCATCCAATGACATCGGTTCTACCTTATCTGTATAACTTCGGAAAATAGACATAATCTGTGCAGATGTTTCTCGGTAAGCACCAAAATTACTTGTGACAAAGTATCCATTTGGACATAATTTATGCGCTTGTGACATAGGCATTGCTGAATGGACGCCGTATTTTCGTGCTTCATAAGATGCCGTAGAGACAACACCCCTACTACTTGCTTTACCACCAACAATGACTGGTTTCCCTTTCAATTTGGGGTTATCTCTCATTTCGACTTGTGCAAAAAAATAGTCCATATCTATATGAATAATTCGTCTCTCAGTCAAGTGCTCACCTCCCTACTAATTTTTACTTTTAGAACGCACAAAAATATCTCAACATAATTATACGCTGTGTGCGATTTTTTTACATAAATCTTGCACTTAGCGATAACTATATTGAGATAACTACAAGTTGTTATAAAATCAATTGCTATTTAAGCATGATGATGAAGACGATTGAGTAAGAAAACATAGGTAATCTGAAATAATTCAAGCAAATTCATTTTGTTGGTATCATCATATTAAAATTTATTATTGAGTCGGCTTTTGATGATACAAATAAATACTATCTTCATCTTGTTGAACATATTTAAAACTACTAGATATTGTTAATGCAACAAGCAGAATATCTATAAAGCAATAAGCGGTATGCATACTAAACATAAAAATAAGTGATGAATAACCAAATACCTTAATTAAAATAAGCAAGCCAGTACTTAATAGGATTAGTGGTGACAGCATAATAATTGAGAATTGCCATTTGTTGAAGCAAGCATCTGCTGTTTGGAATAAGATTCTGTCTTTTTTTATATTAAACATAGGTTTGCTATCTTTTTTAAATAAAAGAAATAATGCTCTATGGATAAGTTCATGTAAAATCTATAAAATAATGAATCCAGCAAACCCATATACAAGATTGATGATGATATTTTGATCGACAACCGCTGTGACACCTAACGCCCACTTATACGTAAATAAAATCACGAATAACGCAATAACAAGTTGCAAGATAATAAACCTTCGCATTTGAAAATTATTTGTCGTTAAATCAATTTTATGCATTACCAACCCTCCCGATCATGACATTCTTATTCTTCTTTAAATATAGTATACAATGTCACATTTAATTTAAAAAGTTCATATCAAGAAAGTAAATTGGCTGTAATAAAATTTTAATATACGACTTCTTTCTTCACTTATTAAGGCGAAATTTTATCTCAAATCATGTGCGCTATTTCAAATTGAATAATGCCACTGTCTCAACATGTGTTGTTTGTGGAAACATATCTACCGGTGTTACCTCTTCAAGTTGATATTTTTCAGCTAATAATAATGCATCACGTTGCTGTGTTGCGGGATTACATGAAATATAGACAATACGCTTAGGTTCTAATGTAAGCAAAGTCTGAATAAACGTTTCGTCACAGCCCTTTCTTGGCGGATCAACCATTACAACATCTGGTTTAATCCCTTGTGCTTTCCATTGTAAAATAACTTCTTCAGCTTTCCCACAGACAAAAGTTGTATTATTACATTGGTTTATAGTCGCATTTTGTTGTGCGTCTTCAATTGCAGAAGGTACTACTTCAACACCGTATACATGTTTTGCATGTGGTGCCATATATAGCCCTATTGTTCCAATACCACAATAGGTATCTAATACAACTTCATTACCTGTCAATTGCGCATACTCAATTGCTTTATTATATAATTTCTCTGTTTGTTCAGAATTAATTTGGTAGAATGACTGATCACTTATTTTAAATGTACTATCTGTTAATTGATCAATAATTGTATCTTTACCATATAGCGTTATAGATTGACGTCCCATAATAACATTAGAGTGGCTATCATTAATGTTTTGTTTAATACTTGTCACATTAGGAAATGCATCTAATATCTTCTCAACAACAGCATTTTTTTGTGGCCACTTTTTACCATTAGTTACAAAAATAATCATCATTTCGTCTGTATGATATCCTGTTCTTACAACCAAATGTCTCATTAAACCTTTTTTCAATTGTTCTTGATAAATACTTACATTTAAATCTTTTAAAATAGATTTAACTTCATTCATCACTTCTTGATGTTGTGAATCTTGTATTAAACAACTTTCCATGTCAATAATGTCATGGCTTCTTTGACGATAAAAGCCCATAATAACTTCATTCTGTTCATTCTCACCAACTGGAATCTGGGACTTGTTTCGATATCTCCAAGGATCTGTCATGCCAACTGTATCGTTAATCTTAGAATTATCAAAATGTGCTTTTCGCTGAAACAAATTAATCACTTGTTCTTTTTTCATTTCAAGTTGTGCTTCGTATGATAAGTGTTGAAGTTGGCACCCACCACAACGTTCATAATATATACATGGCGGTGCAACACGATTCTCACTTCTCGTATTTATATTAAGCAACTTACCTATCGCAAAGTTCTTTTTTACTTTGATAATTTTATATTCAATTTGTTCATTAATTAAAGCTTGTGGTATGAAAATAGGAAAGCGATCTATTTTTACGACACCATGACCTTCATGCGTTAAATCAACAACTGTTCCCGTTTTAATGTCATTTTTAGCTATTGCTTGCAAAATTTTACCTCCAAAATGAACAGGTTAGGAACAAAATTATGCGCTTCCTAACCTGCCATTATATATTTCACTACTTCTGTTTATTCTTCGATTAAATTGCCATCAACATGATCATTATTTATTAACTCTTCATTTACAATATCATTAGGTGCAAAGACATCTATATGACGTTCTAGATTTAAGAAATTCGCTGGTAATTTACCACCATATTCTCCATCTACATTTAGTTGTAAGTCTGTGAATGATGAAATATTAATTGCCTTTGCTTTTTCATAAATAACTTTAGGATGCTTAGTATGTTCTCCTCTTGAAGCTAAAGTCATAATATGACCAAGTTCTGCAAGGTTTGATTTTTCAACTATAATTAACGTAAAATAGCCGTCGTCTAACTTAGCGTCCGGCACTAATTTTTCAAATCCTGCCATTGAATTTGTTAAACCTAAAAAGAATAATAATGCTTCTCCTTGGAAAACATTACCATCATATTCAATTCTTAAATCTACAGCTTTCATTTGAGGTAACATTTCGAAACCTTTGATGTAATAAGCAAATGGACCAACAATAGATTTCAATTTACTCGGTGTTTCATAAGAGACTTGCGTCAATTGTCCGCCTGCAGCTAAATTAATAAAGTATCGATTATTCATTTTACCAATATCTACTTTAGTAGAATGACCTTCAATGATGACATCAAGTGCCCCCATGATGTCATTAGGTATATGCAATGCACGTCCAAAGTCATTAACAGTACCCATAGGAATGACACCTAGCTTAGGACGATTAGGCTTTTCTGCGATACCATTAACTACTTCATTTAATGTTCCGTCACCACCTGCAGCGATTAATACATCATAATTTTCATGCATAGCTCTTTCTGCTTCAAGTGTGGCATCACCTATTTTCTCGGTTGCATATGCACTCGTTTCATATCCCGCTTTTTCTAATTTTATTAAGGCATCAGGTAATTCTCTTTTAAATTGCTCTTTACCTGATGTCGGGTTATAAATGATTCTAGCACGTTTCCTCATATCTTATCCCTCTACTTAAAATTCATTTATTTTAACTTCATCTTGGTTTCGTCTAATAGGGAGTGGGACAGAAATAATATTTAACAAAATTTATTTCGTTCTACCCCAACTTACATTGTCTTTAGAATTTCCTTTTGAAATTCTCTTTGTTGGGGCCCCACTAGAATTGAAAAAAGCTTCTTACAAGCGTATTTTCTTTCAGTCAACTACTGCCAATGTAGCATTGTAGTGCCTAGGATATTGAATTTATGACCCAGGCTCAGTCTTATTTCATCATTCTTAATATCGTTAAAGACCAACTTGTAACTTAAACAAATACTATCTCAATATGTACAAAGGTTGTTATTTATTCAGCAATTTTTGCCGTTCTTCGTTATATAGACTTCGTCAGTTATGCTATTTTACCTTTAAAATGATGTTGTAAATATAATGTTGTCTTTATACAAAAATGTTTTATACCTTTTTATTATACAGTTTGCCTTAATATAATTAAAGCTAACGCATTAATAAAATTAATATTTTTACCATTAACATGTACAATGAATAAAGTTAAAAGTAATATGACTTCTATAGATATAAATAAACCCTCGATTGCATCTAAGTCAGCAACCAAGGGTTCATTGTTATATCATCATAGTCTGATGAATCTAATTATCTTTTATCTAATTCTTGTTTTAATAGTTGATTTACTAATTGTGGATTAGCTTGACCTTTAGACGCTTTCATAATTTGACCAACTAAGAAGCCCATAGCTTTGCCTTTACCATTTTTGTAATCTTCAACTGATTGTTCGTTATTGTCTAATGCTTCATTTACAAATTTTAGAAGTGTTGCTTCATCAGAAATTTGAACTAAGCCATTATCTTCCATAATCTGTTTAGCATTACCACCTTTAGCTGCTAACTCTGGGAAGACTTTCTTCGCAATTTTACTGCTCATTGTTCCGTCTTCGATAAGTTTAATCATACCTGCTAAATTTTCTGGTGTTAATTTAGTATCTAATAATTCTACTTGATTTTTATTTAAATATTCGTTTACGCCACCCATTAACCAGTTAGATGTTAATTTAACATCTGCACCGTGTTCAATTGTTGATTCAAAGAAATCTGACATTTCTTTAGTCAATGTTAATACGTGTGCATCGTATGCAGGTAAACCTAATTCATTTACATACTTAGCTTTACGCTCATCTGGTAATTCAGGAATTGTCTGACGAACACGCTCTTTCCAAGCATCATCAATATATAAAGGTACGATGTCAGGCTCTGGGAAGTAACGGTAATCATCAGAACCTTCTTTAACACGCATTAAAATTGTTTTACCTGTAGATTCATCAAATCGACGTGTTTCTTGTCCGATTTCTCCACCATTTAACAATTCTTCTTCTTGGCGTTTTTCTTCATATTCTAAACCTTTACGTACATAGTTAAATGAGTTTAAGTTTTTCAATTCGGCTTTAGTACCAAATTTTTCTTGACCATATGGACGCAAAGAGATGTTAGCATCACAACGTAAAGATCCTTCTTCCATCTTAACGTCTGATACACCAGTGTATTGAATAATTGAACGTAATTTTTCTAAATACGCATATGCTTCTTTAGGTGAACGAATATCTGGTTCAGATACGATTTCAATTAGCGGTGTACCTTGACGGTTCAAGTCAACTAATGAATACTCACCTTTATGTGTTGACTTACCAGCATCTTCTTCCATGTGAAGACGAGTAATACCGATTCGTTTTGTTTCACCGTCGACTTCGATATCGATATATCCATTTTCACCAATTGGTTGATCAAATTGAGAAATTTGATATGCCTTTGGATTATCTGGATAGAAATAGTTCTTACGGTCAAACTTAGATTCTGTTGCGATTTCCATATTTAGTGCCATTGCAGCACGCATTGCCCAGTCTACTGCACGCTTATTAACAACTGGTAAGACACCTGGATATGCTAAGTCGATAACATTTGTATTTGAGTTAGGTTCTGCTCCAAAATGCGCTGGTGATGGAGAAAACATTTTTGAGTCCGTTTTTAACTCTACGTGAACTTCAAGTCCTATAACTGTTTCAAAATGCATGATTTCCACTCCTTATAATTTTTCATAAACGTCATGTAAATTGTATTGTGTTTCATATTGATAAGCGACACGATATAACGTTTTTTCATCGAATGGTTTACCAATGAACTGTAAACCGATTGGTCGGCCATTTGATTGTCCACAAGGAACAGAAATACCAGGTAATCCAGCTAAGTTTACTGGTGTTGTTAATAAATCATTGGCATACATTGTCAATGGATCATCAATTTCTTCACCTAAATTAAACGCAGTTGTAGGCGCTGTTGGACCAACTACTACATCATAATTTTCGAATACTTTATCAAAGTCATTTTTAATCAATGTTCTAACTTTTTGAGATTTTTTATAGTAAGCATCGTAGTAACCTGAACTTAATGCAAATGTACCTAAGAAAATACGACGTTTTACTTCTTTACCAAAACCTTCAGATCTTGACATTTTATATAATTCTTCTAATGAATGAGCTTCTTTAGAATGATAACCATAACGAATTCCGTCAAAACGAGAAAGGTTTGACGAAGCTTCTGATGATGCAATCACGTAATATGATGGAATACCAAATTTAGTATTTGGCAATGATACTTCCTCAACGACAGCACCTAAAGATTTTAAAGTTTCTACAGCGTTTTGAACTGCTTCTTTTACGTCATCAGCTACACCTTCACCTAAGTATTCTTTAGGTAATGCAACTTTTAATCCTTTAATATCTTTACCAATATCAGATGTAAAGTCTACATCATCAACAGGTGCACTTGTAGAGTCATTAACATCTGCACCAGAAATGGCTTCTAATACGATTGCATTATCTTTTACATTTCGAGTCAATGGACCAATTTGGTCTAATGAAGATGCAAATGCAACTAATCCAAATCGAGATACACGACCGTATGTTGGTTTCATACCGACAACGCCACAATATGCAGCCGGTTGTCTAATTGAACCACCTGTGTCTGAACCTAAGCTAAATGGTACTAAGCCAGCTGCAACTGCTGCTGCAGATCCACCTGATGAACCACCTGGTACTGCTTTATGGTCAAATGGGTTAACTGTTTTTTTGAAATAAGATGTTTCTGTTGAACCACCCATTGCAAACTCATCCATATTTAATTTACCGATTAAAACGGCATTCTCATTATGTAGTTTTTCCATTACAGTAGATTCGTAAATTGGCACAAAACCTTCTAACATTTTACTTGCACATGTTGTTTCTAATCCGTTTGTAATAATGTTATCTTTTATACCCATTGGAATACCAAATAATTTGCCATCCATTTGGTCTTTTGCTTGTAATTCATCCAATTCTTGCGCTTTTTTAATTGCATTTTCTTTATCCAGCGCTAGAAAAGACTTAATTGTTGGATCAGTCTCTTCAATTGCATCATATATATCTTTAACAACATCAGATGGTTTGATTTTTTTGTCTTTTATTAAAGTTAATAAATTCTCAACCGATTCGTAGCGAATGCTCATCTTACGCGTCCTCCTCATTCATGATTGTAGGCACTTTAAATTGTCCATCTTCTGTTTCTTTGGCATTTTTCAAAGCTAATTCTTGCGGAATACCTTTAATTGCTTTATCTTCACGTAAAACGTTTTGTAAATCTAAAACGTGATATGTAGGTTCAACGCCTTCTGTATCAGCGCTATCATTTTGTTTTGCAAAATCTAAAATGCTTTCTAATGTGTTGGCCATTTCTTCCGTTTCTTCAGGAGAAATTTGAAGTCTTGCAAGATTCGCGATATGCTCAACTTCTTCACGTGTTACTTTTGTCATTAATAAAAGCCTCCTTTAAGTCATTCATCACTAAATTGTATCAAATTTCCAATTAAAAATCTAAGTATTTATGAGGTACTACTTTAATTTCATATAAACTGTATAAACATTATCATTCGTTTACCAAATCATTTTTTATGAAAACAACACCCTCTTAATAATAGACAACCCAATTCAATATTATGATTATGCAATTTTAATTATAAAAATTTGCCTATATCTAAAAAATACGAAAGCGCTTTCTATATTGGTATACAAGTATTTCAAAAAGAATAAATTTAATTTTCCTACTTTTCTAAACATTTATCTTTATGTATAATGTTTTCAAGTAACTAAATTATAAATTAAATAAAGGGAGTGTTTATCATGCTTACAATGGGGACAGCATTAAGTCAACAAGTAGATGCCAATTGGCAAACTTATATTATGATTGCCGTCTACTTCTTGATACTAATCGTTATTGGCTTTTACGGTTACAAGCAAGCAACTGGTAACCTGAGCGAGTACATGTTAGGTGGACGTAGTATCGGTCCGTATATTACTGCATTATCAGCTGGAGCTTCAGATATGAGTGGCTGGATGATTATGGGTTTACCAGGCTCTGTCTATAGTACTGGTCTTTCGGCAATGTGGATTACAATCGGCTTAACATTAGGTGCTTATATAAATTACTTTGTTGTTGCTCCTAGACTTCGTGTTTATACCGAATTAGCTGGAGATGCAATTACATTACCAGATTTCTTTAAAAATCGTTTAAACGATAAAAATAATGTGTTAAAGATTATTTCTGGATTGATTATCGTAGTATTCTTTACATTATATACACATTCTGGTTTCGTATCTGGTGGTAAATTATTTGAAAGTGCTTTTGGATTAGATTATCATTTCGGTTTAATATTAGTTGCTTTCATTGTCATTTTCTATACTTTCTTTGGTGGATATTTAGCTGTATCAATTACAGATTTCTTCCAAGGTGTCATTATGTTAATTGCGATGGTTATGGTCCCTATTGTTGCTATGATGAATTTAAACGGCTGGGGAACGTTTCATGATGTAGCAGCTATGAAACCTACAAATTTAAATTTATTTAAAGGGTTATCATTTATAGGAATTATCTCTCTATTTTCATGGGGATTAGGTTATTTCGGTCAACCTCATATCATTGTAAGGTTTATGTCTATTAAATCACACAAGATGCTACCTAAAGCTAGACGTTTAGGTATTAGCTGGATGGCTGTTGGTTTATTAGGCGCTGTGGCTGTTGGTTTAACAGGTATTGCATTCGTACCTGCTTATCATATTAAACTAGAAGATCCTGAGACATTATTCATCGTGATGAGTCAAGTACTTTTCCATCCTCTTGTAGGCGGTTTTTTACTAGCAGCGATTTTAGCAGCAATTATGAGCACGATTTCTTCACAATTACTTGTAACATCTAGTTCTTTAACGGAAGACTTTTATAAATTAATTCGTGGTGAAGAAAAAGCTAAAACGCACCAAAAAGAATTTGTTATGATTGGAAGATTATCTGTATTAGTTGTAGCAATTGTTGCTATCGCGATTGCATGGAATCCAAACGACACAATTCTAAACTTAGTAGGTAATGCTTGGGCCGGATTTGGTGCATCGTTCAGTCCACTTGTGCTATTTGCACTTTACTGGAAAGGTTTGACACGTGCCGGTGCTGTAAGTGGAATGGTTTCAGGTGCTTTAGTCGTTATAGTTTGGATTGCATGGATTAAACCATTGGCACATATCAATGAAATATTCGGCTTATATGAAATTATTCCTGGATTTATTGTAAGTGTAATCGTTACATATGTTGTAAGTAAACTTACTAAAAAACCTGGTGCATTTGTTGAAATTGACTTAAATAAAGTCCGCGACATCGTTAGAGAAAAATAATTCATAAGTCTTAACAAATTAAAAAGGTACTAATGTTAATCAAAATTCTGACTAACATTGGTACCTTTTTATTATCTTTAATTTACAATTAATTACTGTAAATATGAACTTGTGGTTCTTTATCATCTTTTGTCTTACTAATTAAAGCACGTGGTTGGTTACCATCTTTAATACGAATTTCATAGTTATCGATTTTATCGAAATATTTATTCGCTTGTTCAGTAACGTACTGTGTAATACCAATTGTTTCAGCTTGTCCATAGTAATCGATTGGTAAATCTACTACTAATCGTTGTGGCTTTTTATCAACAAATTTAACTTTCCCTACTGCTTGTGTGAAATTAGAAAAATATGATTGCAAATTATCGTTAAATTGCTTGAAATTATTATTTAAATTTTCATCATAATCTGCTGCTGTTGAAGAAGGTAATAAAGCTGATTTTTCATTGATATTATGCCATTCATTAAGCTTTGTTTGACTCTTTTCTGCAGTCGCTTGAGTGATAAATTCACCTGGTGTGATTGAATCTTCACTTGATTGCTTATAAATTGCAAAATGAATTGGTATATCTTTTAAATCATCATTTTCACGTAACCTTGATAATATCTCACTAGCCATTTGTTTACCTTGCTTTTTAACTTCGCTATCATCTAGTTTTTTACTAAAAGTCGGTCCATCTTTTTCTTTTTTATAGTAATAAACACTATTCATAGCTAAACCAATCGTCATACCTTTAATATTCTTACCTTTTGTATCTCCACCACCATAAAAATCTTGTTCTAAAATGTTAGATAAATAGGCTGGTGATTTTTCTGCAATCTTTTCAGGATCTGTTTCACCTTCGTGTGATGGATTAAGTCCTAAATTTTCATTCGCTTTCTTGTCTTTTTTATCTTTTTCAGACATTTTATCGATTTCACGTTTTGTATACTTAGGATTTAAATAGGCATTAATTGTTTTCTTATCCAAAAATTGACCATCTTGATACAAATATTTGTCTGTTGGAAACACTTCTTTACTTAAGTTCAACAAACCATCTTCAAAGTCGCCGCCATTATAACTATTTGCCATGTTATCTTGTAAAAGTCCTCTTGCCTGGCTTTCTTTAAATGGTAACAATGTACGATAGTTATCACCTTGTACATTTTTATCCGTAGCAATTTCTTTTACTTGATTTGAACTATTGTTATGTTTTTGATTATCTTTTCCAGCCTGGTCATCCTTATGGTTACCACAAGCAGCGAGTATAAAGATAGCTGTAATCAATAATACTAATGTACGCTTCATCGACATACCCCTCTAACTATTTAATTCATTTTGCTTATCTACAAATTGTTGCTCTGTCCAAATTTCAATACCTAAACTTTGTGCTTTTGTTAATTTTGAACCTGCATCTTCACCAGCAATAACGACATCTGTATTTTTAGTAACGCTACTTGTAACTTTAGCACCTTGTGATGTAAGCCATTTAGATGCTTCATTGCGTGTCATTTGATGTAGCTTACCAGTCAGTACTATCGTTTTACCACTAAATTCAGGATGTCCTTCAATATCTGATGTTTTGATACCTTTATAAATCATATTAACATGTTTATCTTTTAATTTTTGAATTAAAGCACGAATATCTTCATTTTCTAAATAAGTAACTACAGATTGTGCTACTTTATCACCTATATCATGAATTTCTACTAATTCCGCTTCAGTTACCGTTAGTAATCGATCTATCGTTTCATATTTTTCTGCTAACACTTGGCTCGCTTTAACACCTAAATGCCTTATACCTAAACCAAATAATAAATTTTCTAAAGAGTTGTCCTTAGCTTGTTGAATGGCAGCTAATAAATTATCAACTTTTTTCTGCCCCATTCTGTCTAAAGGTAATAAATCTTCTTCTGTTAAATAGAAAATATCAGCAACATCTTTAATTAATTCGCTTTGATAAAGCTGTTGAATAATTTTAGTGCCTAAGCCATCAATATTCATGGCTTGTCTTGATACAAAGTGAATCAATCCTTCAACAAGTTGTGCTTGGCATTTTGGATTAATGCAACGAAGTGCTACTTCGCCTTCAATACGTACTAATTCATGTCCACAACTTGGACAATGGGTTGGCATATGATATGTGACAGCATCCTCAGGTCTACGTTCTGGAATACTACGTACAACTTCAGGTATGATGTCACCTGCTTTTTTCACTACAACACTATCACCAATTCGAATATCTCTGTCATGAATTAAATCTTCATTGTGCAAAGATGCTCTTGATACAGTTGTACCAGCTACTTTTACTGGTTCTAAAATAGCAGTAGGTGTGACTACACCCGTACGTCCAATACTTAATTCAATATCTAATAATTTAGTTACTACTTCCTCAGCTGGAAATTTATAAGCAATGGCCCACCTTGGTGATTTTTGTGTGAATCCCATTTCGTCCTGTTGATCTAAATCATTAACTTTAATAACAATCCCATCAATATCATAAGGTAATGACTCTCTTTGGCTTGTCCATTTTTCAATATACTCTAAAACGCCATCGATATTATTTACACGCGCTCTATTTTTATTCGTTGTAAAACCTAATTTATCTAACTCATCTAATGCTTCACTTTGCGAACGCGCATTGAAATCGGTGAAATCATTGACACTATATATAAATACGCTTAGCTTTCGTTTTGCCGTTAATTTAGAATCTAACTGTCTTAATGACCCCGCAGCTGCGTTTCTTGGATTTGCAAATAACTGCTCATCATTTTTTTCTTTTTCTTCATTTAATCGTAAAAATGAACGTCTCGGCATATATGCTTCACCACGAACTTCTACATTTAATGGTTCTTTCATTTTCAAAGGTATCGCATGAATTGTTTTTAAATTTTCGGTAATATCTTCACCTGTTGTTCCATCACCACGTGTTAAACCTTGAACGAAGTATCCATCAACATATTTCAATGATACTGCTAAGCCATCAATTTTTAATTCGCACATATATTCAACGTTGCCAATTTGTTCACGTATGCGTTGGTCGAATTTTCTCAAATCATCCTCATTAAATGCATTCCCTAAACTTAACATTGGCGTGTCATGGTTGACTTTATTGAAAGAGGCTTGGGCTTCACCACCAACTCTAACTGTTGGAGAATCTACAGTCTTATACTCAGGATGCTCCTCTTCTATTTTAATCAGTTCATGAAGTAATTTGTCATATTCACTATCTGGTACAGATGGATTATCCTCTACATAGTATTCATAACTGTATTGATTTAATAAATCATGTAACTCGTTCACACGAGACGATAAATCAGCCATCCCTTAATCCTCCTTTTTTTCAATTGGTGCAAATTGCGCTAACAAACGTTTTGGCCCTTGTGATTTAAAGATAATATCTAGTTCGATTGAGCCATTTTTCTCGTTTACATTACTCACCATGCCTTCTCCCCAGGCTTTATGCATTACTTTGTCACCTACATTCCAATCAGATGACGATACTTGTTTTTTCGTTGACGTTGTTCGTTGACTAAATCCACGTTTAGCAAAAGGTTTTGCCTTAGGTTGTATCGTTTGTCGTTTGCCACTTGAATGATTTTCTAATAGTGATTCTGGAATTTCCTTTAAAAATCTAGATGGCATATTTGACTGAGGGCGACCAAATAACATTCTTGATGTCGCATGAGTGATGTATAACACCTCTTCAGCCCTTGTGATTGCTACATAACAAATTCGACGTTCTTCTTGCATTTCATGATCATCTTCACTCTTAATCGCTCTAATATGTGGGAATAAAGATTCTTCCATCCCCATTATAAAGACGATTGGAAATTCAAGGCCCTTAGCCGAGTGCATCGTCATTAGTGTTACGCCATTTTCAGTATCTGCCTCATCAATATCAGCTACTAACGATAAATCCGTTAAAAAGTTAATTAATGACTGTTCTTCTAATGGGGTATTTTCCTCATAGTCTTTTGGTACTGACATAAATTCATCGATGTTTTCTAATCTACTTCGAGATTCTAGTGTATTTTCACGTTCAAGCATTTCTCGGTAGCCAGACTTTTGTAATACTTCATCAACTATTTCATGAATTTCTAAAAATTCTTGTTCTTTTATCAAGCTTTGGATTAACTCGTAAAAATTAAGACACTCTTGTGTCACTTTTTTTGACAATCCGATAAAATCAGCTTCTCCAAGTGCATCAAACATACTGATATTGTTTTGAAGTGCATAGTTTTGAACTTTTTCAACAGATGAAGGACCTACACCTCTTTTTGGAACATTAATAATACGTTGCAAACTAATGTCATCATTACTATTGGCAATTATACGCAAATAACTTAATAAATCTTTGATTTCTTTACGATCATAGAACTTTTGTCCACCAACCATTGTATATGGCATATTAGATTTCATGAATGTTTCCTCAAGTACACGTGATTGTGCATTTGTTCTATATAAAATTGCCATATCTTGATATTTCTTACCATTACGTTGATGCTTCATAATTTCTCGTATTACAAATTCCGCTTCGTCACGTTCTGTCATTGCTTCATAGTAATGAATTTTCTCACCATTCGTATTTGCAGTCCACAGTCCTTTTGGCTTACGTTCAGAATTATTTTTAATCACTTCGTTAGCCGCATTTAAAATCGTTTTCGTCGAACGATAATTTTGCTCTAAAAAGATTGTATTCGCTTCTGGGTAGTCTTTTTCAAATGATAAGATATTTTGAATATCAGCACCACGCCAACCATAAATTGACTGATCTGAGTCACCTACAACACATAAGTTTTTAAACTTACTTGCTAATAATTTAACTAATGTGTATTGTGCTTTATTGGTATCTTGATACTCATCTACATGAATATATTGGAATTTGTTCTGATAATATTCTAGAACTTCTGGTACACGCTCAAATAAGTTAATAGTTGTCATAATAAGGTCATCAAAATCTAACGCTTCATTACGTGACAATTGGCGTTGATATCCACTATAAACCGTTGCTACCATTTGCGAGTGATAATCTGTGGCTTCTTTTTGAGCATCTGCAGGTGTTTTAAGTTCATTTTTCAAATTACTGATCGCACCGATAAACATACGAGGTTCAAATTTTTTACTATCAATATTTTCATTTTTTAAGACGTCTTTAATAACAGATTTTTGGTCTGTAGGATCAATTATCGTAAAATTGCGTTCTATACCAATTCGATCTGCATCACGACGTAAAATACGAACACACATTGAGTGGAATGTTGACATCCAAATAACTTCTGCTTGATCACCTACTAATTTTTGAACACGTTCTTTCATTTCTCTTGCAGCTTTATTTGTAAAAGTAATAGCCAAAACATTGTATGGTGAGACATCTTTTTCGTCTAATAAATAAGCAATTCTATGTGTTAAAACACGTGTCTTCCCTGAACCAGCACCTGCCATAATTAACAATGGTCCTTCTGTTGTCTTTACAGCTTCACTTTGCTCTGTATTCATATGATTTAATAACGCATTCATTTACTAGACTCCTTTATTTTTACTGTTTTTAAAGCTTTTTTAATATCTTTATAAATAATATCACCGACGATAATTGTATCTGCAATAGCTGCCATCTCTGTCGCTTGTTGTTCTGAGGAAATACCGCCACCATAAAAAAGTTGCGTTTCTGATAGATGTTCTGAGACAGCTTGAACCTTTGATACGTCGCCATAAATGCCACTATACTCTATATACATAACCGGTAATCGATACATATGATTGACCATTTGGGCATATGCTTCTAAATCTTCTATTGTTAAATCTGTATTTGCTTTGGTATGTTTTGCCACTTTGCTATCAGCATTGCACACGACATAACCTTCAAATATTACTTCTTCAAAATCTATACTATGTCCATATGTTTTAAGCGCTTCTAATAATGTACCATTGTGAAATGCAACATCTGTACTGTTCAGTACTGTAGGTACAAAATAAAAATCAAAACCAGGCATTACACTTTCGATGTTTGATATTTCAAGTACTAAAGGCAATGGGTATCTTCTTACCCTGCTCATTAAATGAATGACATTATCTTCAGTAACGTCATCAGTTCCACCAATCATAATTGCATCTGTTTGAGACATACAAATCGCATCTAAATCATCATCTGAAATATGTTTAGCTGGGTCTAATTTAAAAATATGGCGCCATTTTTTAATGTCATACATTTTCCGAAACTCCTTTTTTAACATACATATGATTATAGCATTTTTAAGTGTCGAGTTCTAAAGACTTAATATGAAATTTAAGTTCTTTTACTCTGTAAATTTTTTCGTGAAAAAACAATGATTATCTACCTTATTAGTGCAGATAGATAACCATTGTTTATCGTTCATTTATTATTCATTTGTTTCAATATTCATACGATCTAAAATCATTGTATAAGCATCATTACCCCATTGTAATGAACGCTTCACTCTAGAAATCGTTGCAGTCGATGCTCCAGATTCTTGTTCAATCGTTGCATAGGTATAACCTTGCTTAATCATTTTAGCAACTTGTAATCTTTGAGACAGTGATTGAATTTCATTTACAGTACACAAATCATCGAAAAATTGGTAACATTCTTCTCTATTTTCTAACGTTAGTATTGCATCAAACAATTCATCTAACGCTGCACCTCGTAATTTTTCAATTTGCATATCGAAACAACCCCTATAATTTTATTCTTTATGTCATTTTAACGCATTAACCTATTAAAGTGTAGCGATTTATATTTTATTAAATCTGAATCGTTACTTTTTTTAATTTTATGCTAATCCAGCGCGTTCGAAAATAGTGTCAACTTGATTCAAATGATGTTTAGGATCGAAACATTCATCCAATTCTTCTTTTGTTAAAACACTTGTAATAGACTCATCTTGTTCGATTAATTCACGGAAAGGTGTTTTCGTTTCCCAAGATATCATCGCTTTTGGTTGTACTTTGTCGTATGCTTCTTCACGAACCATACCTTTATTAATTAATGCTAATAAGACACGTTGTGAGAAAATCAGACCAAATGTTTTATCTATATTATTACGCATATTATCTTCAAATACAGTTAAACGGTCCACAATATTCGTGAAACGATTCAATGCATAATCTAGTGCTATTGTAACATCTGGTAACATAATACGCTCAGCTGAAGAATGAGAAATATCTCTTTCATGCCATAATGGCACATTCTCATAAGCTGTAGTAATATAACCACGAATTACTCTTGAAATACCTGTGATATTTTCAGAACCAATTGGATTTCGTTTATGAGGCATTGCAGATGATCCTTTTTGACCTTTTGCAAATGCTTCTTCAACTTCTCTTGTTTCGGTTTTTTGAAGGTTACGAATTTCAACGGCAAATTTTTCTAGTGACGTCGCGATTAATGCTAATGTCGCAATATAGTATGCATGTCGATCACGTTGCAATGTTTGCGTTGATACAGGCGCTGTGCCAATACCTAAATGTTTACACACATAACTTTCTATTTCAGGGGGAATGTTAGCAAAAGTACCTACTGCACCACTCATTTTCCCTACTTCAATTTCTTCTCTTACTTGTTTGAAACGTTGTAAGTTACGTTGCATTTCCGTGTACCACAATGCCATTTTGACACCAAATGTAGTTGGTTCTGCATGCACTCCATGTGTACGTCCCATCATCAATGTATATTTATAATTTTTTGCTTTTTCAGCTAAAACGTCGATAAATCTTTCTAAATCTTTTTCAATAATGTCATTTGCTTGTTTAATAACGAAACTTAAAGCTGTATCTACAACATCAGTAGAAGTTAAACCATAATGTACCCACTTACGTTCTTCACCTAGCGTTTCAGAAACTTGTCTAGTAAAGGCTACAACATCATGGCGCGTTTCTTGTTCAATTTCTTGTGCACGTTCGACATTTACCTTTGCGTTCTGACGAATTTTTTGTACGTCAGCTTTCGGTATATGTCCTAATTCACTCCATGCCTCACATGCTAAAATTTCCACTTCTAACCATGCTTCATAGCGATTTTGATCAGTCCAAATATTAGACATTTCTTCTCTAGAATAACGTTCAATCATTTTTTTAACTCCTATCGTATGTATACTCGAATTTTCAAAAACAGAACATTTTTAATAAAAATAAATAAAAAGTTCGTTTTTAACTCTACTCTTCACAGTTTAACAGAATTGGTTATAAATGTATAAAAAATTTCCGTATATTCTCATTCTATTTTATTTTTTACATTAATACAATTATCTATGGCAGATTAATACTGATT
>OKEG01000086.1_pt1 | contig 51636 bp, 44 predicted proteins | sample 1614111 | NCBI WGS metagenome assembly OKEG01 (sample SAMN04436907, study PRJEB24849) | human gut metagenome | biome: human gut; feature: NICU; material: stool | host: Homo sapiens | place: USA: Saint Louis, MO | collected 2012-04-09 | reverse complement strand
GTCAGCATCGAGGTCGCGTGCGACGTGACGAACCCGCTCCTTGGCACGAGTGGTGCAAGCGCGGTCTTCGGCCCGCAAAAGGGCGCGGATCCCGCCACGGTGGCGAAGCTCGAGGGTTTCCTCGGGGAACTCGTGGAGGCTGCGGAAGCGTCGGACCCTTCCCTTGGCGCCCGGGCTCATGCAACCGAGCCCGGTGCTGGCGCCGCGGGTGGGCTCGGCTGGGCCCTCGCGACGTTCCTCGATGCGCGATTCGAGCCGGGTTTCGATCTCGTCGCGCGTACGGTGGGGCTAGAGCAGGTGATCGAGAATGCTGACCTCGTGTTCACGGGCGAGGGGGCGATCGATGCACAAACGCTCTACGGCAAGGCCCCCGCGGGTGTCGCCGCTCTCGCAAGGCGCCACGGCGTGTCGTGCGTGGTCTTCGCGGGACGCATTGGTGAGGGCGCCGAGGTGCTTTACGCTCATGGTGTGAGCGCTCTCGTGCCGATCGTGCAGGGAGTGACGACTCTCGAAGAGGCCCTCAATGACGGTCCGCGCAACCTCGAGCGTGCAGCGGCAACCTCGATGCGACTCATGGAACTAGGAAAAGGAGCAGTTCATGGCGACGAATCAGGCTGAACACGAGCGCATCGTGAGCGACGCAGCAGCCTTCGGCCTTGAGCGCTACAAGGAAGTACTAGAGCGGTTAGGTGAAGGCGCGAGTGAAGCCGAGGAACCCTAGAGCGAATCCTGCCACGCTTTGTAGAGGGCGGCGAAGCGGCCTCCCTGCTCGATGAGCGCCCTGGGGGCGTCGTCTTCGACCACGACCCCATCGTGCAGCACGAGCACGCGGTCCGCGATCATGACGGTCGAGAGACGGTGAGCGATGATGATCGCCGTGCGGTTGCCGAGGAGCTTCGTGAGGCCCTCCTGCACGAGGCGTTCACTCGGCAAGTCGAGCGAACTCGTCGCTTCGTCGAGGATGAGCACGTTCGGGTTTGCGAGGAACGCACGCGCGAACGAAATGAGCTGACGCTGACCAGCGGAGACGCGCCCGCCGCGCTTGCTCACGTCGGTGTCGTAGCCGTAGGGGAGGGCCTCGATGAACTCGTGCGCGCCGATCGCTTTGGCCGCGCGCACGACCTCTTCGCGGCTTGCGCCGGGCCGCCCTAACTCGATGTTGTCGGCAACGGTGCCGCTGAACAGGTACGCCTCTTGGGTCACCATGACCACATTGTGTGTGAGCTCCGCGCTCGTGAGGTCGCGAAGATCGACACCGTCGAGTTCCACGGAGCCCTGCGTGACGTCGTAAAAACGCGAGACGAGCTTCGCGATCGTCGACTTGCCCGCACCCGTCTGCCCGACGAGTGCGACGGTCTGACCTGCGGGAATCGAAAGGTCGAGAGGCTTGAGCACAAGGGGACCATCCTCGCTATAGCGGAACTCGGCCCCCGTGAACTGAATTGCCCCGCGGCCGCTCGCGATGGATTTCGCGTGAGCGGTGGTGGGCTCGGCAACCGTCGGAACTTCCCACAAAAGCGCACTGATCTTCTCGAGTGCCGCCGTGGCCGACTGGAACGAGTTGTAGAAGTTCGCAATCTCATCGACGGGCTGGAAGAAGCGCCTCGCGTACAGCACGAGCGCGAGGAGCACGCCCACGCTCAAGTCACCCGCGAGGACGCGGAAGCCGCCGACGACGAGAACCGCCGCGACGGTGACGTTCGCGAGGAGGCGCAGCGCGGGCTGGTAGATGCCAAACACGGAGATCGAATTGAGGGTCGCGCGGCGGTAGTTTTCCGCGAGCGCCCGGTATTCGCGCGAGTTCGATTCCTCCTTGCGGAAGGCCTTGACGGCGCGGATACCGTTCATTGCCTCGACGAACTGCACGATGAGGGCTGCCGAGTGCGTGCGCATACCGCGATAGGCGATGCGCGAGCGCACCTGGAACCACACGGTGAGGGCGATGCACGGGATGAGCAGCACGAGCATGATGAGCCCGGTTGGCCAGTCCATCGCGACGATCGATGCGGCGGTGAGAACCATCGAGAGGCTCGAGCCGATGAGGATCGGCACGCCGAACTCGAGAAGCTCGCGCAGCGCCTCCATGTCGGACGTTTGGCGAGAGACGATGCGCCCGGAGGTATAGCGTTCGTGGAACTCGAGGGAAAGGCGCTGCGTGTGCCGGAAAACGCGGCGGCGCAGCTCGAGCAGGAGCCTCTGACCGATGACGGAGGACTGGCGGGTGAAGGCAAACGTGAGGAGCGCGGCGAGAATCGCGCAGGCCGCGTGGAGACCGGCCGCGCCGAGTGCCGGCATAGCGTCGCCGTCGATCAGGGCAGGAAGCCCATTGTCGATGCCCCACGCGAGAATCGCGGGACCTGCCACGACAGCGGCCTGGGCGAGAACCACCATGATGGCGACAAGCACGATCGAGCCCTTTTCTGGCGCGAGTAGCGCGCGAAGCAGCGCGAGCGAACGCTTGCGCGAGGCGCGGTTTTCTTCCTTCGTGAGCTCGTGATCTTCCTCTTCGACTGCCTGGCTCACTGCGCACCTCCCTTCTCGTCAACCGCTTCGCGAATCTCAGCGACCTCGAGGCTTCCCGTTTCCGTCGCGACCCGCGTCAGGTTTCGGTTTCCTCGCGCCTCTTCTTCCTGGTTCGCGATCACGTAGCGGTAGCGTTCGCTCGAGGCCATGAGCTGCGTATGTGTGCCGACAGCCGTGATGCGGCCATCCTCGAGAAGTGCGACGCGGTCCGCGAGCGCGACGGTCGACGTGCGGTGCGCGACGATGAGCGTGGTCGTGTGGGAGAGAACCTCGCGCAGGCGTTCCGTCACGCGCTCTTCCGTTTTCGTATCGAGCGCGGAGAGGGGATCGTCGAGGAGGAGCACCGTGGGTTTCGCGGCGATTGCGCGGGCGAGTGCGAGGCGCTGGCGCTGCCCGCCAGAAAGGCTCATTCCCTCCTCGCCGATGTGGGTCTCGACGCCTTCGGGCAGGTCGTAGGCGTAGCGCGCGTCGGCTGTGTCGAGGGCGAGTTCGAGGGCCCGGTCGAGCTCGGCGCTTCGCGTGGACGTGCGCGTCACCGGGGGCACGGTGCCGTCGGAACCAAAGAGCCTGTCCGCGAACTCGACGGTCTCGACGGTTCTTTCGTACCCGGGAGCACCGAGCAGCACGTTGTCGCGTACGGAGTCACTGAAAAGCGTGGCGTCCTCGAATGCGAATGCCGTGATCCGGTGGAGGGTGTCGAGGGGGATGTCGCGCACGTCGTAGCCGTCGATCGTGATCGAGCCCGAGGTGACGTCGTAGAGGCGTGGCACAAGCTGGAGCAGGGTCGATTTGCCGGAGCCGGTAATTCCCACGAGCGCCATCGTTTCGCCCGGTTCGATCTCGAGGCTCACGCCGTCGAGGAGGTCGGGCATGCGCGCAGGCGAATCGGAGTAGCGGAAGTGGACGTCGTGGAGGGCGAGGCGCCCCTCGAATGTGCGTCCGGGTTCGACTCTTGGGTGCTCGGGGTCGGTGATCGTGTTCGCGGCGTCCATGACTTCGAAGTAACGGTCGAGGGCCGTGTTTGTGTTGATGAGCATGCCGAACAGCTGGCCGAGCATGCGCACGGGGCCCGTGACGAGCACGGCCGTCACGAAGTAGGCGCTCAGTTGGCCGAGGTTCATGTGGCCGTGGGCCGTGAGGTAGATGCCGAGCAGGAGGCTGATGGAGGTGGCAATCTCGGGAAGGCCGTACATGAGCATGTCGAAGCGCGCGATCGCGGTGGCTTTTTTGACCTCGGTTCCGCGAAGCTCGTCGGCCTGGAGGGTGAATTGTTCGAGAGCCGTGGGGCCGCGGCCGAAGGCTTTGAGTACGCGGATGCCCTGCACGGATTGTTCGATTGTGGTGGCGAGGTCGCCGTTTTGGTCCTGCGAGAGGCGCGAGAGAGTGGAGAATTGGCGGTTGAACCGGAACGAAAAAATTCCAATCGGGATGGCCGCTGCGACGAACACGAGAGCGAGGATCCAGCTCGCGCGGATGAGTAGCGCGATGCCCACGATGGTCGTGACGGCTGTGGTCACGCCCATGATGACGCCGAACGCGATCCAGCGGCGGATGAGGTTCGTGTCGCTCATCGCGCGCGAGAGCAGCTGCCCTGAGCTCCATTGGTCGTGGAAGGTGACGGGCATGTGTTGGATTTTGTCGTACAGATCGGTGCGCATGTCGCGTTCGATGCCGGTTGCGGGAACGAGCGCAAATACGCGGCGGAGGAACAGGAGGAGCGCCTCGAAAATGCCGAGCACGAGCACGGTTGCGCCCGCGGTCCACACGGCTGTAGCGGTGCCACCCGGGACGAGGTCGGAGTTGACGAGACGCTCGAGCACCTGCGGAATCATGAGGCCGAGGACCGCACTCCCGATCGCGCACAAAAGGCCGAGTACGAGCCTTGTGCGGATGGGTTTCACAATGCCCCACAGGCGAATCATGGGGTGCGGGCGCGGGGGAGCGGCACTGTTCTGCATGATGTACACAATCTTAGGGACGGTGGCGATTTCGTGTGCGCTGTTTCACGAAGTGAACGGTCGTCAACATCTAGATGAGAACCGTTCTCAATAGTGTAGGGTGGAGCCCACCTGTTCACGCGCCGAGTTCCGCGGCGCCCAGCCGAGAAAGAAGCCATGTCCCTCACAACGCCACGGGCCTCGATGTCTCGACGCCTCTTCGCCACGATGGCGGCAACCGTCGCCGCCGTTACTCTCGCAATCGCCCCGCTCCACACTCCGCCCGCAAGCGCCGCGCCGGGCGAGATTCCGCACGACTCCTCCCTTTTCGTCGCCGAAAAGAGCCACGTCGACAGCCCCAAGGTTTTCTATAAAGACGGTCATTTGAGCCTCGAAACCGAGGCCAAGGGAGAGACGCGACCGATCGACACGGCGATCCACAACCTCGGCCACGGCTACACGCGAGACGGCAAGCAAAACTTCATCTTCACCGTTCCGAAGAATGCCCCCGAGCTCGACTTCCTCGGAAAACCCGGGACCGAACTCTTCATGTCCCCCATGATCTCCAACCTCCCGCACGACCCGATCTGGGCGGGATTCGGTGCGGACACGGGCGTGCCGATCGAAAACTTCCGTGACGGCGCCTTCACGCTCGATCTCGTCGAAGTCAAGGGGCCGGGCCGCGTCGAACAGTTCCGCTGGAGTCCGGGCGGCGAAGGAGAAAGCGGATATTTGACCCGCATGCTCAGCAGCAGCGACTCCCGCTACCGCAGCGCGCTCCTCACTGCCGGGACACACACCCACAACTACACCACGTTCTCGCGCCCGGGCCGCTACGCGCTCACGTATCGCGCAAGCGCACGCACCAAAAGCGGTGCGCTATTGGCGACGAAGGAATACACGACCCAGTGGCAAGTGGGCGGCAACCGCCCCGGAGCCGCGATGACAAGCATCGCCGAAAAGACGCCCTCGTCGGCGAAACGCGGATTGACGATCGCCCCCGCCACCGGCGTCGAGGGCAAAGACTCGGCGGTCGAAGGCAAGCTCCACACGCTCGAGGTCCGCACCCCGGAAGTCGAGAAGGGCACCGCGGAATTCACCATCAACGGCTTTCACCTCGCCACCGTCGGCCTTTCGCACGGCTACGCAGGCTTCCATGAACTCCTCCCCGCCGACGCGTCCCAGTACCAGGTCAACGTTCGCGATGAATCCGGCACGCTCCGCTACACCTCGGCGTCACTCTCACTCAAGGACGGCAAGGCCAGCACAGGCGAAAGCGCAGACCCGCTCGCGCCGCACGCCGAAAAATCCGAGAAATTCGGCGCGAAGGAACTGAGCATCGGCTCGCCCCGCGTATCCGCCTCCTTCGCCCCCGCGAGCAACGGAACCCACGCGCTCACGGTGACGGTCGACGACCCCCAATTCACGGGCTTCGTTTCGCTTGGCCAGTACAGCTCCGAAAAAGACGACCTGCCCAACACGACGTTTGACACCGCGGTTCGCGGCGGCAAAGCCACCCTCAGCGTCCCGAGCAGCTACCTCGACAATGGCGACGCGCTCAAGGTCAGCCTCACTCCGCATCCGCTCGTGCGCAACGCCAAGAAAACCTCCGTGACCCTCGCACCCTCATTCAACACACGCGACACCTTTAAGAAAACGCTCGAGCTGAGCCCGGATGGGGCGACATCGCCTGGTGATGATCAGCCGCAGCCCGACCCCTCGCAGCCGTCGGACCCGACCACTCCCGGCGAGGCGCCAACGTGCCGCGACCGCCTCCTGATCGACCACGGTCACCTCGATCTCGCCCTCCAGGGTGATGCGAACGGCGTGAGCTCAACGATTAAGGACGACAGCCGAATCGGCGCGAAAAATACCGTCGACCGCGATGGCGGCGAGATTGCCCTTGTCGTGAGCGATGCCGCCAAGGAGGCGCGCACCAAGGCGCAGGCTGGCAAGGAATGGGACGGCATTCTCGCGCCCGTGGGCACACCGACGTGGGTGCTCCCGTTCTCACAGAATCCCTCCCTGCCCTGGCCCGGGTACAGCACCGAACGCGTCAAGGAAGGAGACTTCGCCTCCTACGAACTGACGCTCGAGAAGGCCACGGGCCCCGGCGACGTGTCGCTCTTCGTCCCCGACGGCCTCGGCGGAAAACCGAGGACACTGCTGGCCTCGCGCAAGGGGGCCCCGCGCTCCCTCCCGATCGAAGGCCCCACACACACGCGCACACCGCGTGGGCCTTCACCAAGCCGGGCACGTACACCCTGACCTTCACCTACAAAGCGGTGAAGTCCGACGGCACGACGGTAACCTCGAACCCTCAGACCCTCACGATCTTCGTGGGCAAGAGCGCGAAGGATGAGTTCTGTTCGGCGGCTACGCTGTAGTCATGATTCACTCACGCATGGATTTCCACTCACCCGCCCTCGGCATGGGCACGAGCGCCGTTGTGCTCTACCCGCAGCAGACCGACGGTCAGATCGGCATGGCCGGAGGGATCGACCTCGACGACAACGGCGAGCCGCACGTTCGGGTCCTGTACCTCCTGCACGGTCTGAGCGATGACTGCACGGGATGGACGCGCCGCACGAGCATCGAGCGTTACGCCTCCGCGAAGGGGATCTGCGTGGTCATGCCCGAGGTGCGCCGTTCGTTCTATGCCGATGAAGTGCTCGGTGAAAAATACTGGACGTACGTGAGCGAGGAGCTTCCCGCCCTCATCAACCAGACCTTCCGCGTCTCGACGGCTCGCGAGGACACGTTCGTTGCCGGCCTCTCAATGGGAGGCTTCGGCGCGATGAAACTCGCGCTCAACCAGCCCGAACGCTTCGCCGCGGCAGGCTCATTCTCGGGCGCGCTCGCGGTCGCCCAGCGCGACTACACCGAGTTCGGGCATGCGATGCCCGCCCGAATATGGGGTCAGGGCCTCACGCCCGAGCCGTTCTTCGAGGGCGTCGAGCAGGGGAAGTTCCCCGCCATCGATGACGTGAATGCGCTTGCGCGCGCTGCCGAGCCGGGATCGCTCCCGCGGCTCTGGATCGGGTGTGGGACGGAGGATTTCCTGCTCGAAGAGACGCGCACGTTCGTGCGCACGCTCGAAGAGCGCGGCCACGCTCACGAGGTGACGTACACGCCCGGCGCCCACGAATGGGCGGTGTGGGACGAGTACGTGCGCCGCTTCCTCGACTGGATCTAGCGCGGGGGCTCTTCGCCGGATTCGCTCGTGCCCGCGGCGGGTGTGCTCTCAAGGGCGTCGAACACTTGGCCCGAGGTCGCACCCTCAAGGATCGTCTCGCCCACGATTGCGATGGGCAGCGCCGCGAAACCGCCGTGCTGTTGCGCGAACGCCCATGCCTCGGTGTCCTGGTGGAAGTTCACCCACGTCGTGCGGGGGTCGGTTGGCTGAAGGCCGATCTGGATCTGCGCACTGTGCCTGCTTACCGGCGACCACACGATGATTGCGTGATCCGGGGCGCGGCGTTGCAGCGCCTCGAGCCACGGCGTGTGTTGGCCTTTGCGAACGGGGGAGACCCACCACGCGAAGAAGAGCGTCGGCACGAGGATGATCGTCATCGTGATCCACCACCCGTAGTACGCGCAGATCGCCGCGGCAATGGCCCCCACGAGCAGAAACATGAATGTGCGGGCCCACAGGCGGATCGCGGATGGGCCCTGCGGACGATTGCGAGTGGTCATTGTTCGGCTCCTTCCCGCGCACTGGCCTCGATCTCGGCGAGCGCCTCGAGTTCACTGAGATCGCCCGTATCAAGGTGGACGTGGGCGTGAGTGAGCGTGCAGCCGTGGGCGTTCGCGTTGTGCCGGAGGGTATTGACGAACGCTGCGATCGCGGGAATCTTGAGGGCGCCGGGCCGGTTCACGATTCCGATCACGCGATTGTCGAGTTCAGTGACTTCTTTGATCACGACTGTGTCGTTGGGGTAGGCCTCAAGCGCAATTTCGGGGAGGAGCGCCACGACGCCCGTGCCGTGCCCCACGAGGCGCTGCGCGACCGTCGAATCGTCCGTGCAGTACCGAATGTTTGGCGTGAAGCCCGCGACCTGCGCGTGGTGGCGGAGGTTCGCGCTGCAGCGATCGCATCCCGCAACCCACGCCTCGTTCTTGAGGTCCCTCATCGAGATGTCATCGCGCGAAGCGAGGGGATGATCTCGCGGCAGGATGAGGCGCACGGGATCGGCGAGTATGGGCGTCCACTCGAGTGACTCGTTTTCGTCAGCCGGGGTTTGCGCGTAGCGGAAGATCATTGCCACGTCGAAGTTATTGCCGCGCACCCCTTCGAGCGCCTCGGGCGGCTCGCATTCGGTGAAGCCGAGCTCGATGCCGGGGTAGTCCTTATCCATGCGGGCGAGGGTTGGCGGTAGCAGCATGGCGGCGGCCGAGGGGAAGGCCGCGCAGCGCACGAGCCCCTTCTTTAGGGCGGCGAGGTCGTTCATTTCCGTTTCCGCCGCTTCGAGGTTCTGGGTGATGGCGGCGGCATGAACGGCGAGGCGCGCGCCGGCCTCGGTGGGGGTCACGCCACCCGAACCGCGCACGACGAGCTGCATGCCCGTGTCTTTTTCGAGGGCTGCGATGTGCTGAGATACCGCGGGTTGAGTCCAGCCGAGCTCACGCGCCGCAGCACCAATCGAGCCTTTGGTGACCACCCTGTTGAAGATCACGAGTCTGCGAGGATCCATGCCTGCAAGTCTACAGGTGCCCAAAGGGTTCCTTATGGGGCGGGGGATATGTTTAGGATTGATTCTCGTAACACCTTGGCGGCGGAAGGCAGAGGATGCGGCGAATCAACGGCCATCGCCAGCGCTACGCGTGGGGCTCGCCCACCGTTCTGCCACAGTTCCTTCGAACGGCAGCCGACGGCGAGCCGTGGGCCGAACTGTGGTTCGGTGCCCACCCGCTCGCTCCCGCCACCGTGGCCCCGAGCGATCTCGCGCTCAACGAAGCGATCAGCGCCGACCCCGAAGGGATGCTTGGCGATTCCGTTGCGCGTGCGTTTGATGGTGCACTGCCGTACCTGATGAAACTCATCGCGCCCGCGGAGCCTCTCTCACTCCAGGTTCACCCCACGCGAGAGCATGCGCGAGAATGCTTCGCGGCGGAGAACGCTGCGGGCCTCCCGCTGGACTCTCCCAAGCGCAACTACCGCGATGCGAACCACAAACCAGAAATGGTCCTCGCCCTCGAACCCTTCGAGGCGCTGTGCGGATTCCGCACCCCGCGCAAGGCCGCCTCGATTCTCGAGGGGCTCGAGGCGCCGCTCGCGAAACGCATGCTTGCCCTCCTCGTTTCGCAGCCGAGCGCGCACGGGATGCGCGCGGCTTTTCGCATGCTCGTCGCCCCTGCCATGCGTCCGGAGCCGGCCGAGATCACGGTGCTTGCCAACGAATGTGCGGCGCGGCTCGAGTCGCACCGCTCGCCTTCCCCTCGCATTGACCGAGCCGTGGCGCTGCTTAACGAGAAATACCCGGGCGATCCAGGCGTCGCCGCAACGCTTCTGCTCAATCCCGTGTCGCTTAAACCGGGCGAAGCGATGTTTGTTCCCGCTGGCGCTCTGCATTCGTATTTGAGCGGCTTTGCGGTCGAAATCATGGCCTCAAGCGACAACGTGTTGCGCGCCGGCATCACCCCCAAGAAGGTCGACGCCGACGAGCTCCTCCAGTGCGTCTCCGTGACCGCAGCCCCGCCGATCCGCATCGCCCCAGAGCGCCTGAGCGACGCCACGAGCGCCTACTTCGCGCCGATCGATGACTTCGAGCTCTCGACGTTCACGAGCGAGACGGGCGGGGCGAACGCGGACGCGGCGGCTCGCACGCTCGTGGGCACTGGCCCGCGCATCGTGTTGTGCATCGAGGGGCCGCTCACCCTCGAAACCTCGGCGGGAGTGGACACGCTTGAGCGGGGCGAGGCCGTCTTTATCGCCGCTCGCGAAGGCGCGCTCACGGTTCGTGGACACGGCCGGCTCGTGCAGGCAAGCGTCCCGTAGGTCAGTTCCGACGCTCGCCTACGCCTTAGCGCTCTCGTGTTCTTCGAGGTGCATCCACGCGTCACTTCGGCCGCGCCACCAGAGCGTCGCGGCGCGCGAGGCCAGGAACACGAACGTGAAGATGGCCCACAGCAGCGCCAGTGCGAACGGGGAATCGGCGGGAAGCAGGCCGGCGTCGGACACCCACCAGAGCCCCAGGGCAAACGGGAGATATGCACCCATCGTGACGAGCCCGGCGAGTCCGAGGTAGCGGGCGTCGCCCGCGCCCATGTAGACCCCGTCGAGCACGAACACGTAGCCCGCGAGCGGCTGCGCGATGAGCAGCACGACAAGCGCCCAGGTGAGCGAGCGCTGCACCGCGGGATCGGGCGTAAACACTTGGGGGAGCACGAACGATGCGAGAAGGAGCGCGGCGGCGACGGCGATCCCGCCGACGAAAGACCAGCGCACGAGCGTGCGCGTCACGGACTCGACGCTCTTGCGGTCGCCCGCCCCGAGGTGCTTACCGGTGAGCGCTTGCGCCGCGATCGCGAGGGAGTCGAGGGCGAGCGCCGTGAGGGAGAAAACGGAGTTCATGAGCTGATGCGCGGCGAGCGTGACTTCGCCGAGCTTGATGGCGATTGCCGTGGCCGTGAGGAGCACGATGCGCATGGTGACTGAGCGAATGAAGAGCCAACGACCCTCCCGCCACGCCGAGTTCACGCCCGAGAAGTTCGGGGCGAGGCTCACCGAGTGGCGTCGGGCCCCGCGCACGATAATCCCGATGTACCACGCCGCCATGCCCCACTGGCAGATGAGCGTGCCGATTGCGGAGCCTGCGATGCCGAGGTTGAGGCCGAAAATGAGGGCCCAATTGATGGGGACGTTGAGCGCTGCCCCCACGGCCGCGATGATGAGCGTGATGCGCGTGTCCTGAAGGCCGCGCACGAGGCCAAGAGCCGCCTGGATCATGAGCATCGCAGGGAGGCCCGCAGCGGAAATGCGCAGGTAGGTGGCCGCCTCGTGCGCGACCTCCGCTCGCGGCCCGAAGAGCCCGATCACGACGTCCGCGCTGAAGCCCAGCACGAGCGCGCACGCGAGCCCAATGAGGGCGGCGAGCCACGTGGCGTCGATGCCCTTCGTGAGGGCGCGGGTCATGTTCCCAGCGCCCACGGCGCGGGCAACCGCCGCGGTCGTCGAGTACGCGAGGAAAATCGCGAGGCCCACGACGGTTGTGAGGATCGTCGAGGCGATCGAGAGGCCGGCGAGAGCCGCTGTGGAGACGTGCCCCACGAACGCGGAATCCACGAGAATGAAGAGCGGCTCGGCCACGAGCGCGCCGAGGGCCGGAATCGCAAGTGCAAGGATTGCGCGCGCATCGGTTCGGGGCTGAGGCGAATCGGTGGGGGCAGAAGAACTCACCCGTCGATGCTACGGTGCGCATCCGCGTCCACTCGAACGCCAGGCGCACCAAACGTGACGAGGAAGTCACGGCCTCGATTCGATGAGCGCTGCTTCGTGCGGTAAAGTGGATCCGGTTCAGGGGCTATAGCTCAGTTGGTAGAGCGTTTCGTTCGCAATGAAAAGGTCAGGGGTTCGATTCCCCTTAGCTCCACTGGAAAGGAAAGACCCCAGGCAGCGCCAGGCGTGTGGCGTGCCTGGGGTCTTCGCATGCGCTGTCATCCCCCGTACCTCGACCGAAAGTATTCATTGGGTCACTTCCCAGCTATGCGCACTACTGTTCGTCGCGTGCGGCCCAAGCGAACTTCGACCGTGCAGCCGCAGGAAGGATCGAACGAATGAGCACTCTTAAAGGCCGCAAAGAGACTGCGCTTGTGGTGGTCGATGCTCAGACGGGTGTTCTTTCCTCCTGCCACGATCGGGACGCCGTTGTCGACCGAATCAACGACTTGGTGAGTTCGGCGAGGGAGGCTGGGATCCCTGTGGTATGGGTGCAGCATTGCAGTGACGAATTTCCAGAGGGCAGCGACGTGTGGCAAGTGACCGCCGAGCTTCAACCCGAACAAAGCGAGCCGCGAGTCCTCAAGCGCTACGGCGACTCATTTGAAGACACGACCCTCGAGGCTGAGCTTGCGAAACTCGACGCCGGCAAAATTATCGTGTGTGGTGCAATGACGGACGCCTGCATCCGTTGCACGATCCACGGGGGTCTCGCTCGTGGCTACGACGTCACCCTCGTCTCGGACGCGCACACGACCGAGGATATGCGACAGTGGGGTTCCCCTATCGGGCCAGAAGAGGCCATTGCTTATCTCAATATGGTGTGGTCGCACACGTCCGCCCCTGGTCGTGATGTCGAGGTGATTGCCGCTGCAGCGATCGATTTCGCCTGCCCTGCGGCATAATTGGCAGTCAGCCGCCACTCAATTACCGCGAGATAGGAGCAATCCTCAATGTTCGTGGTTCGCTCCCTCGATTCGACCGATAGTGACGAGATTCTTCGCGTTCTCCGGGACGACGGCGGCTACGCGATGCGCGTCAACGGCGAGCAAGCCGATTCCCGCACTGTGGCTTCGCTCCTGAGCGACAAACCGCCCGAGGTGGGCGCCGATGATCACCATGTTATGGGTCTGTGGGTCGACGACGAACTCGCGGGAGTTGCCTCGTTTGTCGTGGGGTGGCCGTCCCCGGACATCACGTATCTCGGCCTTCTCCAGCTACGTACCAGCCATCAGGGTCGCGGGCTCGCCCGTGCCTTTCACCAAGCACTTCGCGCCGAGTTTCCCGGGCGGTGGCGCCTCACAGTCGTCGACACCAACGCCGAGGTCCTCCCGTTTTGGGAGCGCCTTGGGTACGCGCGCACGGGGGAAACGAAAGAGTGGACGAGTGACTCGGGCCTTCGCCACGAAGCCGTCGTCATGGAGCTTCCCGCTACACGTGAGCGCCCTGCTCCGCTCCGCCCGCCGCTCACATCGTGAACACTTTTCACGATTTTTGTCTGAGGTCCCAAGGGTCCCTGTCGTTTCCGACGTGAACCCCTCACAATAGGTCCATGACCAGTCACAAAAACTCGCGTGAATTGAAGCCTCTCATGACGACTCGCCGCGGCGTGCTTGCCGCGGGTGGTGTTGCCGCCACGATGCTGCTTGCGGCGTGCGGAAACTCAGAAAGTAAGGAAAGCAAGGACGGCAAGCAAGCGTCGGGTTCCGGTGGTTCCGACGCCGCCCCTGCCCTGCCGTCGCCCACGCAGAGCGCTGCCGTGAGCGTGCCGTTCGACGAATCGAAGCCCTACCTCGAGTTCAACCCGGATTCCGAGGGGCCCGTTGTCGAGCTGCTCGTGGATTACCGCTGCCCTCACTGCAAGCTCTTTTCCGAGGCGCAGGATGAGGACATTCGCGAACTCGTGGAGAAGGGCTACATCACCTATCACGTGTACCCGCGCCCGATGCTCGATAAGCGCACGGGGCTCACGTTCTCGAACGACACGGCGAGCGCTGTCGTCGCCTCGTGGGTCGAGGATCCGAAGCTGTTCTGGGACATGAACGAGGCGATGTTCGCCCTTCAGCCGGAATCGCCCGAGGATCACACTCCCGACACCGCCGAGGTGGCCGAGGCTGCCGTCAAGGCCGGTGCGAGCGAAGAGGTCAAGAAGGCAGTTCTCGACGAGAAGTACCGCGACTATGTTGCGACCGTCGAAGAGGTTGGCCAGGAACGCCAGGTCGGTACCCCGACCGTGTACATCGACGGCGAGGAATGGCAGGGCGACGGCGAGCAGCCGGGAACGCTCAAGGTCGAACTCGTGAAGGCGATTGCCGCGAAGGCAAAGAAGTAAAAATCTACGATTGATAGCCTGCAGCTATGGAGAAGCGAGCCGCGCACGAATGCGATGCCGGCTCGCTTTTCACATGGCACGTGCCGCTGTTTGCAGTGACCGACCGCCGGGCTTTTGCTCGTGAGCGGCGTGCACACGTGGACTCGTGGTGTGCGGGGCAAGCGTCGGATTCCTTCGAAAGGCGAGTGGTCGAGCTCGTGACCGCGCCCGAGGCGCCCTCGGCAGCGCTCTGCCATGCCGCCCTTGAAAGATCCGCTTCCGCCCCGGGGTTTTCTGGGCCCGACCAGCACCTTCGCGCCGCCTTGCTGCAGCGCTTTGCGCTCTCGGCAGTGGACCCGGGCGGCGCGCGCGGGGGCCGGCGGGCACACGTTTTTGGTCCGACGGATGCCTACGACGCTGCCGCGGAAGCGTTCGCGTGGTGTGAAGCCACGCGAGAGGGCAGCGGTATTGCCAGCATCCCTGATGTCGCGGTCGAGCTGGGGCTGACTCTCGTGCGCGCGGCGCTCGTCGCGGGCAAGACCGACGCGGTGGAAGCGCCACTTGCTGCCGTGGCGGAAAACGCCTCTCGCGTTCACGCCGTGCACGTGCGTTTTCACGCCTGGGCGTCGATCGCGATTGCCCAGCTTGCGCTCGGGAATCCCGGTGAAGCGCTCATCCCCGTCAATCGCGCGAAAATTCTTGCCGATCGCGCTCGTGACCTCGCGGGGCAGTGGCACGCCGAGCGGATACGCGCACAGGCCCTCAGCATGGCGGGCCGTGAGCGCGCCGAGAGTGCCGCGTATGCCGAGGTTGCGCGTCTCGCCGAACGCGTTGCCGACGATCTCGACAGCACACCTGATTTGCGGCGCGATGCCACCGTTTCGGCGCTCCAATCAAGGGCCCGGCTGCTCACTCGCATGCGAGAAGACGGCCGAGACCAGGCTGCCTCGCGCGAGGCAGAGGCGATGCTGCGCCGCATTGCCCGGGCTCGGGCAGCAGGCGATGCCGATGAAGCGGCGCTCGCCGAATTCGAGAGCCTTGCGCTCGCGGACTCGCGCTGAGAGGGGCGTTAGGCCATCGTGTCGCGCAAGACCGCGATTACGCGGTCTGCTTCCGTATCGGGGTTCACGAACACAAGCCGCAGCACGGTCTCGCCGCTGTGCTTTGTGGGGATGCACAGGATCACGCCGTCGCGGGCCATGCGCTGCGACCACGCGTGATACTGCTCGTCGGTCCAACCCGGTCGGCGGAACACGAGAACGCTGAGTTCAGGCTCGATCACCATCTCGAGGTGCTCGATATCGTCGATGCCGCGACGCACCGCGCGTGAAGTGGAGAGGCACTTTTCGATCGCCTCGGAGTACTTCGCCGTGCCGTGCGTGAGCAGCGAGTACCACAGCGGGAGGCCGCGCGTGCGACGCGAAAGGTGGGCCGCGAGATCGCTCGGGTTGGCATCGGACCTCACGATCGAGTCCAGGTATTCGGCGTGCTGAGAGTGCGCGCGGTAGGCGGGGCTCGGATCCCGGTACACGAGTGCGCAGCAGTCATAGGGGGCAAACAGCCACTTGTGCGGGTCGACGATGAACGAATCTGCCTGTTCGATGCCGTCGAAGCGGGGGCGTGCGCTCGGGGCCGCGAGGGCGGCGCCGCCGTAGGCGCCGTCGATGTGCACCCACACGCCGCGTGCGTGCGCGACTTCGACGACGGAGCGAATATCGTCGACGATGCCGGCGTTCGTGGTGCCGCCCGAGGCAACAACCGCGAAGACGCCCGGGTTCTCGTCGAGGGCACGGGCGAGGTTGGGGCCGCTCAAATGGCCGCGTTCGTCCACGGGGACGGTGACGACTTCGACGTCGAGGAGGCGCGCTGCACTGCGGATCGACGAGTGGGCGCTGCTCGCGCAGGCAACCTTGAAGCCCGTCGTGGGGCGACCGTCGATAAACACGCCACTCGAGGCCCATTCTTCGCGGGCCTTCTCGCGTGCCGTCGCGAGCGCGGAAAGGTTGCCGCTTGTGCCTCCCGAGACGAAGGCGCCAGCGGATCCTTCTGGCCAGCCGAGCAGATCCATGAGCCACCGCAGCACCTGGTTCTCAGCCCAGATAGCGCCGGCGCCGGCCTCCCACACGCCACCGAACACGTTGGCGGCGCTCACGACGTTGTCGAAGGCCACGGCCGCGCGCGTGGGGGCACCGGGAATGTAAGCGAGGTTCATGGGGTCATCGGCGGCGCGGGTCGCCGGGATGAGAATGTTCTCGTAGATCTCGAGGGCTCGATCGGCGCCGATGCCCTCTTCGGTGATCATGTCGCCGGCCAGCGCCTTGACGGCTTCGTCAAGCTCGGCTGCGGAGCGTGCCGTCGCCTTCGGGTCATGGGCAAGCGCCGTGTGCTCGCGCGCCCACTTCTGCGCGGCCTCGACCGCGTGCTGCTCATCCCCCCACACGCTCGACAGCATGCGGCTGGGGCGCTGGGTCGCGTAGGCGGTGGAAGCGGAACCCCCAGTGTCGATCGCGCCCGTATCGGGGCTACCCTGCTGGTTCTTCTCGGCGGCTTTGGCAGCGGGGTTCTCGTTCCGACGCTCGCCCGCGCCCTGTTGAAGCTCATTCTTCTGTTCGTTAGTGCTCACGCTCTCAATTTTAGGTGCGGCAGCCCGGAGCTGCTTCAGGTCAGCTGCGCCTCGTCGTTCTTCATCACGGGACGCTTCCCGCCCCTCGGACAATCTCCACGATTGGCGTTGGTGTCCTCGCGCTCATGGCGGCGTGCCGCTTATGGCCGCACGGCCGCTTCCTCTGGTTCTCGTGTTTGTTGTGAGTGTTCTTCCTCGTGGTTTTCGGGTGGTTTAGGTGTCGTATGTGGGGGTGGTGCAGGCATGACAGGGAAGTCCTTTCCGTGGCTTCACTGTCTCCATCATCCCCGGGGCGAGACAGGTCGCTGTGCACATCAACGAGCCCCGGCAACACGAAGGCTCCACGAGCATCAAGGTCACACTCGGCCCCACGAGGATGCGTCCCGACCTCGGTGATGCGGTCACCGCGGACAACGACCCTGGCGTCATCTACCACTCTGTCGGGCAGCACTGCAGCGGCGTGACCGATCACAATGTCGGAGATCGTTCCGTCCGAGGTCAAAGATGCCATCCACAGAGCCTGTCACCCGCTCTTGACTGCGATGTGTACGCCTCGTGAACGCCCATCCACCTCCGCCGTTCCACCGGCGTTCACCGACAGTTATCCCAGATCCAACCGCGCGTTCTCAATTCATCTATATGTTTGATCGCATAACGAGTAGTCGGATAGAGAACTCGCAATGATTGAACTCACGGATGTCAGCAAGACCTACCAGGGCGGAGTGCAAGCCCTCGGGACCACCGACCTGTCGATCGAGAGCGGAAAGGTCACCGTACTCCTCGGCCCGTCGGGGGCCGGCAAATCCACTCTGCTGCGGTGCATGAACCTGCTCGTGACCCCCAGCACCGGAACAGTGCGGGTCGAGGGCGTCCCGGCACTCGAATCACGCAAAGCCCTGCGCCACCACCGCAGACGCACCGGAATGGTCTTCCAGCACCACCAGCTCATCCCCCGGTACACGGCGCTGCGGAATGTGCTCCTCGGCAGGGTCGGTTACTACAGCTTCTGGCGCAGCCTTCTACCCTTCAGCCGGAGCGACGAACGCATCGCCCTCGAATCGCTCGACCGAGTCGGGCTGCTGGACAAGGCCCTGACCCGCGTCGACAACCTCAGCGGCGGTATGCAGCAGCGCGTGGGCATCGCCCGCGCTTTGGCCCAGCAGCCGGAGCTGATCCTGGCCGACGAACCGGTCGCCAGCCTCGATCCCGCCTCGGCGCGTCGCGTCATGGACCTGTTGCGCCGCGTCTGCCAAGAGAGCGGAATCACCCTGATCGCCAGCCTTCACCAGATCGACCTCGCGCTCGAGCACGCCGACCGCATCGTGGGCCTCGCCCGCGGGCGGATCGTCTATGACGGTCCCGCTGCCGGCGTCACCGACGCAGACCTCCGCCTGATCTACGAAGGCCCGCCGGACGATTCCCGATCCGACGCCCCTGTAAGAGCCGGTCAGGACACGCTTGCGGCCGAGCGCTCCTGACCAGAGCCGCTCAACCGAACTCAGTCGCACCCACCACGACATCGAACGACCCATTGCACGACCCGACTCACCAAACGACACGACTCACCCCAGGAGTGAATCACCATGATCGGACGCCCCCGTTTCACCGCTGCTGTGGCAGCCCTGCTGACTTCCATCCTCCTTCTCACCGGCTGCGGTGCCGCCGGAGAGGCGAGCTCCGCACCCGACACGCTCCGGGTTGCCCTGCTGCCCGACGAGAACGCCTCGGACGTCATCAAGAAAAATGAACCGCTCAAGAAGTACCTCGAAGAGGAGCTGGAGATGGACGTCGAGCTCGTCGTGACGACCGACTATTCCTCGATGATCGAGGCGATGTCGCGCGGCCGCCTCGAACTGGCCTATTTCGGTCCTCTCTCGTACGTTATCGCACAGGAAAAGGCCGATATCGAGCCCTTCGCGGCCCTGCAGGAAGTCGACGGCGAGGACCCGACGTACCAGTCGGTGTTCATCGCCAATGCCGACGCGGGAATCGAGAGCCTCGCCGACGTCGCCGGCAAGACCGTGGCCTGGGGAGACCAGGCGAGCACGTCCAGCCACCTGATCCCCAAGGCCATGCTCGCTGAAGAGGCCGACCTGCGCGTCGACCAGGGCGACTACGAGGAGCAGTACGTCGGGTCTCACGACGCAGTCGCCCTCGCAGTGCAGAATGGCAACGCCGATGCCGGTGGCATGAGCCTGCCCATCTACGAGCGCATGGTCGAGGAGGGCGTCATCGACCCCGAGAAGGTTGTGAAGGTCCAGGAGTCCGAGCCCTACGCCAACTATCCGTGGACGATGCAGTCGAATCTTCCGGAGGACGTCAAGGGGAAGCTGCGCGCGGCGTTCCTGGAGCTCGAGGATCCGGCCGTGCTCGAACCCTTCGACGCCGCCGGCTTCGAAGAGGTCACTGACGCGGACTACGACGCGGTGCGCGACCTCGCGCCGCTGCTCGACATCAACCTCGAGGACTACCAGTGAGCGGCCCCGGAAGCGCTACTCTCGAAGAGCAGCGGGAGCAGGAGTACCGGCAGATCTCCGATCATGCACGGTCGAGGTGGAAGCGCTCGATCGCCGTCGGTGGGTTCATCCTCGTCGTCGTGGTGGTGAGTGCGTGGGTCGTGGGAATGCTCGACGGCACGCGCATGATCACCGGTCTGGCCGACATCGCCGACCTGCTCAGCGAGATGTGGGTGCCGGACTTCACCAATATCAACAGCTGGTGGGGCCCGCTGTGGGATTCGATGACCATGAGCATCGCCGCCACGGCGCTGGCAGTGGCCCTCTCCGTCCCGCTCGCACTGTGCGGGGCCCGCAATACATCACCGCATCCGGCGCTCTACTGGGTTGCGCGCCTCTTCCTCAACGCGCTGCGTTCCGTGCCCGAGCTGATCATGGCCATCGTCTTCGTCGCGGCGGTGGGCTTCGGGGCTCTGCCCGGCGCGCTGGCGCTGGGCTTCCATTCCGCCGGAATGGTCGGCAAGTTCTTCGCCGAGGCGATCGAGCGCGCGGACAACGCACCCATCGAGGCGGCCCGCGCCACCGGGGCCGGACCTGCACAGGTGATCCTGCACGGCATCCTGCCGCAGGTGCTGCCGCAGCTGGCCGACGTCACCGTCTACCGCTGGGAGCTCAACTTCCGCGCCTCGGTCGTGGTGGGTGTCGTCGGCGCCGGGGGCATCGGCTTCGAACTGATCGCCGCTCTGCGCACCCTCCAGTACGACGAGGTCGCCGCGATCCTCCTCGTCATACTTGCCACTGTCACCGTCGTCGACGCCCTCGGCGGAGCTCTGCGAAAGAGGTTCCAATGATCAACCAAGCCCATCGCCCGGTGGTTGTCCTCACCCACCGGGTCCACCCGCAGATCCTCGACGTGCTGGGCGAGCGGTGCAAGGTGATCGCCAACCAGAGCGACGACAGCCTGTCCGCGGACGAGGTGCGGCGCCGTGCAGCCGAGGCCGACGGACTGATGGTGTTCATGCCCGACCGGATCAACGCGGACTTCCTCGACGGGTGCCCGCAGCTGCAGGTGGTCGCCGGGGCCCTCAAAGGCCACGACAACATCGACATCGAGGCATGCACGGACCGCGGAATCTGGTTCACGCGGGTCGAGGATCTCCTCACCGAGCCCACGGCAGAGCTCGCGGTCGGCCTGCTCATCGGACTCGCACGGCACATCGTCGCCGGCGACCGTGCTGTGCGCGCCGGCAAGCCGGGGTGGCGGCCGACCCTCTATGGCAGCACTCTCGTCGGATCGACGATCGGCATCGTGGGCGCGGGACGGCTGGGCCGCGGCGTGGCACGGATGCTCACGGGATTCGACGCCCGGCTGCTCTGCTGCGATCCCGCGCCCGCTTCGCCGGCCGGCGAGGAGGTGCCTCAGATGGAACGCGTCGAACTGCCGGAGCTGCTGGAGCGCAGCGACTCCGTGATCGTCTGCGCTCCGCTCGACGACAGCACGCTGCACCTGCTCGACCGCGACCGGCTGGAGTCGCTGCGACCGGGCGCACTGCTGGTCAACGTCGGCCGCGGTTCGGTGGTGGACGAGCGCGCCGTGGCCGGACTCCTACGCAGCGGGCACCTCGGCGGGTTCGCCGCCGACGTCTTCGAGTTCGAGGACCTGTCGCGCCCGGACCGGCCAGCGGCCATTCCCGAGGAGCTGATCGACATGGGCGACCGGACGCTGTTCACCCCGCACCTGGGATCGGCAGTGGCCTCTGCCCGGCTCAGGATCGAGGAGCACGCCGCCCGGGCGATTCTGCAGGCACTCGACGGTCAAGTGCCCGACGGTGCGGTCAACCAACCTCAGAGGGACGTTCGTATCTCGCCCCGGGGATGATGGAGACAGTGAAGCCACGGAAAGGACTTCCCTGTCATGCCCGCACCACGCAAGTACCCCGACGAGCTGCGCGAGCGAGCGGTTCGCATGGTCCTCGATGCCCTGAAAGACGAACCCGGCTCGCAGCGAGGAGTCTTCCGCCGAGTCGGTGAGCAGCTCGGCATCAACCCCGAAACGCTGCGCGGCTGGGTCCGTCGAATCCAGATCGACGCCGGCGATCGCCCGGGCACGACCACCGACGATGCCAACCGCCTGGCTGAGCTGGAGAAAGAAGTCCGCGAGCTGCGACGGGCCAACGCGATCCTGAAATCGGCCTCGGCTTTTTCGCGGCGGAGCTCGACCGCCCCTGTCGCTGAGCTGCTCATACATCGACGAGCACAAGGAAGAGTTCGGAGTCGAGCCGATCTGCCGGGTCCTGCAAGAGGCAGGACTGCAGATCGCTCCGAGCACCTACTACGCCCGAGGCCGACGCCCACCCTCGGCACGGGAAGCCCGCGATGAGGTCTTGAAAGAGGAGATCGCTCAGGTGCATCACGAGAACTTCGACGTGTTCGGGGCCAGGAAGATGCATATCGTTCTCAACCGTGAAGCAGACACCCGAGGCCGGGGCCACGTCGCCCGCTGCACGATCGAGAGGCTGATGCGTGATCTCGGCCTGCGCGGGATCCGCCGGGCGAAGGAGCCGAACACCACCCGCTCAGCACCTCGCCAGCAGTGCCCGCAGGACCTGGTCAACCGGCACTTCCGGGCCTTCGCGCAGAATCAGCTATGGGTCGCGGACATCACCTACGTCCACACGTTCACCGGCTGGATCTATGTCGCGTTCGTGACCGACGTGTTCAACCGCGAGATCGTCGGCTGGCAAGTCTCCCGGTCCCTGCACACCGACCTCGCTCTGGATGCGCTGAAGATGGGCATCTACCTGCGCGGACGTGATGGCCAGGACCTCTGCGGGCTGATCCATCACTCCGATCGAGGAGTCCAGTATCGAGCGATCCGCTATGGCGAGGCTCTGGCTGAACAGGACGCTGTTGCCTCGGTCGGGTCGAAAGGCGATTCCTACGACAACGCGCTGGCCGAGGCCTTGAACTCCTTGTTCAAGGCCGAACTCATCCGTAACCGCGGCCCCTGGACCGGGATCGACGACGTCGAGATCGCGACTGCCGAGTGGGTCCACTGGTTCAACACCTACCGACTGCACGGTGCGCTCGATGGTCTCACTCCGCAGGCGTACCGGGCCAGCCAGCTCGAGGCATCCACCGACTCGTCAGAACCCGTCCCCGTCCTCCTGGACGCCAGATAACCCGCCCTCCACCAAACCCGGGGCTTGACACGTCAACGGCGAGGTTGTGTGGACTGTGGGCGGGTTTTTGGTAGTGGCGCTTCCATGCCCTGGCGCGCGGCTTGATGCTCACCTCTTGTGAGCCGTTGGTATTGGTCGAGGTTTCGAGGCGCAGTTGTTCTTGCTCAAGCTGCGTGAGGAAGTCTTTGGCTTTGTGGCGTGCGGTTTCCTCGGCTTCTTCGTGTTCAAGCATCGCCTTGGAGCGTGCGGCGGTGGCGCGTGCGGTGTCGTCAGTGTCGTCGTCGAGGTTGGCGTGGGGTGTTGTTGTGGTGCCGGTGAGGTGGTCGAGGATGAATGCTCCGCTTGCGAGGAGCGCGTGGAGTTTGGTGGTGGTTGCTGTGGCGTGTTCGTGTGCTTTGCGGGTGGCGGTGTCGACTTCGTGCTGGTGAAGGACCGCGTGGGCTTGTGCGGCGTGGTGTGTGAGCAGGTCGTGGATGCGGTGGGCGTCGAGGGTGCGCATGGTGAGGGTGAGGCTGCTCATCCCGTTGCGGAGGGTTTTCAGGGTGAGGCGGCGTTTGGTGAAGGCTGTTTTTTCTCTGTCGAGCGCGGTAGCGGGGTCGAGGGAAAGCAGGGCGTTGGTGGTGAAGGTCCGCCAGTGTTTCTTTCCGGCGTGGGGGTTGCGCTCCAGTTCCCGCGCGAGTGGGGCATCCAGTAGTTGGGCGTGGTGGCTTGTGGCATCGCGAAGGCTGGTGGTGATCGCGTGAGTGTCGGTGATGGAGATCCGGCCTGCTTCAAGATTGGCAAGGATCATGGGCAGGTTTGTAGTGAGCATCCGGGAACGGGCGATATCGAGACTGGTCGCATACGGGGACTGCTTGAGAATGAAACCGACTTCGTGAGCGAGCGCGCGGCGAGCCGCTAACACCCGCGCCCGATCCTTATCACTAAGAGAATCCAATCCCGCAGACGGATCAACCCCGGGAGCATCTTCGCCCTTGCTCTGGGCAGCGGCATCAGCGGTAGAAAGCTCGCGAGGCCCCGTGCCGGAAGGGGCATTGGTGGTGTTGGTGGCGGTCTTTTTGCTGGAAAGATGACCGATGCCGTCGGTTTCGTCGAGTTCGGTGAGAATGTGTGCTTTGACTGCTTCGGTTAGTTCCGCGATCCGGGTCAGCGACTCCAACACATCCAGACGCATAAGCAAATCCGGCCCATCAAGGACACGTGCGGGAGTCGTAGCCGAGTGAGCGTCACCTGGCGCATCAAAAGAACGAGAGGGCGTGGCGGGGGCAGTGGGGAAGGTTTCGAGCATGCCCATCAGCGCGGCCTGCCACCCCTTCGACCCGGCAAACAGACCCTGCAGCACGTCCGTGCGCGAAGGAACCTCCAATTGGGTGAGATCAGCGAGCGCGGCGGGGTCGTCGAGAGGAACGATGGCGGGGGAGGAAGGCGCGGCTGTGACAGTAACGGTGCCCTTAGCGGTACCGCTCGTGCCCGTAGCAGAACCACTCGTGCCTGTAGTGGCATCGTGGTCTAACACCGTGCTGGTCATCGCTCCCCCTTTCCTTTTTCTCAACCGGGTTTGATGCGGTTTTCTGTGTGGTGATGCCTCGAGCCTAAAAGAAGGGTGAGACATTTAAACCCGACCCTTTACTTTCTCGAGACAACTCGAGTCTAAAAGAGGGGTGAGACATTTAAACTCGCCACCCTCACCACGTGAATGCCCTGGTGAACGCGGTTTGTGGAAAACTCCCAGTCATCCAGAAAACACCGTGAAAAACCCGAATAATTTGTGGATAAAACAGATTGTGGAGCACAATCCACCGCATACTGAGCCCACCGATCGACAAACGGCCAATCGAACCGAATTCATGAATGTGGATAGACCCACCAAGAACAACCGAGGCGCGAGGTGTGTCGCAAAGATGGCGAAGCGTCGTGGGGACCTGGAGAGAAGGGGGGAAGGAAGCAACTCGAGCGCGAGTCCACGCGTTGCCCGGCAAGCGTCGGAACTGAATGAGCTACACACGCTCCGCTCGTGACTCGGGATCCGCGGCCCAAAATGAGCGAAAACCTGTTGCAAACCGCGCACTCCTGCGACACTTAAGGCATGGCTACCGTGACTCATTTTTCTGACCAGCAGCGCTTCGTTGCCACGGAAGGTGGCGTGGAAGCGGGGTACCTCGAATACGACCGCGAGAATGATGGCGCCATTTTCGTCGCCACGCATGTCGTGACCGATCCGGAGTTTCGCGGGCGAGGCATCGCGGGCGAGGTGACCGCCGCCGCGTTCGAACATGCGCGCCGTCACGGCGTGAAGGTTCGCCCCGTGTGCCCCTACGTGCAGGGTTGGCTTGAGAAGAATCCGGAAGCACGCGACCTCGTCGCCGAGTAGCGCCTCGCGGTAGGATTCTGGGGCATTCATGCCCCGCCTCGGGGCAGTCACACCGAGACTTGAGGAGGTCGTATGTCGAGCGCCCTTTTGGAACCGGGTCCCGATCAGGGAATGGACCGCCTCCCGCCGCAGGATCTAGGTGCTGAGCAGGGCGTTCTTGGCGGCATGATGCTGTCGAAGGATGCGATCGCCGACGTCGTCGAGAAGCTCCGCAGCAACGACTTTTACCGCCCCGCGCACGAACTCATTTACGAGGCAATCATCGACCTCTACGGGCGCGGGGAGCCGGCCGACTTCGTGACAGTCGCCGATGCGCTGCGTGAGAAGGGCAACCTCGAGAAGGTTGGCGGAGCCCCGTACCTCGCCGATTTGATCGATGCGGTTCCGACGGCCGCCAACGCGGGGTTCTATGCCGAGATCGTCGCGGAGCGGGCCACGCTCCGTAGGCTCGTCGAGGCTGGCACGCGCATCGTGCAGCTTGGCTTCGCCGCGGATGGCGGCGAAGTAGACGCCGCTGTCAACGAAGCGCAGGCGCAGGTGTACTCGGTAACGGACCGCACGAAGTCCGAGGACTACGTGAAGCTTTCCGAAGTGATTGAGCCGACGATGGACTTCATCGAGATGCTCCAGTCCAGAGGCGGGCAGGTCAACGGCGTGCCCACGGGATTCGCGGAGTTCGATGAGCTGACCCAGGGCCTGCACCCCGGGCAGATGATCATCTTCGCGGGGCGCCCTGCGATGGGTAAGACGACTCTCGGCATGGACGTGATGAGGAGCGCCGCGATCCACAACGGGATGGCGTCGGCCATTTTCTCCCTCGAAATGGACCGCCAAGAAATCATGATGCGCATCATGGCTGCCGAAGCGCAGGTGCCGATGAGCCGCCTTCGCGACGGCACGGTGGATGATCAGGACTGGGAGCGCCTTGCGCGCGCCACGACTCGCTTCATGGATGCGCCGCTGTATATCGACGATTCGGCGAACATGACCCTCATGGAGATTCGCGCGAAGTGCCGTCGCCTCAAGCAGAAGGCGGATCTCAAACTGGTCGTGATCGACTACCTGCAGCTCATGAGCTCCGGTAAGCGCGTCGAGTCGCGCCAGCAGGAGGTTTCGGAATTCTCGCGTGCGCTCAAGCTTCTCGCGAAGGAGATCGAGGTTCCCGTGATCGCGATTTCGCAGCTGAACCGCGGGAACGAACAGCGCACCGACAAAAAGCCCATGATGAGTGACCTTCGCGAATCCGGCTCGATCGAGCAGGACGCGGACCTCATCGTGCTCATCCACCGCGAGGACTACTACGAGAAGGAATCGGCTCGCGCGGGCGAGGCGGACCTCATCGTCGCGAAGCACCGCAACGGCGCAACGAAGACCATTCCCGTGGCGTTCGAGGGGCATTATTCGCGTTTCAAGGACATGGCGCAGTAGCGAGCCATGTCGATACTGATGGATGAACTCGGAGGTGAGGACGTGTCGCTGAGCGGGAATGAGCTGGCGGGCGCTGAGCATGCGCCGCTTCGCCGATCTCTGCCTGCGACAATCGCGGAACCGCTCGCCCGATTCGTGTCCCCCCTGACGCCCGCGGATGCACTGCGCAACCTCGTGTACGTGAGCGCGGCCGGGGCCGACGGTGAGCGGCTGTGCCGTGTGGATGCGGTGCTCGACATTCGTGGAGTGTGGGTCGCTCATCGAGGCTTACCTGCCCCACTCGCCTCGGTGCAGGGACTTGAGGAACACATCGCACCCGCGTGGGAGCACGCGCTCGAGGCGGCCCGCGAGGCTCAATTTCCGGCGGTCACGGGCGTCGAGTTTCAATTCGATCGCACTGGCGAGGCTCTCGCGCGGGTTTTCGCCAGCGCCGCGCGCCCACCCGCGGATTCGGGCGCGGATTTTCACGTGTGGCATCTCGTGCCCGAGCTCGATGAACTCCTCGAGCGCGTGAAGCCCGAATCGTGGTGGGAGCGTCGCCTTGAGGACCTCCAGACCCTCATTGGACGTGTGCGCACGCGTGGGCAGGGCGGCCTATGAACGCCCGCGGCAAGCGTTTCGTGCGGATCGACCTGATCGAGCGTTCACGCACGGGCGAGGTCTGGCGCGCGTGGGACTGCAAACGCGAGGATCAGTGCGCGCTCAAGATTCTCGATGACGGGCAGTTGGTCTCGGCGAGGCGGATACTCGAAGATTCCGACGGTGCCTTCGCCCACCCGCATCTTCTTTCCCCGTATGCGTTGGACGAGTCCGAGGCGCTCGTGGCAATGCCGCTCGTGTCAGGTGGCACCCTCGCCGAAGTTGTGAGCCTCAGGGGGACGCTCGGCGAATCAGCGGCACTCATGATCGCGAGGCAAATCCTCGAGGCGCTCACAACAATGCATGAGGCGGGGTGGGTGCATCGCCGCGTGAGTGCCACGACGATCATGTGCCGGGAAGATCGCCCACCCGTTTTCGCTGTGCTCGCGGGCGTGAGCGCAGCGATGCCGGAGGTCGAAGCGCCAGATTTCCCGGTTGTGGACACCGCGACCGTGGAAGCTTTCTTCGCGCCCGAGGTCGCCGCCGGTGCCGTCGCCACACCCGCGGCCGACGTCTACGCGCTTGGTGCGTCTGTGCTGTTCACGCTCGCCGGCCCCGCCGCGCTAAACGATACGACAATTCCCGAAGGTCTCTCGCCCGAATTCGCCCGGGTCCTCGCCGCAATGCTCGCGAGCGACCCCGCCGAGCGCCCGAGCGCGCGGGAGGCCCTCGCGCAGCTCCCGAGCGTGGAGCCCGGTTCCCCGGCTCTTCTTTCCGACGGTTCCCGGCTTGAAATTGTGGACCTCATGCCGGATATTCCGGAGGATTTCGATCCGTACGAGGGGGAACCGCCCACCGTTGAGCCCGTGCCGTCGCCCGTGCCGCAGCGGCCCCCAAGCGCCGCGATTATCGAAGAAGTGGACGACGTCGAGGCGCCGTTCGATCCGCCCGAACGACGGATGCCTCCCGCGGTTTCGCTCGTGCCGTCGAGCCCGGATGAGCACGACGTCGATATTCGCACCGGAAAGCGCGGTCTGGGGGAGCGTGCGCGCAGCTATGACCGGATGACGCTCGTGGGGTGGGCCGCGATCATCGCGGGCATGACAATCGCGATCGGCGCGGGCGCCTTCGCATCGCTCACGCTCATTGGCTTCCTGTAAAGCGCGGCGGAGCTAAGCGCCGAGGACGTCGCGCCACGGCTCCACGACAGCGGGATGAGGCCCAGAGGCCCGCACGCGCGAGGCAATCTGCATAAAATCCTCGCGAGCCGTGAGGGGGCCCGCCACGAGAATCGAGTTGCCCGTCGCACGGGAGTGCGCGATGTGGGCATCGGTGAGGATCCACGGCTCGGGGTAGTCCCGCTCGGCGCACGCGGCGTGAAGCTCTCGCGCCTGCGCGGCGAGGAAGCGTTGGGGCTCGTCGTCGCCGATGTTGACGAGGAGCACTCCCGGATCCTCAGCTTCCGCGTCGAGCACGTCGAGCGCAGCGCCATAAAAGCTCGCCGTTGCGAGGTGAGGCGCGGTCTCCTTCCCGCTGAACACATCGAGGACGGCGGCGTGGAACCGTCGGACCTCGCCGCTCGAGGCGGGGGCGGGGCCCGCGTGCTCCTGCGAGAGTGCGCGCACCTGTGCGAGGGCATCGCCCACGCGGTGCTCGAAGCGAGTCCCCGCGGGAAGAGGAAGGTTGTCGAGCACGAACGTGACGAGGCGGGGTTCGATGTCGACCGCGAGCTGCATGCTTCCCGGGCGCGTGGCCTGCACGTACCGCGCGAGTGTGAGCGCACCCGCGCCGAGGTGGAGAATGCTGATCGGCGCGCCCGCCTCGAATCCTTCGTCGAGAACGTTCGCGATGCGCCTCAAGTACTCGTAGCGGACCTCTCGCGGATCGGCGGGATTGACGTGAGACTGCTCGTGCCCGCCGATCGTGAGGATCGTGCCGCCCCAGTCGAGGTCGTCGACCAGGGCGGCATCGAGGTCGCTCACCTCGAGGTGGATGTGCGGCATTGCGCTCAGATTCCGATGGGTGCGGCGCCCGAGGCCTCACCCTTGTCCTTCGACTCGCCCTTGATGTTGAGCGCCTGGATCTGGGAGTTCTTGCGCGGATCCATGAGCAGGTCGATGAGGACCTTCCCGCTTTCGCCCTCGAACGTGCACACCGCTTGGAACGGTGAAAGCACCTTCAGGCGTGCAGCCTTCTCGAGCGTGAGGTCGGCGCGGTCGAGGCCGGCGATCCGCAGGGCCGCGTCACGCAGACGCACGCGTTCGGCGCGCGAGACGTCCTGATCCATGTTGGTCGCAAACAGCGCGAGAAGCGGGTCGCTTTCCTCGCTCACGCCCTGCTCGGCGCGGTTCGCGAGCACGGTGCGCGCCGAGCCACTTGGGACGAGGGCCGTCGGCTGGCCTTCGAGCTCGACGTCGCGCAGCCACGCGAGAGCCTTCTCGAGGGCGTCGCGCGTGGTAGGCGCAAGTTCACGCTTCGGAGCTTCGACGAGTTCGGCCTGGTGGGTGCGGATCGCCTCGAGCGCCTCGAGCGAACACGGAATCGCGGGCGCGTACTTGGAGTTCGCGAGGGCGATGACGGTCAGACCCGTGCCGCGCAGCCACACCATGTACGAGCCGTAGCCCGGGTATCCACCGGAGTGGGAAATGACATCGCCGAGCTTCGGGAATTTCTCGACAACGAGCCCGTAGCCGTAGCCGCGAACGCGACCGAAACCGTTTCCATCCTCGAGAACCGGCCACTCCTGGATGCGGTGGATCTCCTGCATTTCGCGGCGCGAAGCCGGCGAGAGCATCGCGCGCGAGTCGTCGCTGATGCCATCGGCGCCGTGCACGCCCACCTCGGCGAGGAACGCCGTCCACTTTGCGACGTCGGCGACGGTTGAGAAGAGCCCCGCCATCGCGCCGAAGGCGCCGGGAGTGTCAAAATCGACCTCTTCGAACCGCTTCGCGCCCTCGCCGTCGCCCACGCGGTGACCCGTGAGCACGCGCGAGCGCTGGTCATCGGTCATCTCCGAGAGCGAGAACACCGTGTCCTTCATCCCGAGAGGATCGATGAAGCGGCGGCGAATTTCGTCGCGGAAGCTCATGCCCGTGATCTCGTCGATCACGCGTCCAAGGAGCACAAAGCCGGTATTGGAGTATTCGAATCCGCAGCCGGGTTCGGCGATGAGCGAGAGACCGCCGGCGATGTATTCATCGAACTCGTCGGTGGTCATCGACTCCTGCCTATCGCCCCACGGGTTATCGGTCACGAAGCCGGCCGACATCGTGAGCGCGTGACGAAGTGTGAGGGCGGGGGAATCCTCGCTGAAGGACCCGATGTGCGCGGCGGCAGGAACGTAGGTGGCGATCGGGTCATCGAGGCGCAGCTTGCCCTCGTCGCGCAGCGCGAGGATCGTCGCGGCCGTGAACGACTTCGTCATCGACGCAATGCGCGAGATTGAATCGACGCGAGGCGTGAATGCCCCCTCGGCTCTGTCGCCGTCCGCGAGCGCGCTCGAGCCTGCACCACCCGAGGCGAGCACCTCACCGCCCGACGCAATGCCCCACGCGACGCCCGCCATGCGGTGCTCCGCGACGGCCTTGTCAAAAATCGCCGCGACGGCGTCAATCGTCTCCTGTGTCAGCTCGTGAGCCATCGCCCTGGCCCCGTCCTTTCGTCTCGGTGTGCGGCACGTCGCCGCCTCTTTGTGCTTCAGCGTAGAACGCGGCCACGAGAGCCGCTGCCTCTTCGCCCATTGCTCTCACCAGTATCTCGGATTCGAGCCGCGCGGGATCAAAACGGGTGCGGGTCTCGACGTGGGGATCTGGTCCGACGGTTGCCGGGGGAGCGTCGGACGCTGCTCTCGTGAGGTGAAGCTTCTCCACGTCCAACCCCAGAAGCGCAAGGTAATCCGCCGGTGCCCGGTCGATGTGCTCGGTGAAGGCGACGGTGAGCGCCCACACGTGCTCGCACACGTCGGGCCAGCGCAGGCACGTGCAGCCGAAGGACAGGGGCAACTCCGCGCTCGGGAGGAGGGAGAGGCCCTCGCGTTCGAGGGTGCGTTCGCCGGCGTTGTCGTACGTTCCCGCGAGCACGGCGAGGATCTCGTGCGGGTCGCGCTTGGCGCGCGCGGCGAGGGCCTCGATGTCGCGAGGCAGGCGCGGCCCGAAGTCGAGTTGCGGATGGGTGAGCGTGCCGTCGATTGCGGCGGAGACCTCTGCCTTCACGTGCCCGGGCGTCACGTCGAGCCATTGAACGGCGCCCGCGCGCGCGAGGCGCTTACCTGCCGCGAGCCGTGTACGGCCGAGCTGGACCTCTGCGCGTGCGAGAAACTCGGTCGCGAGGAAGCTTTCGCCGATCGCGCCGCGTTTCGACGTCATCTCGATGCTCATGAGCGTCTTTCCTTCCGCGCGTCGCCGAGAGCGACGATCTCGGCGAGCTTCTCATTGCTGAGCTCCGTGAGCCAGCCTTCGCCGGAGCGGACGGTGTGTTCTGCGAGCTCGAGCTTGGTGCGCAGCACATCGTCGATCTTCTCCTCGATCGTTCCGATCGAGATGAGCTTGTGGACGGAAACGTCCCGGGTTTGGCCGATGCGGAAGGCGCGGTCGGTGGCCTGGTTTTCGACGGCCGGATTCCACCAACGATCCAGGTGGATCACGTGATTCGCGGCCGTGAGAGTGATGCCGGTGCCGCCTGCGCGGAGCGAAAGGAGCATCGCCCCCGGGGTGCCGGGGGAGTTCTGGAACTCGCGCACCATCTCGTCGCGCTCGGCCTTCGAGATTCCACCGTGGAGGAACGGCACGCGAATCCCGAACGTGTTGTTCCAATGCTCGAGCATCGTGGGGGCAAACGCCGTGAACTGCGTGAAAACGAGGGCCTTCTCGCCGCTCGCGACGACAGATTCGAGGATCGTGTCGAGGCGCTCGAGTTTTCCGCTTCTGTGCTCGCCAGAGGCATCCAGCAGGGGCGAGCCGTCGCCGAGAAAATGCGCGGGATGCCCGAGGACCTGCTTCATTTTCATGATCGTGGTGCTCACGATCGTGCGGCGCCGGCGGTCGCGGGCGAGGGGGTCAGAAACTTTCGCGAGCTGGTCGAGCTCTTTCGTCATGTCCTCGACGAGCGCCTTGTAGAGCCCGGCCTGTTCCTCGGTGATATTGACCAGCTCGCGCTCTTCGCGCTTGTCGGGAAGATCCGAGATGATGCTTCGATCCGTCTTGACGCGCCGCAGGATGAAGGGGCGCGTCACAAGACTCAAGCGTTCCTGCACGGCCTGGTTGCCCTCGTTGATGGGCTTGACGAATCGCTCTCTGAAGGCCGTTTCGCTCGGGAGAAGCCCGGGTGTGGTGATTGAGAGGATCGAGTGGAGGTCCGTGAGGTCGTTCTCGACGGGCGTGCCCGTGAGTGCGAGGCGTCGCCCCTCGGGCAGGGCCTTGACGGCCTGCGTGACGCCGGTGTCGTGATTCTTGACGTGTTGCGCTTCGTCGAGGATCACGCGGTGGAACTTCGCGGAGGCGAGGTCATCGAAGTCGCGTGCGACGAGTGCGTAGGTCGTGAGCGTGAGGTGCGCCTTCCTCGCGCGCTCGCGGAAGGCCTCGCCGTGGAGGCGATCGGGGCCGTGGTGGATGTGGACGTCGAGGCTGGGGAGCCAGCGCTCGGCCTCGCGCTGCCAGCTACCGAGGACCGACATGGGGCACACGAGAAGCGTGGGCCCGATCTGGGGGAGCTTCTCGCGTTCGCGCGCGAGGAACGCGAGGACCTGCATCGTTTTGCCGAGGCCCATGTCGTCGGCGAGGATCCCGCCGAGGTCGCGGGAGTCGAGGAACGTGAGCCAATCGAGGCCGCGCTTTTGATAGGGGCGGAGCGTCGCCTTGAGCGTGCGCGGCGCGGGCAGCGCCGGCACGGGGACTTTATCGGCACCGAAAAGGAGTTCGTCCCCATTGGCGCTCGTGGCCTCGACGCGCAGATTCAGATCGCTCAGGTCCTCGTGCGCGAGCAGGCTTCGGAACTGAACGTCGGAGAGTTTCTCGTGCCCGTCATCGCGTGGTTGCACCGCGGCGGCGTGGCGGGCGCCCGCGAGGAAGGCCGTCGCGGCACGAAGCGTCGAGGAATCGAGGCGCACCCACTGCCCGCGGATGTTCACGAGCTCGCGCTGCTCTTCGAGGAGTTCCTCGAGCTCGTCGGGGCTCAGCATCGATTCCCCGACGGCGACCGAGAACTCAAACGACGCCATGGCACCCGAGAGTCCCACCGACTTTGTGGGGCGATTCTCGGGATCCTCCTGCGGCGTCGCGACCTTCGCGACCACGCTCACGGGCTGCTTCGTCCACTCGCGCGGAAGTATGACCACGATGCCCTCGGTTTCGAGCACGGCCGCATCATCGGTGAGGAAACGCGAAAGCTCCTTCGTGGAAAGGTTCCACGTGAGCCCGCCCGGATCGGCGTGGATCGCCGCAAGCGTCGGAGAAAGACGGCGCACGTGGGAGGCGTGTTCGAGCGCCCCCACACTCGTGAGGTCACCCGCGTTGACGAGGTCGCCGAGCAGGTGCACGCGGCCCGACGTTTCCGCGAGGCACACCTCGACCTGCCAGCGGGCGGCACTGGAGTACACACGAAGTCCGACGGTTGCCGAGCCGGCGTCGTACCCCTTCTTTTGTGCCTCGCGCACGCGCACCGTGAGCCGCGGCCGCGCCTCGCTCAAGAGGACGCCGGTGAGCGCCGATTGGGCGAAATCATCGAGAGCTTTTCGCACGCGGCGATCGTTGATCGTGTCGAGCGTGAGAAGCGCGTCGCTGCCGTCGAGAGCATCGAGGAGTGCCGCGCCCACGGGGTCGAGCCCCGCGAGTTCCTCGGCGCCCGGGAGCTTTCCCGCCCGTTCGTGTTCCGTGCGCAGGCGTGTGAAGGCCACGCGCGCGTGGGCGTCGACGAGGTGTTCGAGAGCGGGGTGAGCGGGGGAGGTCCCCACCGCGAGGCCGGGGGCGAGGCGCCATCGCACGCGGCTCGTGTCGTGTGCGCTTTCAGGACCGGGAACGATGTCGCGCCTCGCGACGATGCGACGTGCGTGCGAATCGAGATTGAGCACAGCGAGCGTCTCGGGGGCGAGAAGGACTCCCTCACCAAGATCGAGGGGGCGAGCTGCCTTGGCGAGTTCGCTCATCAGCTGCGTGATCCCGTTTTCGCTCGTATCGCGCGGCGTGGCCGACGTGCGTGCGAGGTGGGCGATGCGCGCGCGCAGAGCCGTGGTGAGCTCGGCGAGGTGCGTGCTCTCGAGCGCGAGCGTGCGCACCTTCCTGCGGCGGCCGCGAAAGTCGACCTCGATGACGTGGCGCATGGGTCGCGCGAGCCACGCCCCAAGTGGCGCGAGCGCAGCGGGCCGCGTGCCTTCGGGGGAGAGCGCGGTGAGGGCGGGCTCGAGTGCGTCGAGGATGCTCGCGCGGCGCTCGGAGTCGGTCGCGTGGGCCCACAGGCTCACGCCGAGCGAGGCATCAGCGTGGAGGTGGAGCGTGCACGAGTGGAGGTCAGCCTCGCGGGTCGCGTGCGAGGCTCCAGTGGTGCTCAGAGCCCGTCGGCTACCGTCGCGGTTGCATTCATCCACGCCTGACGCGTCTCCTTCGAGAGCTTGCCCCACTCGAGGCTTCCGCCATCCACGAAGTGCGGCTCGAACGGAACCTCAAGCACGGCACGAGTGTGCGCGCCGAAATGATGCAGCAGGCGTTTGCGGAGCACGCGGTCGATCTTCCCGCGCGAGGAGTGCGACAGGATCGTGACCGCCTTCTCGACCTGCTTCTTGTGGCCCGTCATACGGAGTTCATCGATCATCCACGCTGCCGCGTTGAAGGTGTCCTCTCGAACCGTCGAGACGATCACGAGCTGATCGGCGCCTTCGACGGCAGCCAGCCAGTTCGAGGCGCGAACATTGTTGCCCGTATCCACGACCTTGATGCGGTAGAAGCGCGAGAGCGTGTCGTTGAGGCGATTGAACGCATCACCATCGATCGAGGCCGCCGATCCAGGATCCTCATCAGAGGCGAGGATGTCGAAGTTCATGTCGCCTTGCGGGCGCACGTACTTGTCGAGATCGGCAACGCGCGCATCCGTGCCCGCGAAGTGGTCGAGGTTATTGAGAAGGTCGAGCGCCGTGAGGTGGTGGTCGCTCGGGATGCCTCGCCAGCCCAGGGTGCCGCGCGTCTCGTTGTTATCCCATGCGAGCACGCTGCCGCCGCGGAACATGCCGAGGGTCGCTGCGAGCATGAGCACGCTCGTGGTCTTGTGGGCGCCGCCCTTGAGGTTCACGACCGCGATGTTCTTCGGCGCGTCGAGCCGCTTGCGGATCCGCTCGATCTGATCGAGTTCGCGGCGCTCCGCGCGCCCCGGGCCGGGCTTAATGAGACCGAAGGTGGCCTGGCGGACGAACTTGTTGAAGCCTCGCGTGGCGACCGGTTTGCGGTGGGCGTCGTTGCCCGCACGCAGGTCATCGAGCGTCGGCAGATCGTCCTTCGGAAGCTCGCGCTTCGGTGCCACAACGGGCTCGTGCGGCTGTGTCGTCGAGGAGGGGGTGAGCTCATCGCCACCTGCGCGACGCGTGCCATCGAGGGCCTCGGGAGAGGACATCGAATCGGCGGCCGGACGCTCCTCGGCGGCCGCGAGCCGCTTTTGCAGGTCGGCGAGGGCCGCAGCAGAGGCCGCGCTCGCGGAGCCGGGGGAGGAGGCGCTCGTGGGTCGCGGGGTGTTCCCGGAAGCCGGGCTCGTCGCGCTCAGTGCCGAATGGCGCCCGCGCTTTTGGCCCGAAGCGGCAGGCATTGCCGCGCTTGAGGCGTAGAGCGGCCGAGAATCCGCCTCGCGTGGCTGGATCCGGCCATTGGGCTCGACGCGAAGATTGTGGGTCGCAGGGCCGTCGAAAATGACGACGTCGATCGGTGATTCCTGCTTTCGCGCTTCCGCGACGAAGGCGTGCTTGATCGCAGTGCGCACCTCGTTCCTGCTCTCGCCTTCGATGCGTTCGGCGCGATCGGCGAACTGAATCGTGGCGTCCTTCGCCGAAACGATACGTGCGTGAGCAATCATGAAGGTCCTCGCTGGAAATGGGGGATGCTGACAAGGACGGTTGAGCGCCCTGGCCCTCCATCGTAACGGCCCGACCTTAAACGGTGGATGGCACGTCGATGCCGGCACTAATCCGTCCGTGGACAACACTCGAATGTGGAGGGACTAACGAGGTTCACATTTGCCGCAAAGTGTTTTAGAGTTGGAGTACCGGCGTTGCCCGCTCCGCGGTGCTCCGGTGCCGCAGGTGCGGCACAAGCACGGCACATGTGCCGGAATATAGCCGCCGCACAGCGCTCACCCCCTTGCGCGTGCGGCCTGGCGATCGGATGTTCCCCCGAACCCGATCGCCGCTCCGCAGGGACCTCCCCCCTTTGTCCCGCGGAGCCAGCGGACGGACCGTGAGCCCCATTTGTGCGCGCTCCGGTCCGTTCGTCTGTTTCACACTTCTCGCCCGTTATTTCGTGCCGAGGAGGGCAACATCGCTTCCAAGCTCGAGCCTATAGCCCGAACCACGCACCGTCGAGATGAGCTTGCGGTAGCGACCAAGCTTGTTGCGCACGCGGCGAATGTGCACGTCAACGGTACGCTCGCCGGTCTCGCTCCCCGCGGAGCACCACACCTCGCTCATGAGTTCGCCGCGCGAAACGATGCAGCGAGCATTGCGTGCAAGATGCGCGAGCAGTTCGAACTCGCGATGCGTGAGATCCACATCCTCACCGTCGATCCTGACGCGTCGGCCATAGAGGTCGATCACAAGAGACGGCTGAGCGGGGCGAGCACCAGGACCCGCGGGAAGCGAAGGGCTCGCCGGGCTAAGTGCGCTCACGGGCCCGGGCGCGCTCACCGGGCTGACGAGGCGCGACTGGATCAGACGCAGCCGCGCGGCCTCGGCATCGCGGCGGGCGGGAGCATTCGGCGACACGACCCCGGCCTTGCGCGGGCGAAGAGCCTGAGGTTTGCCGGCGGGGCGCGGCGGGATGGAGGCGCTCGCGCTCTGGCCCGGCACGGCCGTGAAGCGGGTGGGGCGAGGGGAAGATTCCGACGCCACCTGAACGCGCGCGGTTCCGCCCTTGGCGGTCGCGATCTTGAGGGCGTGGGAGCGCAGCGAATCTGCGAGCAGCGTCGCTTCACGAGCGTCGCTCGAGGTGGGCAGGTCAACGGTGAGCGTGATGCTCACCGTGCGGGTCGAGGGGGATGTCAGGGGGCGATCAACAGCAACTGTCATGGCGATTCTCCAGGATGCGGCGCCGCGCGGCGCGAAAAGAATGGGAATCCGGGATCTCGCGGGGGAGTGAGATGAACTCGCGTGCGAGGCGTGCTCCCGGTGGGCACCTGGAGCCCACGCCTAGTGGCCGGCTCCTGTCAGCCGGCTTTCCGCAGTGCGCTTAGAGGCGCGGCTGACCCTGCATCATGGACATCGCCATGTCCATCATCATGCCGCGCATCATGAAGCGGGAGACCGAAGCGGTCCCCTCGCTGATGCTCGATGCGGCATGGAAATTCATGCCACCAGTGTGAAACACGAACGGCGCCGGCGCAAGTGGGCGTTCACATACTGAAACACTTCGGAAGAGGAAGCACATGTGAACGCGCGCCGCGCCGGCGCCGTGCGGAAGGAAAATGCGAGGCCTAGTCGACGACCCCGAAAAGTCGATCGCCCGCGTCCCCAAGACCGGGAACAATGTAGTTCTTCTCGTTGAGCTTTTCGTCGATCGCCGCGGTCACGACCGTGATGTTGGCGCTCTTGTCGAGCTCGCGCTCCATGGTCTCAATGCCCTCGGGCGCCGAGAGGAGAGTGACACACGTGATGTCGCGCGCACCCTTTTCGAGAAGATAGTTCACGGACGCGATCAGGGTATGGCCCGTCGCGAGCATCGGGTCGACGACGAAGCACTGGCGGCCCGTGAGGTCGTCGGGAAGGCGGTTCGCGTACGTGGTGACTTCGAGAGTTTCATCGTTGCGCACCATGCCGAGGAAGCCCACCTCGGCCGTCGGAAGCAGGCGGGTGATGCCATCGAGCATGCCGAGGCCCGCGCGGAGAATCGGCACGACCATGGGCTTTGGATCCGTGAGCTTACTGCCGATCGTCGTCGCGACCGGCGTCTCGACCTCGGCGGGTGCGACGGCGACATTGCGCGTCGCCTCGTAAGCGAGGAGAGTGACAAGCTCGTCGGCGAGCTGGCGGAAAACGGAACTCGGGGTGTTCTTGTCGCGAAGGACGGTGAGTTTGTGGGCAACGAGCGGATGGTCAATGTTCAATACGCGCATGGGGCCAGCCTATTACGATGAGAGCCGATCCGCCGCGGCCCCAGGGCCCGAAACTGAAAGCGAGGCGAGCATGACACATCCGGTTCCCGAATTGGACCAGCTCATGCAGCCCGCGATCGACGAAGCGCGCGCTGCCTCAACGCCGCCGCGCCGTGACATTCCCATCGGCGCAGCCGTGTACGACGAAAAGGGAAGGCTCATTGCGAGCGCCGGCAACCGTCGGGAAGCGGACGAAGACCCAACCGCGCACGCCGAAATCCTCGCTCTGCGCGAAGCAGCCCGCGTTCGCGGCCGCTGGAACCTGAGCGGCTGCACGCTCGCCGTCACCCTCGAACCTTGCACGATGTGCGCGGGAGCGATTGTCCTTGCTCGCATCGAGCACCTCGTCGTCGGCGCAATGGATCCGAAAGCCGGGGCTGCCGGATCGCTCTACGATCTCGTTCGCGAGGAACGGCTCAACCATCGTGTGCGGCTCACGACTGGTGTGCGCGAGCACGAATGCGCACAGATGCTGCGCGACTTCTTCCGCGACCTGCGCGAGCGGCGCAAGGGGCTGCGCACAGGGTAGAAAGTCCCGTACGATGATGCACGTTACAGACGCGCGGTGACCGTGCGTGTGCGCCCACGAGCAAGGACATGACATGACAAACACTCCGCAACAGGGACCATCTCAGGGTTCCGGTCCAAGCGCCAACCCCGATCTTCCGCCTTCGGCGCCGTCGGCCCCGCCGGCGCCAAATGCCTACCAGGCCCCTGGCCAAGCGCCCCAGTACCAAGCGCCTCAATTCCCGCAAGGCGGGCAGGGCCAGCAGCCTCAGTACACCCCGCAGGGTGCCCCGCAAGGCTTCCCGCAGAGCCAGCAGGCTTCGCAGAGTTTCCCGCCCAACGGGCAGTTCCAGCAGCCCTCGCAGAACCAGCAAGGTCAGCCCGGCCAGCAGGCCCCTCATCCCGGCAAACAGCTTGGCCAGGCCGCATCGTTCATCGGCAACCCGTTGCCGACGCTCGGCGCAGCTTTCGCCTCGTACGCGGCGGGGCTTATCGTTGCCGCGATCGTCGTGGGGCTTCCTCTCCTCGGCTCGATGGTGCTGGACACGCCGAGCATTATTCCTGACCCGAAGGGCGGCCCCGCGGGAATGGCCGTCGCCGGTGAGATAAAGCCGGACACGCCAGAGTTTCTCTATATCCTCGGCGCGCCCTTCCAGGTAGTGTCGATGGCATTCCTTGGCTCGTACACGAGCCACGTCACCGTGAAGGGGAACCTGGGTGGGGAGGAAGACGCGGCCTTCTCCCTGTATTCGAGTCTGGGGCTCGTGCCCTTCCTCGTTCTTGCGGCTGTACTCGGCGGCGCTTTCTTCGCGGGTCGATTCATCGCGAAGCGCAAGCTGAACGAAGGCACAGTTGCGATCTGGGTCCAGGCAGTGATCGCGAGCTTCGCGGTCGCTGTCGTCTCGACCCTCCTCACGTGGGCGCTTGCCGTGCGCGCGAGCGAGAAGGCCGACAGCTACGGCGTGAAGTACGAGATGAACATGAGCGTGCACGCCGCGGGCTTCCTTCCGTTCCTCGCAATTCTCGTGCTTCTCACCCTTGCGCTCGTCGCGGGTCGCTATAGCGTTCGCGCCCTCCCGAAGAAGTGGCCGCTCGTGAGCGAATACCTCGATGCGGCAAAGCTCGCACTCCTCTACGCCGCGACAGCAGCCGTCGTTGGCCTCGTGTGCGCCGTGGCCGTTGTGCTCATTGCCGCCATCAATGAGGGGCACTTCGGTGACAGCCTCAAGATGCTCGTGATGCTCGTCCTCACCCTCCCTGCAACGCTCTTGACGGTGCTCTTCACCTACTTCGGCCTCGCGACCTTCTCGCCAGTGAACTACACCTTCGGTCTGGGTCCCTACGCTGGACTCCTGATTAGCCAGGATGGCGACATGGTTTCGGTGTTCACTCTCCCGCACTGGTGGATGATCGTCCCCGCGATCCCGTTCGTTTTCCTCCTGATGTTCGTCTTCGCGGGCGTGTGGGCGAAGTCCCGTCACCGCGTGCAGGGCAACACGCTCGCGACCGTGACCTCGTGGGCCGCACTTCCTGCAGTGTTCTTCGTGCTGAGCGTCATCGGCATCATTTTCGCGACCCTCAACTCGAGCTACGACGCGAGCGGCGCACGCGACGTGCTTGAATCCGCAGGCCTTGCGAACTTCGAGGGCGAAGCGCACGCGGGCGTGAGCCTCGCGACGCCGTTCATCGCCGCAATCGTGGGCATCCTGATCGAGGTCATTTCCCGCTTTATCGCCCCGTCTCGGCATTCCTGCTGAACCGCTCTTCCGATCTCTCCGTTTGCCGTTGTGGGCGGTTTTGTGCACAAGCAGCACGGTGCGAACGAGGAGTATCCCGCAACCGAGGTGCAGCAGAAAAAGGTTGACTTCGCTGCCCTCGCGACGAACGTGCAGAACCAGGCGCAGAACTTCGGGCAACAGGCCCAGCAGGGCCAGACCAGCGGCCCGCAGCAGGGTTACCAGCAGGGTCAGCCGAGTGCTCCGCATCAGGGTTATTCGCAGCAGAACCAGGCTCCGCAGTATGTCCAGCAGCCGAGTGCTCCGCAGGCGCCCGGATTCACACCCGAACAGGCCTACGGCTACGGGCAGCACGACCCGCAGGGTCAGCAGCAGCCGCCCCAGGGCCAGTAGGCGTCTGCGCGCCCCGGCCAGGGCCGGCACGTGTGAACTGTGTGTCCTTTCATGAACTGACATCTGCCTTCGCGCCGCGTTTCACGGATACTGGAGCGCGTGATCACACTTGACGGCCTTACAAAAGTCTTCCCCGGAACCGGCGGTGCCGAGGTTCGCGCCCTCGACGGCATCTCACTGAATGTCGCCGAAGGCGAGATCCACGGCATCGTCGGCCGCTCCGGCGCTGGTAAATCGACGCTGATTCGCTGCCTCACGGGGCTCGAAAAGCCCACGAGCGGGACCGTTCGGATCGGCGACACCGACATCGCCGCGCTCAACGGTCCTCAGCTGCGAACGGCTCGACGGAAGATCGGCATGGTCTTTCAGCACGCGAACCTGCTGGATTCGCGCACGGCCGCACGCAACATCGCGCACCCTCTCGAGATCGCCGGCTGGTCGCGCGCCAAGATTCGAGAACGCGTCGCGGAGCTCGTCACTCTCGTGGGACTCGAGGGCCGCGAAAACAACTACCCATCTCAGCTCTCCGGCGGGCAGATTCAGCGCGTCGGTATCGCACGCGGCCTCGCGGCACGACCCCAGGTGCTGCTGTGCGACGAACCCACGAGCGCACTCGATCCAGGAACGACCAGGCAGATTCTTGCGCTCATCAAGAACCTCAACCGCCGCCTCGGCATCACGGTCCTCCTCATCACCCACGAGATGAGCGCGGTACGCGAAATCTGCGACCACGTGACTCTCCTCGAGGACGGCGCGATCGTGCAGACTGGCACGCTCCTCGACGTCGCCTCCGACCCCTTCGGCCGACTCGCCAAAGAGCTCATCCCGCTCCCGCCGGCACCCACGGGTGTCGATGCGAAGATCGTCAACCTGGACTACGGAAAATCGCCGGTCGTCAACAACGTGAACGACATCGTGCGCTTCACCGAGGAGCACGACGCCCTCGCCGAGGTCGTCGCCGCGTCGATCGAAACCATCCAGGGGCAGCAGATCGGTCGCGTGCAGCTTGCGCTCCGCAATGCCGATAACAGTCCCATCAGTGCGCCGGGCTTCGCCAAGTTTGTGAAGGACTGCGCAGACAACAACATCGTCGCCGCGGAGGTGCAGCCGTGACCCAGTGGTTCCAGGAGTTTTTCTCCGACCCGATCTTTACCTCGACGAGCACGAATAACTCGCTGTGGATCAACACGGGTCTCACGATCTACATGGTCGCGTGGACCATGGCACTGAGCATCGTCATCGGCATTCCCCTGGGGATCGGCCTTTTTGAACTCTCGCGCGCGCACAGCCGCGTTGCCCGACTCGCCTATCAGGTGCTCGGCTTCATCGTGAACGTGCTGCGCAGCTTCCCCTTCGTCATCCTCATCATCGCCCTCCTGCCACTCGCGAAGGCGATCGTCGGGCGAGGAACGGGGCCAAACGCCGCCATCATCTCCCTCACGATCGCCGCCGTTCCCTTCCTCGCGCGACTCGTTGAAACCGCGCTCAGGGAAATCCCGGCCGGCAAGCTCGAGGCAGTCGAGATGATGGGAGCCAGCCGATTCCAGGTGATCCGGCATGTGCTGCTCGCCGAAGCGCTTCCCGGCATCATCGCCGGCATCACCACGACAACGATCGGCGTGGTCGGCTACACCGCGATGGCGGGCACCGTCGGCGCCGGTGGCCTCGGTGACCTGGCATTTCGCAAGGGGTACTTGAGCTACAACAACACGGTCATGATCACGACCGTCGTCGTGCTCGTGATCCTCGTCGTGCTCGTGCAGGTCGTGGGGGATTGGGCCGCGCGCGCGGTCGATCACCGAGCGAAGGGATAAAGACCGCGGGTACGGTGTGGGGCAGTCCGACGTCGGAATCCGCTCCAGCGCTCCCACTTACCCACGCCGATGTCACGAACCGTCACATTTCTCGCGCCCAGGTGCGCACGCAGTGCAAGCTAGAGCCAATCGAGAACACCAAAAGGAGACCATCATGACCAACCTCAACCGTCGCACCCTTCTCACCTCGGCCGCTGGCCTCGCGGGGCTCGGATTCTTGAGCGCATGCGTGTCGAACTCGCCGGGTACCGGAGGCAAGAGCGGTGAAGCGAGCGTGGACTCTTCACTCAAGATCGGAGCCTCACCCGTTCCTCACGCCGAGATTCTTCAGTTTGTGAAGGACGAGCTCGCGAAAGACGCTGGGCTCGACATCGAGATCGTCGAATACACCGACTACATCCTGCCGAACAAAGACCTCGAGGCGGGCGACATCGACGCGAACTTCTACCAGACCCCGAACTTCCTCAAGAACGAGATTGAAGAAAACGGCTATAAGTTCACCGCCGGCAAGGGCGTGCACATCGAACCTCTTGGCCTGTACTCGGAGAAAGCGAAGAGCATCGAGGAGATCGCCGAAGGCGGCGAGATCGCGCTCAATAGCGATCCCGCGAACACCGCGCGTGGCCTGAGGCTTCTCGAATCGGCGGGTCTCATCTCGCTCGGTGACGCACCCGAGGACGCACTCGTCAAGCCCGAGGATGTCAAGGAGAACCCCAAGAACCTCAAATTCACCGAGCTCGAGGGGGGCCAGATCCCACGTTCGCTCGGAGACTTTGCCGCCGCCGTGATCAACGGCAACTTCGCGCTCGAGGCGGGGTTGAAGCCCAACAAGGATTCGCTTTTCCTTGAGCCGGGAGAAGACAGCCCCTACGCGAACCTCCTCGTATGGCGAAGCGAGGATGACGGAAACGAGCATCTCGAGAAGCTCGAAGAGCTCCTGCACTCGGCCGAGGTGAAGGCCTTCATCGAGAAGACCTACACCGACGGCTCCGTCATCCCCGCTTTCTAAGGGAGCGTTAGATCAGTTCGGTCGCCCCGAGCTGATCGAGCACGAAGGCGTATTCCTCGGCGCGCTGCTCCCACCGGGCGTAGCGCCCCGAGCGGCCACCGTGGCCGGCAACCATTTCGCACTTGAAGAGGATCGGGTGCGCGGGGACGGCCTCGCCGCCCTCGTAGTTGCGGGTCTGTTCGCGAAGGCGAGCCACCCACTTGGCGGGCTCGACATAAAACACGCGGATGTCGTTGAGGCTCGTCGTCGCGAGGATGGCCGGGTACTGCACGCCCCGGATGTTCTCGTAGGGCGAGTACTCCTTCATGTACTGATACACCTCGGGATCCTCGAGCGGGTTGCCCCATTCTTCCCACTCGCCGACGGTGAGCGGGAGGCTCGGGTCGAGGATCGTCGTGAGCGCATCGACGAACGGCACGCCTGCGACGATCACGCGGAACGTTTCGGGGGAGAGGTTCGCGACCGCGCCCATGAGCAGGCCGCCCGCGCTTCCGCCATTTGCTGCGATGCGGTTCTTGTCGAACCAGCCTTCGCTCGCGAGGAACTGCGCCGATTCCACAAAGTCACTGAACGTGTTCTTCTTCGCGAGCTTCTTGCCGTTCTCGTACCACTCGCGGCCCATCTCGCCTCCGCCGCGAATGTGCGCGATCGCGACAACAACGCCGCGGTCCATGAGGCTCAGCCAGAACACCGAAAGAGTTGGATCCGTGGGGACTTCGTAGCTTCCGTAGCCGTAGAGGAAGCCGGGGTTCGTGCCGTCGGGTTCGACGTCGGCGCGTGCTATGAGCGAGATCGGGATCTTCGTGCCGTCATGAGCCGTCGCCCACAGGCGCTTTTCTACGTACTTCGTGCGATCGAAGTTCGGGACGGGAGTTTCCTTGAGGATCTCCGGTTCGCCACCCGAGGCGGGAATCTGCGCGACAGTCGTGGGTGTGAGCATCGAGTCGAGCGTGTAGCGAATCGTCTCGTCGTCCCAGTTGCGGTTGTGCGCAAGATAGACCGCATCGAGCTCGCCGCCGTGCGAAATGTCGAATGCGGAGGCGGTATCCCACCCCGTGCTGCTTTCGGCGTTCTGCTCGCCGCTCACCTGATCGCGCTGCAGCACGCGCACGGTGGGCAGCCCCGCCGCGCGCATGGTGATCGCGACGTGGCTCTCGAAGGCGTCGGCCGCCTCGATGCGCTCGCCCTCTGCGGGGGCGAGGATCTCGCGCCAGGTTTCTTGCGCCTCGGCACCGCTCGCGTCGAGCTCCTGGCGAGCAAGGGCAAATCCCTTGTGGTCGCGGTTGTGAATGACGAGGTAGTGATCGCCCGCGTGCTCGACCGAGTACTCGACGCCTTCGACGCGGCCGGCAATCGAGCGAGGCTCCTGAATGGGGCTCTCGAGTGACGTCACGAGCGCCTCAGACGTGACGCGTGAGGCCGTCTCGATGATGAGGGCCTTCCGGTTGCGGCTCGCCCCGGCTGCAGTCGTGAACTTTTCGTCGTCCTCCCGGAACAGAAGGCGGTCGTCCGACGCCTGCGTGCCTACCGTATGCACCCAAATTTCGCATTGACGCCAGGCTTCGTCGTTTTTCGCGTAGACGATTTCCGAGCCGTCGAGCGAGAACGCCAGACCGTAGGCAACGTCCTTGACGGAATCGTCGATCACGTCGCCCGAAGCGAGGTCCACGATGCGAAGCGCATACACCTCGCCGCCAGAAGTATCCACGCTGTAGGCGAGGCGGTTCGATTCGTCGTTGAGGGTGATGCCGCCGAGCTGGAAAAATTCCGTGCCCTCCGAGAGCGCTTGTGCATCGAGATACACGTGCTCGCCGGGAAGCAGTTCGTCGTTTTCGGCATCGATGATGGGAAGATCGGGGCTCTGCGACACCGCGATGCGGCTGAAGCGCGGGTAGTTGTCGCCCTCCCGCGTGCGCGAGATGTACCAGTAGTCCCCATCGCGAAACGGAACCGAGCTATCGGTCTCCTGCGTGTGGCTCTTGATCTCCGAGACGATCTGATCGCGGAGCGGGTGAAGCGGCTCGAGGATCTGATCTGCATAGGAGTTCTCGGCGTTCAGATGGTCGAGGACCTCCTGGCTTTCCTTGTCGCGCAACCAGTCAAAGTTGTCGATGACCGTGTCGCCGTGATGCGTGCGCTCGATGGGCTTCTTCGCCGGTACCGGCGGCTTCATGAAAGTGTTGTCAGTCATAGGCACAACCTTATAGGGGCCTCAGCCGTCGGACCTGCGCGTTCCGAGATGCGTACCGAGGGCCTTGGCTCGTGCTCCTTCGGTGCCCGCTTCGCGAGTCGTTTTCCCCTGCACGCCACGTGACCTGCCTCCCACCAGGTAGCCTCAACTTTGACGTAAGGCGACGAATCGGTAAAGTATTCCGCGGTAGCGTGTCCGAGCGGCCGAAGGTGCAACACTCGAAATGTTGTGTACGGCAACCCCGTACCGCGGGTTCAAATCCCGCCGCTACCGCCACGAAAACGAGCCGTAGCCTCAAGCTTTGGGGTTGCGGCTCGTTTGTTCATCCGGCCCGGAGTGCGAGCGGCGGCTCGTGCGCGACAACGAGGTGGCGAGACATGACGAGAACCGATCGTCATGGTTTGACCGTGAGGGATCGACTCGCCCTCGATGCGGCCAAGCTCTACTATTCGGGACTTTCGCAAGCCGAAGTCGCCGAGCGTCTTTTCGTTAATCGCGCGACCGTGTCGAAGCTTCTCTCGACTGCCCGACGCAAGGGGCTCGTTCGTACGGTGATTCGTGATCCAAGGGAAATGGACACGGAACTGTACGGAGCGCTCAGCGCCGCCTACGATCTCTCGAGCCTGCGCCTCGTGGTGCCGGTGGGCCGCGGCCCCATGGATAAACGCCATGCACTCGGTGTCGCGGGTGCCGAACTCCTCGAAGGGCTCGTGCAAGTCTCCGACACTCTCGGGATGTGGTGGTCGCAGACGACGTGCGAAGTTGCGCGTGGGTTCCGGCGCACGGCAACCCGGGGAGTGAGAATCGTGGGGCTCAACGGCAGCGACGATTCGGCGCACGACCTCGCGGCGTGGCAGTCCGCCCGCGAGCACATTGAACGGGAGCTCGGGTGGGAGACCGTGGCCGCGCGCAGCCCGCACATTTACTCGAGCCTCAGTGACAAGCTCGAGAGTGAGCGCACCCCCGAGGCCAGGGCGGTGCGCGCCGCCCAGAACGCGTGCCGCATCACCGTGTTCAGCACCAGCAGCGCGCACGCACTCATGGCGCGCCAGCCGGACACGCTGAGTGAAGACGAACGCGCGAGGATCGAGTGCACGTCCGTTGGCCACATATGCGGCCACTTCATCGATGCCGATGCGCGGATATGCGAGCCGATCGTCAATCAGCGAACCTCGGGTCTCCCGCTGGCAACGCTCCGCAACGTCGAGCAGAAAGTACTCGTGGCATGCGGGCCCGACAAGGTTGCCGCCATGGATGCGATCCTCGCCAACAGGTACGCGAACCACCTCGTGACCGACATCGACACGGCACGCGATCTCGTGCGCTTGAGCGAGGACCGTCAGCGAACCCGCGCGGATTCGCCAACCGTCGAGCCCTAATGGCACATATGTGCCAAATCGGCCTCCCGAACGGTGCGCGCGCGTCCCTAACCTAGTGCTCTCTTCACACAAAGGAGTGAGCATGACTACACCGAACCAGATTGTGGACCACACTCTTCTGGCCCCCACGGCAACGCCTGACGAAATCGAGGCCCTCTGCCGCGATGCGCGCGACAACCGCTTCTACTCGGTATGCGTGAGCCCCACCTACGTTGCACGAGCAGCGAGCCTGGTCGAGGGGAGTGACGTGCACGTGTGCACAGTCGTTGGCTTCCCGTCGGGCGCCCACACGAGCGCCGTGAAGGCCTACGAAACTCGCACCGCAGTCGAGGACGGGGCTGACGAGATCGACATGGTCATGAACCTCGCATCCGCAAAGGCCCACGACTGGACCGCGGTCGAGAACGACATCCGCGCAGTCGTCGAGGCGGCTCAGGGGCGAGTCGTCAAAGTCATCCTTGAAACGTGCGTCCTTGAGGACGACGAGATCGTCGCGGCGTGCGTCGCCGCGCGCGCTGCCGGCGCCGACTTCGTCAAGACCTCAACGGGATTCGCGGGCGGGGGAGCAACCACCCACGCGGTTCAACTCATGCGTAAGACCGTCGGACCCGACATGGGCGTCAAGGCCTCAGGCGGCATTCGCACAGCGGCAGACCTCGACGCGATGGTCGCCGCAGGCGCAACACGCATCGGATCCTCCGCAGGCGCCGCTCTCCTGACCGCGCAGGGCAACTAACACACCACTATTGACGAAAGAGGAGGTCACCGGTGACTTCACCACAGACGACGAACGTCGACCAAGGGGTTCCCAACACGAGCTGGGGGCTCATTAAAGATCCGACCCGACAGCTACGCGACGGGTACCTGACGAAAACCCCAATCTTCCAATTCATTCTGCTGTCGATCTGCTTCCCCATGTGGGGCGCCGCGGCAAGTATGAACGACATCCTGATCACGCAATTCAAAGCCGTCTTCGACCTTTCGGACGTTGCCTCGGCATTCGTGCAGTCGGCGTTCTACGGCGGCTACTTCGTCATCGCGATTCCCGCTTCTCGCGTCATTCGACGCACCTCGTACAAGACCGGCCTCCTCATTGGCCTCACGGTGTACATCGCGGGCTGCATGCTCTTCTTCCCCGCGTCGACGATGGCGACATACACCGTGTTCCTTGCCTCGCTGTTCGCGATCGCCATCGGCCTTTCCTTCCTGGAGACGTCCGCCAACACCTATTCCTCGCTCATTGGCGATAGAAAGCACGCGACGCTCCGCCTCAACATCTCCCAGACCTTCACCGCGCTGGGGTTCCTGTCGGGCGCCGTCATGGGCAAGTTCCTCGTCTTTGAAGACGGAGATGCTCTCCATAGCCGCATCGCCGCGGCAGGCTCCGAAGCCGCACGTATGGAGATCACCGAAGCCGCACTCGGTCGAACCCTCGGCCCCTACAAGATCATCCTCGCGATCCTCGTCGTCCTCGTCGTGCTCATTGCGATCACGCAGTACCCGCACTGCAAACCGCTCAATAGTGACGCGAAAGAGGCCGAAGCTTCCATCGGCGAAACACTCGCCTACCTTGTGAAGAACAAGATGTTCATTGGCGGCATCATCACTCAGTTCTTCTACGTTGGCATGCAGACCGCCCTTTGGTCGTTCACGATTCGCCTCGCGCTCAATCTCGACCACTCGCTCAACGAGAAGACCGCCGCGAACTACTTGATCGCCACGTTCATCGCCTTCTTCATCGGCAAGATCATCGCCAACGTTCTCATGACCAAGATTAACGAGGACGTCGTGTTGCTCATCTACTCGGGCCTCGGCATGATCACGATCCTCTACATCGTTCTCGCGCCGAACTTCACGAGCGTCTACGCGGCGATCGTCGCCTCCGCACTCCTCGGCCCGGGCTGGGCAACGATCTACGCACGTAACCTCGACACGATCAAAGACAAGCGCTTCACCGAAACGGGCGGCGCCATCATCGTCATGTCGATCATCGGCGGCGCGGTCATTCCCGTCGTCCAGGGCTTCATTTCCGATTCGACGGGCTCGATGCGCTTCAGCTTCATCGTGAACTTCGTGTGCTTCCTCGCGATCTTCATCTACTTTGTTGCGCAGTACAGGTCTTCCCACAAGGAATCGCTCACGACGGAGGCAACGAAATGACTCTGACAATCCCGCTCAGAGAGGCGCAGTTTCCGCAGAGTCCGCACACCCTCTGCGCGAACGAGTCGTTCACCGTCGAAGCGTTCCGCTACCCGAACGGCATCGCCTCCATCACCCTTCGAAACTCGCGAGGCTCGCTGGAGATCCTGCCGTTCATGGGCCAGATCATCTGGGGAGCCGAGTTTGACGGCATCGACCTCACGATGACCAACATGTTCGAGCAGCCCATGCCGGCACGCGAGATCGTGGGCACCTACGGGTGCTTCGCTTTCCACTCGGGCCTGCTCGCTAACGGGTGCCCGAGCCCCGAGGACGACCATCCGCTGCACGGAGAATTCCCGTGCCTGCCGATGGCGAGCGCCCGGCTGGACATTGACGACGACGCTCTCTCGCTCGTCTCCGTCGGCGAATACGTCAAGGGATTTGGGCATCACTACCGGGCGGAGCCCCGCGTGACACTGCGAAAGGACAGCGCGATCTTCGACATCGGCATGGCCGTCACGAACCTGTCCGCGTACCAACCGATGCCTCTCCAGTACATGTGCCACATGAACTACGCCTTCGTCCCGGAGGGGCAGATGTCGCAAAACCTCCCCGAGGGCGCCTTCAAGCTGAGGTCCACGGTTCCCGCACACGTGACACCGACCCCGGAATGGGAAGCCATCAACGCCAGCATTACGCGAGGTGAAGTCGATGCGGACTCCCTGCACGGCGCCGAAGCCTTCGATCCAGAGATCGTGTACTTCGCTGACGACCTCGCGCAATACGGCGAACGCGTGTACTGCGAACTGGCATTGCCCTCCGGGCCTCGGTTCGCGACGGAGTTTTCGAGCGAGGAGTTTTCCACGGCCACGCGGTGGATCCTCCATAATCCTGATCAGAAAGTCGCCGCCTTCGTGCTCCCCGGCACGTCACGGCCGGAAGGCTTTAAGGCGGCACAGGCCCAGGGGACGCTCATCCAACTGGAAGCCGGACAAACGCGCGAATTCTGCGTGAGGACCGGGCTACTTGCCGAGAACGAAACACTTGACGAAGGAGAACTGTCGTGAGCATTGCTGTCGTGGGGTCGAACATGGTTGACCTCATTTCGTACATCGACCGCATGCCTGCCGAGGGCGAAACCGTCGAAGCCCCGAACTTCACAATGGGGTGCGGCGGAAAAGGTGCCAATCAAGCCGTTGCGTGCTCGCGGCTCGGCTCGAAAGTCACCATGGTGACGAGGGTTGGCAACGACATCTTTGCCGAGAACACGATCCGGAATTTCCAGGACAACGGCATCGACACCACCCACGTGCTCACGACCGAGGCGACGAGTGGCGTGGCCCCGATCTTCGTTGATCCTGATTCGAAAAACTCGATCATCATCGTCAAAGGGGCGAACGCGCACCTGACCCCGCAAGACGTGGAGAATGCACGCGAGGACATTGCGAAATGCAGCCTCATTATGCTTCAGCTCGAGATCGAGCTAGAGACCGTGTACTCCACGATTGAGCTCGGTAACGAACTCGGAATCCCCGTTCTCGTCAACCCCGCACCGGCCTCACCCGAGCTGCGCCTCGACAAGATCCGCGGAGCCGAGTTCGTCGTGCCGAACGAAACGGAGCTTTCGCTTCTGTCAGGTATGCCCGTCGACGACATGGACGATGTGCTGAAGGCTGCTCAGGTGCTCCTCAACGTCGGTATTCGCAACGTAATCGTGACCCTCGGCCGCAAGGGTGCCGTGTGGGTCCACGAAGGCGGCTCGACCTACGTCGATGGACGTGCGGTTGATGCGGTCGACACCACGGGTGCGGGTGATGCATTCATCGGGTGCTTCTCCCACTACTGGGTTGAAACCGGAGACATCGAATATGCCATGCGCATGGCGCGCCTGTATGCCTCCGACTCCGTGACGCGGCACGGCACTCAGACGTCCTACGCCACGGGGGAGGACTTCCGTGGCCGCCTGGCAAGTGACATCGCCGAGGTGAACCTTCCGGGCGCGGCCAACGAGGAGAAGGCGTAGCGACGAAGAACCCCTTCGTAAACCCGCGGGGACTACGGGCGGCCGGCTCGTAGTCCCCGTCTTTTATGTGACCTAAGGCCCTAAAACCGAGTCAAATGAGCGGCTTTTTGGGTTGTTTTATGGTGTGGGCCACGAGTTGGGGTGTGTGGTTTGCGTGGGGGTGGTGTGGGGCGTAGTGTTTTTCCTCGTTGCCCCGGAGGAATGTGGCGGGTGCTTGCTGGTTGTTGCTGGTGGGTGCGTGTGGTGTTTCTTGGTTGTTG
>OKEG01000082.1_pt1 | contig 52284 bp, 43 predicted proteins | sample 1614111 | NCBI WGS metagenome assembly OKEG01 (sample SAMN04436907, study PRJEB24849) | human gut metagenome | biome: human gut; feature: NICU; material: stool | host: Homo sapiens | place: USA: Saint Louis, MO | collected 2012-04-09 | reverse complement strand
CCCGCCGAGGCGAAATCTGAGCGCGTGCAGCTGCGCGTGGACCTCGGCTTCGAGGGGGATTGGGCTGGCAATCAGTCCGAAGGCCTCGCCTACACCACCTCTGGCACGCCGCTCAAGGGCGTCAACCCCATGAACCGCCTGATCCCGTTGACGGGCGAGGGGCTTCCCGAAACCATAGCGAAGGCGGGGGAGCAGCTCCTCGACGACAGCGGTGCCGTTGAACTCCTCATCGAGGCCGGCGCAAACCCCAATATGGGCGACTACATGAACAATCCCACCGACCTCGGGGACCTTTCGACGCGCCCGGACACACCCGTGTGGACGTTCGGTGGTGCCGACCTCGTGGTGCGCAACGAGAGCGTGTGGCACCTGTGGCTCGACGTCGAGGTGCTCTGGGGCGTGCTCAAGGAGCAGCCCAAGGATTCGACTCTGCGCGCGACCCTGCTGCGCACGCTCGAGGAAGCGGCGGACATCGTCGACGCTCAGGGCATCCACGAGGGTGCCGACGCCGCCCGCGCCCACCTCGCGCCCGTGATCGCAAGCGGTGCCGGCAACTCCGCCCAGATCATGAGCGCCGTGGGCCACGCCCACATTGATTCAGCCTGGCTGTGGCCCCTGCGCGAAACGCGCCGCAAGGTCGCGCGTACTTTTTCGAACGTTCTCGCGCTTGCCGAGGACTACCCAGAATTCACCTTTGCGTGCACGTCGGCGCAGCATTACGCATGGCTCAAGGACGGGGCCCCGGCGCTTTTTGCGCGCGTCAAGGAATCGATTGCGAAGGGCCAGTGGCACCCCGCGGGCGGAATGTGGGTCGAATCCGACACCAACCTCCCCGGCGGCGAGGCTCTCGTTCGCCAGTTCACCGTGGGACTCAACTGGATGGAGCGAGAGCTTGGCGTTGCCCCGACGTGCACGTGGCTTCCCGACTCCTTCGGGTACACGGGGGCGCTGCCGCAGATCGCGCGCCTCAGCGGCATGACGACGTTCTTCACGCAAAAGCTCAACTGGAGCCAAACGAACACGCTCCCGCACCACACGTTCTGGTGGGAGGGGATCGACGGCACCCGCATCTTCACGCACTTCCCGCCCGTGGACTGCTACGACTCGATCGTGAGCGCCGAAGAGGTCTTCAAGGCCGAACGTAATTTCAAGGAAAAGGGGCGTGCGAAGCGCTCGCTGCTTCCCTACGGCTACGGCGATGGCGGCGGCGGCCCCGTCGCGGAAATGGTGGAGCGCGCCAGGCGATTCGCCGACATGGAAGGTGCGCCCCGCGTGGAGTTCGATTCCCCCGACGGGTTCTTCGACAAGGCGCACGAGGAGTATCCCAACGCTCCCGTGTGGAGCGGCGAGATGTATCTCGAGTTCCACCGCGGCGTGTACACGAGCAGCGCTGAACTCAAGCGCGGTAACCGGGAGGTCGAGGCGAAGCTCGCCGTCCTCGAATGGCTCGGCGCTCTCGCCACCGAGCGAGGAATCGACTACCCGCTCGCTGAGGTCGAGGAGCTGTGGCAGCGCGCCCTTCTCCTCCAGTTCCACGACATCCTGCCGGGCTCGTCGATCCACTGGGTCAACCGCGAGGCGCGTGCCGAGTACGAGGCGCTGCGCACCGATATCGAAACTCTCATCGACTCGCTCCTCGCCTCCCACGCGGGTGGGGGCACGGGCTCGGTGGAGGCCCTCGACGGCGACAGTGGTCAGGCCGCGGCGCTCGCGGGCTCTGAGGTCACCGTCGTTAACCCCTCGCCGGTGACCCGCCGCGAGGTGTGGGAGCATTCCGACGGTTGCTCACTCATCGAGGTTGCCCCTCTTTCGAGTGCTCCCCTGAGTGCGCTCGAGGTGTCGCCCACGAATCCGGTGACGTGCGAGACGCGCGGGAGCGACATCGTTCTCGGTAACGGCCTCGTGGAGGTCGTGATCGACGCAAGCGGTCTCATCTCGTCCCTTCTCGACCTCCAGGCGGGCGGTCGCGAGCTGCTCGCCGCAGGGGAGAAGGCCAATGCGCTTAGCATTCACCCGGATTTCCCGAGCTGCTTCGATGCGTGGGAGCTCCAGCACCAGTACAAGCGCAGCGAAACAGTGCTTGAGGAAGCGCTCGAGGTGAAGGTCGTGACGAAGACGGCGCTTCGCGCGTGCGTCGAAGTACGCCGCTCCCACGGAGATTCCACCTTCACCCAGCGCATCACGCTCGATGCGGACGCACGCGCCGTCGACTTCGAGGTGCATGTCGATTGGCGCGAGAAGCATCGCGTACTGCGCGTGGGCTTCCCGCTTGCACTGAGTGCCCGTACGGACCGCTCCGAGATTCAGTTCGGGCACATCGACCGCCAGGTCGCGAAGAACACGTCGTGGCAGGAGGCGCAGTTCGAGGTGAGCGGTCACCGCTGGGCGCTCCTCGAGGAGCCCGGCTACGGGGTCGCATTCGCGAACTCGCAGACCTACGGTCACGACGTGCGCGTACTCGATGCACCCGGCGCTGAGAGGCGCGGCGGCGTGGCGTTCGGCTACACGCTCTTGCGCTCCGCTACGGCGCCCGATCCCGAGGTCGATCTCGGTGAACATACGCTTCGCTACAGTCTCGTGTGCGGCGCGGGCCTCGAAGAAGCACATGCGGCCGGGCTTCGCCTCACGCAGCCGCTTCGCGAAGCAACGCCCGGTTTCGAAGTCTCCCCCGTCGCAAGCATTGACCTCCACGAGGGCGACACGCTCGCCTTCATTGACGCCGTGAAGCCCGCCGACGACGGCTCGGGCGACCTCATCGTCCGTCTCCACGAGGCCGAGGGGCGTGCGGGCATCGCCCACGTCCGCTTCGCCTCCGCGCCGAGCAAAGTCCGCGCGACGAACCTGCGCGAAAAAGAAGCGCCGGAGGTCGCGCCCGGCCTTACCGCGTGTAGCGAGGACCCCTCGCTCTACGAGGTGTCGATGCACGAATTCCAGATTGTGACCCTAAGGGTGGCCCGCGCATGAAACTTCTTCTTATATGCCTCGACGGAGTGAGGGCCGATATCGCCCTTCCCGAATTCGTTGCGGCGGATCCGCACTTCGCGAAACCCGATCACGGCGCTGATCCGCGTTTTCGGGCAGTAAACGATAAGGGTGAGCCTGCCGTCGGACCGAACGACCCCCCGCTTGACCGCACCCTCCCGCTCGAGGAGGCCCCGAAGAATCTCGCGCCCACGCTCGCGCGGCTCGCTCGCGGCGACGAGCACTCGGGCGGGCACATCACACCCATGTGGATGACGCCGCCCACCGACTCCGCCCCCGGCTGGTCCTCCATCCTCACGGGCTCCACCCACGAGGAATGCAACGTGTGGTGGAACGAATTCGTCGGTCACGATCTCGCGCGGCGCCCCGACATCCTCTCGCGCGTGTACTTCGCGAACCCCGCCGCACGCACACTCGCCGCGGCCACGTGGGAGGCGTTCTGTGCTCCCCACGGGCTCGGGCCGCTGCTCCAGCACCGCATGGATCAACAGCGCACCGGCCAGCACCAGACGTTCCACCCCGACCTCAAGGACGGATTGGATCGCGCGGACGACGACGTTGCGCACTGGGCGACGTGGAAGCTTCTCCACGAGGGCCCTGACGCGGCGGTCGTGTACTTCGAGGGCGTTGACGGCGCGGGCCACGCGCACGGCGCCGAATCGGAACAGTATCGGGACGCGATTCGCCACGTCGATGAACTCACCCGTCACCTCGTGAAAGCTGTTGCCGAGCGTCACGAGCAGCTCGGCGAGGACTGGCTCGTGGCCGTCACGACCGACCACGGCCACAAACCCGAAGGAGGCCACGGCGAGGACGAGGTCGAAGTGCGCCGCAGCTTCCTCATTACCCACCGCATCGGCGCGCCCTTGCCTGACGTTCTTACCTCGCGCGACGTGCTCCACAGCGAGCAGGTCATGTGGGACCTCCTCGATGCCATGGGCGTGCGCCAGGGCAGCTACGACGCCGAAGGAGTGGGAGTGCTACGCGACATCGAGCAGGTAGGCCCCACGCGCAACCTCGCTTTCGAGTGGTGAGCGCGGCCGTGGCGAAAACACTCCCGAGCCGGGTTGCCGGCGTCATCTTTGACATGGACGACACACTTTTCGATTCGGAAAAGGCGTGGCACGAAGCAGCCGCTGCCCTGTGGCGTGAGGCCGGCGGAATATTCCGCGGCTACGGAGACCGAGGCGGAACCGTCGAAGACCTCGCGAACGCGTTCCTTGACGAATTCGGGGGAGGGGACGAACGCGAAGAGCGCATGGCTGACGTATGTGCGAGACTCGAAGACGCGATCCGCGAGCGACTGGACGTCGACCTCGCGCCCATGCCCGGAGCCGACGCCCTCACGTCTCGCCTCGCCCAAGTGGTGCCGCTTGCGATCGGATCCAACTCGCCGCAACGCATCGTCGAGCAGTGCGTGCGCGCGATTGGTTGGGAGGACCGCTTCACCGCCGCCCTCGGCGTGAGCGCCGACATGAACCCCAAGCCCGCCCCCGACCTCTACCGTGAAGCGGCTACGCGTCTCGGAGCCGACCCCCGCGATTGCGTCATCTTCGAAGACTCGCCCACGGGAGCCCGCGCCGCTGTCGCTTCGGGCGCCTTTGTTGTGACAATCGGTGACGACGCGCGTGGAATCGGGACGCTGGCAGTCGATACTCTTAACGATGAAATTGTGACCTCGTGGACACCGGAGCAGCTGACATGAGAACCCTTATTCCCGAACCAACAACCGTGCGCGAGCTGGACGGCCACTTCAGCTTCCCCTCGCCCCTGCCCGTGACCGGAGGCGGGCATGCCGCCGACTATCTCGAGGAACGCCTTTCCCGCGCGGCCGGCGTGCGCGTGTGCGAAGGCTCCGGCGGAGTGCTGTTCTCCCGCGACGACTCCCTCGGTGACGAGGCCTACCGCCTGCGCGTGAGCGCCGACGGCATCCAGATTGAGAGCGCCGACGACCGCGGTGCCGGGTGGGCCGTGCAGACGCTCCTCCAGCTCCTTCCGCCCGCAATCTACTCCGCCGGCCCCATGGAGCCCTCCTCCCTCGTCGTGCCGTGCGTCGAGATCGAGGACGCCCCGCGCTACCACTGGCGCGGTTCCCACATCGACGTCGCCCGCAACTTCCTTCCCCTTGAGGGCCTCTACAGGCACCTCGAGGTCATGGCGATGCACAAGCTCAACGTGCTGCACCTTCACCTCACCGACGATCAGGGCTGGCGCATTCCCATCGAAGGGCTCCCGAAGCTCATCGAGAAGGGATCACGGCGTCCGGGAACTCTCGCGGGCCATCAGCCGCCGCCCGACGAAAACGACTGCGACGATGTCGCGGAACACGACGGAATCGAATGCGGCGGCTACTACACGCGCGACGAGATCACCGCGCTCATCGAACGAGCCGGAAAGCTTGGCATCCAAGTCGTGCCCGAAATTGACATGCCCGGGCACATGGAATCCGTCGTCGCCGCATACCCCGAGCTCGGCTGTGTCCCCATCGAACACCCGCGCACGTGTTGGGGCATCTCCGAACACGTTCTCGCCCTCACCGACGAAGCCGTCGAATTCTGCCGCGCCGTGCTTACCGACGTCGCCTCGCTCTTTCCCGGCTCGCCCATCCACGTGGGTGGCGACGAATGCCCCGGTAAGGAATGGCGCGAACACGAGCCCTCGCGTGCAACCATGGAACGCATCGGTGCAACGACACCTGCCGAGGCCCAGGCCTGGTTTGAGAACGAAGTGTGCACGCACGTTCTCGGCATGAATCGCCGCGTGATCGCATGGGATGAGGTGCTCGACGGCACCGTGCCAGAGGGGACGACGGTCATGGTGTGGCGCAAATCCGAAGCGGTCGAGGCGGCGATGAACGCCGGCTTCGACGCTATCGCCGCGCCCACGGAGTTCACGTATTTCGACTACCGCCAGCACTCCGGAGAGGACCACCCGCTCACGATCGGCGGCAACCTCCCGCTCAGCAAGGTCGCGGGCCTCAGCGACCTCCTCGACGCCGTTGGCGGCGAAGGCAAGGGCGAGCTGCTCGGTGCGCAATTCCAGCTGTGGACCGAATACGTGCACGACTGGGTGAAAGCCGAGTATCTCCTGTGGCCCCGCGGCTGTTCGGTCGCGCAGCAGGTGTGGTCCGGTTCGGCCGGCAACGCCCGTGAGCTCGAGACGATGAAGGCCCACCTCGCGCGCCTCACGGCACGCGGCCTCAACTGGTGCCGCACGGCCGAATAGCCTTTGATCGGCTCAGCCGTGAGCCGGTCATGAGAGAGCTGTGTTGCTACTGTGGTGGCGTGTCAGTAGAGAAGCTCTCCGGTAGCGTGCAGGATTACCTCAAGGCTGTGTGGGTTCTAGGCGAGTGGTCGAACGAACCCGTGACGACCTCGAAGATTGCCGCGCGCGTGGGAGTTCGGCCGGCAACGGCATCCGAGACCATTAAGAAACTGGCGAAACAGGCGCTCGTGGAGCATTCGCCTTACGGGGCAATCACGCTCACGGAAGAAGGACGCTGCCTCGCCCTCGCTATGGTGCGCCGACATAGACTCATCGAGACCTTCCTCGTTGAAAAGCTTGGCTACGGGTGGGAGGAGGTGCATGCCGAAGCAGAAGTGCTTGAGCATGCGGTCTCCGATCTCATGGTGGAGAGAATCGACGCCGCTCTGGCGCACCCCACGAGAGACCCGCACGGTGACCCGATTCCAGGACCCGACGGAACACTTGAAACGATCCCCGCGTTCCAGCTCACAAATCTTGCGGCAGGGGAGTCGGCACGGGTGGAGCGAGTGTCGGATACTGATCCAGCGCTTTTGCAGTTCCTCGCGGGGAAAGGGCTCACCTTTGGGGCGATCGTGCGTGCGCGCGAATCGGAGCCTTTCTCCGAGACGCTCGACCTTGAGGTCGACGGCGTGAAGGGGATAGCGGCGCTCGGCAAGACTGCGACTGACGCCGTGTGGGTCATGGTTCTCGAATAGAGGGGCGAACCCGAGAGAGCGCCGTGCGGGCGGCGAGTACGCAGAAAAAGATGAGGCCATAGACGACAGCCATGCCCGCGCTCGTCGCCGCGCCGAGCACGTAGGCGAGCCAAAACCCAGCGAGCGTTCCGAGCGTAGCGACGAGAACACTTCCGATCACCATGTCTCGAAGGTCTCTGGACCACAACCGCGCTGTCGCGGCGGGAATCACGACCAGGGCAAGTACCAGGACAGCGCCGGCGGCGTGAAAAGCGGCCGTCACGGTGAGCGATGTGAGAAACATGAAGACCACATTGATGGCTCCCGTGCGCACGCCGATTGATTGGGCGAATGCTGGATCGTAGGTGGTGATGGTCAATCGTGGGAACAGCGCGGCGATTACGCCGATGTTAAGGGCGAGAACCGCGAGCATGACGTAGAGGTATTGCGGTCCCACGTCGATGCCGCCGATGGTGAGAGGTGTCCATGCGGCGAGATTGACATCGCCCACCAAGACCGCGTGTTCATCGAGGTGGACATTGCCGAAATCGATCGAGATGAGAAGAACGCCGGCGCTGAAAAGAGCGGGAAACACAAGGCCCTGCGACGCATCTCCCGCGAGCAAGCGCGTGCGTGAGAGTGCTTCGCTTCCGAGCACGACGAGGAGCCCCGCGCCTGCGGCGCCGACGATGAGCAGGGGAGAGGTAAGAGAGTGCGTCAGCGCATAGCCGATCACGACTCCCGGAAGAACCGCATGGCTCATACCATCGACCATCATCGAACTCTTGCGAAGTACGACGAAAACTCCGGGAAGGGCAGTAGCGAGTGCCGTCGTGACAGCTAGGGCACACGTACCAAGGATGAAGTTCACGGTTTCCTCCCTTGCCCGGGTGACGATCGAAAAGTGCGGCGCGTCGTCGAAGACGCGACCATGCGCGCAAGGATTCCACGTCGAGGGGCGCACAGGAGTGACACGACGAGAGCCCCGACGAGCACGAGAACGGTCACGGGTCCGCTCGGCAGTTCCCCGAGCGCGACAGATGCATAGGCGCCGAGGCTGCTTGCGCCCGCACCAACGAGAGCGGAGCAAAGTGTCATGGAGGAAAGCTCGCGGGTCCACTGGCGTGCGACCGCCGGAGGGGTCACAACGAAAGCCACCATGAGCACGAGCCCGACGGCTTTTACTCCTGCGACCGTGGCGATCGCGAGCATGGCGAACATGGCCGCATCGATCGCCTTGCCGTTCAGTCCGAGTACCGTGCAAAACTCCGGATCGAACGCGCGCAGCGAAAACTCTTTCCACAGGGCGAGCGTCACGAGGATTGCGCACCCGCCGACTATCGCGCTCGAGGTGATGTCGGCTTTCGTGAGCGTTGAGGCGTTACCGAAAAGAAACGCACCGATCCCACCCTTACCGGGGAGGGAACTTTTACTGATGAACTGAAGGAGCAGCATACCGGTGCCGAAAAAGAGCGAGAGCGTCGTGGCCATCGCGGCATCGATCGTGAGCGGTGTGCGAGACGCGACGATGTTCGCGACGAGATGCGCTGCCGTTCCGGTGACCGCCGCTCCTATGACGAGAAGAAGTGGCGAATGTATGAAGGCGCCCGGACCAAGCGTTGAAAAAAGGAAGGCGAGGAGAACCCCGGGGAGGGCTGAATGCGAGATGACGTCGCTCGCAAGCGACTGGTGGCGCACATAGGCGAAGCAGCCGAGCGCCCCAGCAATGGCTCCGATGAGGCTCGTCCCCACAAGGACGCTGCGGTAGGTGTAGACCGAAAGAAAATCGACGATGCTCACGAGTGGCCTTCTTCGCGAGAGACGAGGGCGCGCGAGAGACATCCATCGAGGTCATACGCGCGCCGAATAGCTACGTCTGTGAGGGTGCGTTCCACGGGGCCCGATGCGATGAGTTCAGTATTGAGAATCGCAACGTCAGAGCAAAACTCCCGAACAGTCGCAAGATTGTGATGAACGAGCACAACGGTGCGCCCTTTCGAGCGGAAGTCGGCAAGAACATCAAAGATTGCACGCTCGCTTCGCGCATCGACCCCTTGAAATGCTTCGTCGAGGATGAGGAGGTCTGGCTCTTGTACGAGGGCGCGGGCGAGAAAGACGCGTTGGCGCTGACCACCCGAGAGCTCATTAATGTGGCGTGTGCTCAGATCCTCGAGGCCGACCTGGCGAAGCGCCGCGAGCGCACGCTCACGCTCGCGGCGCCCCGGCCGGCGAAACCACCCGAGAGTGCCGTAGGTCCCCATTGTCACAACGGTGAGCGTGGTCGCGGGAAAGTCCCAATCGACGCTCAGAGATTGCGGCATGTACCCCACTCGCGAACGCGCCACGCGGAGGCTTTGCCCGAAAAACTCGGCCGTGCCCGTGAGGGGTGGAACGAGCCCAAGCATGGCTTTGAGCAGAGTGGATTTTCCCGCGCCGTTGGGTCCGACGATCGCCATGCAGGCGCCGCGTGCCACTTCGAGCGTGACACCTTTGAGGACGATATTTTCGCGGTAGGCGACTGTCATGTCGGTGACGCGACACGCGGGCGCGGCGACACTCTTAGCAGGGGGTTGCGCCGTCACTTCCCAAGCCCCTCCGCGACAGCGTCAACGTTGTGGGTGAAAGCTCCCAGGTACGTGTCGACCCCGGGTTCCGCTCCAAGGGAATCCGCGTAGAGCTCGGCATCCGAGATCTTGACGTCCCACCCTTTCGCGTGCACCGCTTCTTGGAGGCTCTTGATGGCCTGCGGGTTGGCCTGGTTGTCGAGGAAGATCGTGGGAATTTTCTTCGAGGCGATCAGGGTTGCGAGATCGTCGATTTCCTTTGCGCTCCGCTTGGCTTCCGTCGAGATGAAATCGGTCGCGTGAACCTCGAGATCGAAATGCTTTCCGAAATAGTTGAAGGCGTCGTGCCCCGTCACGAGGATGCGGGGCGCATCGATCTTTGCGAGTTTTGCGTCGGCCTTACTCACTGCTGCGCGAATTTTCTCCTTGTATTTCTCGGCGTTCGCGCGATAGGTTTTTTCGTTTTTGGGGTCGGCCTCGGCGATCTTGTCGGCAACCGAGTCAACGGCGATGAGCCATGCTTCAGGGCTGTTCCAGATGTGAGGGTCATGAAGCGGGCGCCCTTTGTCGTCCTTTTCTGGCCACGGCAGGAGAAGCTTCTCAGGGACCTTCGAGCCGACAGCGAGTTGACGATCGCCGAAGCTTTCGAGCTGAGAGGTCATGTGGGCCTCGAGGTTCAAGCCGTTCCAGAAAACGAGGTCGGCGCTTCGCATTTTTTCGATGTCTTGGGTGGAGGGCTGGTAGGTGTGGGGATCCCCTCCGGGGCCCACCATCGTCGTGATCTCGGCGTCTGGGGCGATGTTCGCGACGGCATCGGCGAGGTAGCCCGTCGTCGCGTACACGGAGAGTTTCTTGCCGTCGTCTTGGCGTGCGGTTTGGCCTGAGCAGCCTGTGAGTGCGAGCGCCATGGCAGCGAAGGCAACGACGGCAGCGCGTGCTGACTTTCGAAGGTTCACGTTATCCCTTTGATGCTGGAGTGAAGACGTGCCGAGCAGGCGTGCATCCGTGCACGTCGGATGTCGATCCATCTCTCGCGCCCTATGACGCGAGAAATCCAGGATGCACTAACAAAGAAGTTAGGGCAACCTAAAACCGTGAGTGTTGTGTGTCACTAGAGCGCGATCGAGCAAGGAAAGTGCGTCGTTGTGCTCCCTCGCGCCTCGATTTAATCGTGGGTCGATTTCTCTCGATCAGCCGGGTGACCTGGAGTGCGATGTATGGAGCATCGAAGGGTGTCCGCTTCGTGTTCGACGCTGACATAATTCCCGAGGGGAGCTTCGTTGGATCATCCGTGTACAGGAGGCGGAGCTTGCGGTTTAGGCGCCAGAGAGTTTCCTCGCGATCCGGTCAAACGGGGTGAAATCCCCGGCGGGGGAGTGAAGCACCTCGGGGTTTGCGATTCCGACGGTCGCCTGGCCACCGTCGGACTCCACATCAAGAGCTGATGCCGCCGGGCCTAGCTTCCCGGCTACGCCAGCCCAACATTTAGCCTTGCGCGTTCTGCGCGGCCTGCGCACGTGCCGCATCATGTGCGAGGGCAAAGGCATCGGTGTTGCGCATGAAATCTCGTGCCCACTCCGCTCGTCTCGTGGCCGCACGTCGGTACTGACTGCGCTGAACCTTGTCCCCGGAAGCAGCAAATTCCTGCACGTTCTCGAGCTTCTCAAAGTGTTCCATGACCTTCGCGAAGGCATCGTCGGGGGAGGCGAGAGCGTGCGTGACGCTCTCGCCGTTCTCGATTTCGTCGTACTGCCAGCGCCCCTGAGCGTTCCGAAGCGCCCACGCGGGGGCTCGGTCGCCAATCTCCCTGCGCAGGTACGCATCGGGTTCCTCGGCCACGGTGATGTCGATACGCGCATACCGATCGCGCACGGCGGGCGAGCAGCGGAAGAGACGGCTAATGTCCCGCGCGTCGAATCCGGAAAAGTAGGGAACCTGCCCTGCAAGGGAACCGTCGGACTGAATCAGGTGATTGAAGAGATAACTCGCGCTTCCGATGTACAGGCGGTCGTTGCCGGAGGTTAACGGAGAGAGGTACTCCTCGACGTAGTACACGCACGAAAGGATGGCGGCCATGTCGGCGGCAATGGCCCGATCGAACTCTTCCGTACTTTCGGGGCGGAACTCCCACGTTGCACTTCCGTATTCCTTGTAAATCAGGTCGCGGAAAGCATCAACGGCTTCGTCGATTTCGCCCGTCACGCGTGGATCCCCTTCACCGGAATCTTTCGTCGAAAATCGATGCCTAACGTGCTTATCCGCGCGATCGGCGAACACGAGCTTCCACGTACCGCTTCCGTCGCTCCTTACGTTACGAAAGATCCCATACGAAACCGGTAAGACCCGGCTCGTCGCCGTGGTCACCATGTTTACACCCTTAATTTCGCCCGGCTCGCTCCCCTCAAATTTCTCGTCGAGGTCATCTTTGAGGGACCGAAGGAAGCGATCGGGGGCCCCGCTCCTCGGCCGCACACGCCTCAGCTCACGAATGTGGAAACCCGAAATGGGGTCGATGACACTCTCGGCGTGCAACTCATCGAGATAGAGGCTTGCAGCAATCTTCGTGGGGAAGTGGTGCTCGGGCGGTTCCTGTGAGCACGCCTCTGCGCTCTGTGCGGTGCACTGTTGAATCTTGTCGAGCGGGGTAATGTGCCACATGCGGGACTCCAGGCGCCGGTCGTCGCTTCGTCGTGATTGAAAGGGGCGCGCACCGAGTTTACGTACCGGTTCTGGTGGAACTGCGAGAGCCCCAGCGCGAAAAACGGGCACCGGCCCAACCATGAAGGCTGAGGCGGTGCCCGTTCAATCAGCGGAGGATAGGGGATTTGAACCCCTGAGGGCGTGAACCCAACACGCGTTCCAGGCGTGCGCCATAGGCCGCTAGGCGAATCCTCCAGTTCGCTGCCGTGGGCGGGACATACCCGCCACAAAAGGCAACGCGCTCCAGTGTACCCAAAAAGACATGCGCGGCGCATGTGCGGGCCGGAATCGCTCGGTACAGACGGGTCGAAGGTCACACGAGCTAGTCGTCTTCGGCAGAAAGATCGGGATGGCGCAGTAGATTCACGATCGCTGCACCGAGCCCGCCCCAGAGCATAAGCATCGAGACGATCAGCAAAACAACGGCTGACGCATTCATCGCTTCCCTCCCTTCGTCAAGAGGCGCGCGAAGAGTCCGGCGCGCGCGGGGTCATCGTCGGCGCGAAGCTCTTGCGGGAACTGCGTCGTGGACGTGGGGGCCTCAAGCGGCTTGCCGCGCACGATGCTTTGAGCGATCGGGTCGCCGTCGGAGTCGAGCTTGCCAGCATTGGAGGCTTTCGGCCACGGGATTGCGCTCATGATGATGGCTAAAGCGACGAGTGTCGCCGCCATGCCCCACCCAAACGTATTGACGAACCACGAGGGCATGCCGCCGTAGCCGTTCGCGAGGATTTCGCGCGCATCGAGCACGAGGGTGACGGCGAGGATCGCCGGGGCGATGACCGAGATCATGACGTACCAAAAATCGCCCACTCGGAAGGAGCCGTACATATTCAAGTGGTCGCGCAGGGCGGGGATGCCGCGAATCACGTAGGAGAGAACGAGCGTCCCCACGAGGGCAGCGACCACGATGCCAAACGAATTCACGAACTTGTCGGAGACGTCGAGCAAGTTGAGGCCCGTCGTCGTGGAAAAGCCGAGGGTCGAAAGGATCGCCATGGGGATGCCCACGGCGAGCGTGCCGGCAACGCGGCCAAGGCCCAGCTTGTCCTGCACAGCGGCGATGATGACTTCGAGGATCGAAATGAGCGAGGTGAAGCCGGCCACGAGCAGAGAGCCGAAGAACAGCGCACCAATGAGAGCACCGAGCGGGGCCTGATTGATGATTGCCGGGAAGGCAATGAAGGCGAGACCGATGCCGTCGGTCGCGACGTCGGTCACCTGTTGGCCGGTTGACGCCGCCATGAAGCCGAGAGCGGCAAACACGCCGATGCCGGCGAGGAGCTCGAAGCCCGAGTTCGAGAAGGCGACAACGAGGCCGGAGCCCGTCAGGTCGGTCTTCTTCTTGAGGTACGAGGCGTAGGTGAGCATGATGCCGAACGCAACCGAGAGCGAATAGAAGATCTGCCCATAGGCCGCGATCCACACCGAGCCGTCTGTAAGAGCACCCCAGTCGGGCGTGAAGAGTGCATCAAGGCCGAAGCTTGCGTTCGGTAGAGTCACCGCACGAATGACGAGCACGAGGAACATCACGATAAGAAGCGGGATGAAGATCGTGCTCGAGCGGGCGATCCCGCCTTGAACGCCGAGCGCAAGAACACCGACGCTCAAAACCCACACGACGATCATCGCGATGAGGATCTTCGGCACGAAATCAAAGCCAATCCCCGTTGTCTCAGCGGGGACCGACGCCGTGAACTCACCGAAAAACGCCCCTGGGTCATCACCCCACGCCTTGTTAAAGCTGAAGATGAAGTACCACGCAGACCACGCGAGGATTGCCGCGTAATACGCCGCGATCACTACGCAGATCATGACCTGCCACCAGCCGATAGCCTCGGCCTTGCGGTTCATGCGCCGCCAGGCGAGAGGTGCGGAACTACGCCACCGGTGCCCAATCGCGTAATCCATGAAGAGGAGCGGAACACCCGCGGTGAGGAGCGCGATCAGGTACGGAATCATAAATGCGCCGCCACCGTTTTCGTACGCCGTGTACGGGAAGCGCCAAATGTTGCCAAGCCCCACCGCCGAGCCGATCGCCGCAAAAATAAACGCTGTGCGGCCGGAGAACGCGCCGCGGTTAGCGCGCTGTTGTTCGGGGGCGGCGTGCGAAGTGGTGGGGACACCGGCGGGTCGGTCAGTGCTCGGGGCCGACGGTTCCACGCCCAAGTGGTGGGGATGATCGGTCATCGTGGTCTTTCCATGTGGGGTGTTCGCGTGGGTCGCGAATTGAACCTCCATAGTGTGGGGAGGAGGAGCGCGCCGTGTCCACCGCGTTTCGCGATGTGGTCGGCTCCGAGAATGGGGCTCGTCTACATCACAGTGGCCGACGGTGGCTGTGCGAAATACGTTGCGAGCCTGTATCGTTGAGGGCGACTCCCCGCGTGGTGTCATCCATCGGAATCCCCCAGGGCTTGACGGCAGCAAGGGTACGAAGGCTCTGGCAGGTGCGCGGGGAGTCGTTTTATGCCGTCAGCGAGCAGGGGTTAGTCGAGCGAGTCGTCTTCGGGAAGAACAAATTCCTGCCCCACGACCCCCTTGATAAGGAGGGGGTCAATATTTTCCCCTTCGCGGATGACGCTAATGAAGCCGTTCGGCTCCATAATCGCGCACTGAACCTGGCTCCGGGTAGCGATGCCGGAGCGACGGAACGCGAATGCGAGGTCCTGGTCCGTGACGCGGGCCCGCCGCGCGTAGTGCTCGATTTTCTTACCGTGCGCGAAGACGACGACGGGTCGTTTGTTGAGACCAAGCGCGGGATATTTTGTCGATCGTGACAGTGCCGTGTTGAGCGCGCCGAAGATCACTTCCATGAGAACGAGGGTGACGAGCCCGATCACGCCTGCGGCGAGGGTGGGTGGGTGTCCAATCACGACGCGGCCTGCGACTGCGCCGAGCATGATGATGACGGCGGCGTCGAAGCTCGTCGACCCCGTGAGGATGCGCGGCCCAAAAATGTGGATGAGGAGGTAGAAGACGAGGTAAATCACGACGGCGGAGAGGACCACGATGGGGATACGCCACCATTCGATACCGACCGCCCCGATCAGTGCTTCGGTCCACTGCGCAAATGTCATGGGTTAAGCCTAGGCCACCAGCCCCTGAGGCGCGGGGGCCGTCCCCGTCTCTCTCTTCCACACCCCTCCGTTCGTCCCTTTTCTCCTACCCTCGCTGTCTCCTCTCCACACTGCTCCTTCCCTCCCTCGCCGTCGCACTTCATGAAAATTCTCGAGTTATGCGGGGCTGCTGCCCTTGCCACGCCCCTGTTTCTTCATGAAGTGAAACAGGAGAAGAGAGGCGAGGTGGGAGAAGAAGGCAGTGAGGGGCGGAAGTGGCGCGGTGAGGAAGTAGGGGCGGAAGTGGCGCGGTGAGGGACTGCAGGCGAGGCGCTGCGACAAACCCTTGTTTCTTGCCGCGGCTTTCGCTTCACAGCCCGCGGCCGTCAACAGCGGCCGATACCCCTGTGATTTGAATACCTCTCAACTTCAATCCTTGGAGTATGAGAATTGACTTTTCCCACGAGACTGTGAGTGCGGCGCAACTTTTCGAGGCGGGTTGGACCCGGCGTTCCATCAACCGCGCTCTCGCGATGGGAAACCTCGTGCGGGCCGCGTACGGGAGCTACTCGTTCACCCCGCTTTCGACGGAGGATCTGGCTATACGCGCCGTCAGGCTCGGCTGTTGGGTCACGTGCTTCTCGGCACTCGAAAGGCATGGTCTCTGGGTCCCACGAATGTCCGGCCCGCCGCATTTGTGCACGACCTACAATCGCCTCGCAAGTGGCAAGGCCCGAAAGGCGAGCGTGGGATCCCACCGCCGATGGACCCGCAACCCCTCGAAAGCACCCGTGCTGGACATCGTGGATTCGCTGACTGAGGCTGTCCACTGCGGAACTGCTGAACAGGCGTTTATTGTGCTCGAGTCTGCCCTCCGCCTTGGGAAGGTAGCCCCGTTTGAAGTTGAGCGCATTTTGGAAAAATGCTTTGCCTATCAGGCCAGGGAGATTGGAACCCCGGGTCGTTTCTCAGAGTCGGGAACGGAATCGGCGTTCGCCTTTCGCATGAAACGCCTGGGTGTCGGTTTTCGGCAGCAGGTGTACATCGATGCCATTGGGCGCGTTGACTTCCTGATCGGAGACTCGCTCGTCGTTGAGCTCGATTCGTTCGAGCATCATCAAGCTAGCCGGCGCGGATTCAATCGAGATCGCGAGCGCGATGCGGATCTTCAGCTCCGTGGCTACAGGGTGATCAGGCTGACCTACGACCAGGTGTTTTACCGGTGGGAGGAGTGCGAGGCTCGAGTGAGGGAGGCCATCAGGCAGGGTTTTCATCGTAAGCGGGTGCGATGAACAGTGCCGGTGCGGTGCGGGTATTGCCTTGGTTGCGTGCCTCATTATGAAAATTCCGTAGGGTTGGGTCCTTGTTAGGGCGGCACGCTGTTGTTTTCTTTATGGTTTGGAACGTTCGAGGCGCGAGGGCCGCTCGGAATGGGTAGCAGACGCGAGGCCGAGGAATGGGCACTAGGTGCGAGGCTGCGCGGACCAGGAAGCAAAGGCAGAAGCCAAATGATGTCGGCGCCCCGCCATCGTCGGCTCTATTAGGCTGGTGTCGTGGCTACAGCTCTTTACCGTCGTTATCGCCCCGAGTCCTTCGCCGAAGTGATCGGCCAGGACCACGTCACCGAGCCGATCCGGCGAGCGTTGAAGTCGGGCCGCATCGGCCATGCCTATCTTTTCTCCGGTCCGCGCGGTTGCGGCAAGACAACGTCGGCGCGCATCCTCGCGCGGTGCCTGAACTGCGTCGACGGGCCCACGGATACGCCCTGCGGCACGTGCGATTCATGCCGTGATCTCGCACGCGACGGGGCGGGCAGCCTCGACGTCGTCGAGATCGACGCGGCGAGCCACGGCGGCGTTGACGACGCACGTGACCTGCGTGAACGTGCAGCTTTCGCTCCGGTCCGCGACCGCTTCAAGGTCTTCATCATCGACGAGGCCCACATGGTTACCTCGGCCGGCTTCAATGCGCTGCTCAAGCTCGTTGAGGAACCGCCCGAGCACGTCAAGTTTGTGTTCGCGACGACTGAGCCGGACAAGGTGATCGGCACGATTCGTTCGCGCACCCACCACTATCCGTTCCGACTCATCCCGCCGCAGGTGCTGCTTCCTTACCTCGAGCAGATTTGCACCCAGGAGGGCGTCGCTGTTGAGGACGGGGTCCTCTCGCTCGCCGTGCGAGCGGGCGGCGGCTCGGCCCGTGACACGTTGAGCGTGCTTGACCAGCTGATTGCCGGTTCTGACGAACGCGGTGTCGAGCTTGAGATCGCGACGAACCTGCTCGGCTTCACCGACGTTGAACTGCTTAATCGCGCGGTTGATGCCATCGCGGCACACGACGCCGCGACTCTGTTCGGCGTTCTCGACGAGGTCATCGGTTCGGGACACGAGCCTAGGCGCTTTGTTGAGGACCTGCTCGAGCGCTTCCGTGATCTCATCGTTCTCGTGGCTGCCCCCGAGCGCGCACGCGATCTTCTTCCCGACGTTCCTAGCGACCAGGTCCAACGCCTGAGCGCCCAGGCCGAGGATTTCGAGCCTCGCACGCTTACGCATTTGGCGCAGGTGACGAGCGAGGCCCTCAACTCCATGGTGGGCGCGACCTCGCCACGCTTACATCTCGAGTTGCTCGCCGCGAGGCTCCTTCTCAGCCCGGCGACGGGTGCGGGGGAGAGCGCAATCGGGGCACGCCCCGGCGCGGTGGGCGGCGCCGCGGATGCTTCTTCCGGTGGGACGAACGTGGGCGGGGCTGTGCAGTCCGACGCCTCCCGCCAAACCCTGTCTCCACGTCAGCGCGCCGTGCAAATTGCACGGGAACAGGCAGCGGCGGCCGCGGGCCGCGACAAAGATCAGGTCTCGCGAGCGCCGCAGGCCGAGGAATCGTCGCCACACGCGCACCGAGACCCCGCGCGAGAAGAGCAGAGAGCGGTGCAGGCAGACCAGCCTCGGACGCAGCCCAAGGCTCAAGAAGAGCCGGAGCACGTGCCAGCCGCGCCTGAAGCGGAACCCGTGAAAAACGCGCAGTCCTCTCGGCCGACGCCGGAGCAACCTCAATCGCAGCCACGGCGACCAGCGCCGAGCAACAGCGATGACTCATGGGGTGACCTTGTGTCGCAGCAACCGTCGGACTCCCCGAAGCCGAACCCGGCCACCGAGCAACCGGCCCATTCTGCGACGAACGGGGTGAACCCGCAGGCCGCACCTGCGAATTCTGGGGCGAGTGCGAGCGATGTCGAGGGGCATTGGTCGGCGCTCATGGATACGCTGCAGACGCTCAAGCGCGCATCGTGGGCGCTTATCGCTCAAAATGCGGGCATTCAGTCGTTTGACGGCTCGACCCTCGTGTTGAGTTTCCGCAGCCAAGGGCTCGTCAATGCTTTCTATCGCGGCCAGCACGCGCCGCATATGGCCGAGGCCGTGCGGCGCATCATGCGCATCGGCGTGACGGTCGAGGCTGCCTCTGGCGATGTGCCGCCGGGAGGCGGGAGCGGCGGTTCTCCCTCCAATGGTTCGCCCGCGAACGGCAATCGATCGCGCGAAAGCGGATCCCCCAAGGCCGCCGCGCCCACTGAGCGGTGGGGCGATGCCGTTGCGCCAGCCGAGCATCCGGCACCTTCACCGCAGGCACCCGAGCAGAACGTAGCGAATGCACGCACCTCACGCGACGCGGAGGTGTCCCGAGGCGGCCAGCCTCCCGTGGCAGCTGGCGCCCCTCGCGAGCCTGACGCGGACGTGCCGCCGTTCTTCGACGAGGAGCCTCCCGGTGACGAGGATGTCCCGCCCGAGGACTACACAGCAGAGCGCACCTCGGAGCCAGAGCCTGAACCTCGGGCGCAGTTTGATGAAGCAATGCCCGCTCGCGACGCTGCTTCGATGCCGCGAGGGGTCACGGAGCCGGTGCGCATCCCGGCACAACCAGGCGCGGGAGAGCCTCGCATCCACGGTCAGAAGGCTCTCAAGGAGGCGATGGCAAGCGCGTTCGGTCAGGGTTTTAAACCTGCGGCGACTCTCGTAGACGAACCCGAGGCGAACGTCCCGGCCGGGCACGAAAAGGATCCAGCAATCGCGAGGGCTCAGGCCGAGGTTGATGCAGAGCACGCTGATGCATGGTCGGGGGCAGCAACCGCCACGTCGACGGACGGGGACAGCTGGGGACTGAGCACGCAACCAGATGTACAACCTGAACCGGCTCCCGAACGACAGAAACTCACGCGGGGCCCGGGTTTGGGTCCCGCCGGCGCGCCGCGCCTGACGGGTGCTGCGCTCGCGCGTCAGGCCCTCCACGAAGCGCAGGCCAATCGACACGGCAACGGTGAACATGCTGGCTATGGGCTCAATGGGCGCAGCCAGCACTCGAGCGAGACTCAAGAATCGCACGCGAGCGCCGAGGGCCATAACTACGATGACCCCTTCCAGGGGGCTTCGCTCGATGACGAGGACGCGTCGTCGACCGGCTCGCAGCGCCGCCCCGGTCGCGACATTGTTGAGGAATTTCTCGGCGGCGAAGTGCTCGAGGTTATCGACGAGCAGCCCTGATCTCGAAGTCGAGAATCTGCGTACTGGGCTCGGCCCTGCGCTCTGGGCGCTGATCGCGTCTCGGACTATGAAGAAACTGTGGGCGTGGGGGTCGGTGAAGGCTTGGTGCTGGCAGTTTTTTCATGAAGTGTGACGGCGCGGGCGAGGAGAGCGGCGGAAGGGTAAAGCCCGGCTGGCAGAGCACAGGGAAGGGCCGGGATGCGAGCAGGAGAAGCGGCAGAGGCGAGCCGGGCCGGGATGTGAGCAGGAGCGGTGGAAGGGGCGAGCCGGGCCGGGATGTGAGCAGGAACGGTGGAAGGGGCGAGCTGGGCCTGGGCTTTTCAGGGCGCGACGAGCAGGGGCCAGGGGTCCAGGGCTTCGAGCTGCGCGGCGATACTGAGAAGAGTGGTCTCGGCTCCCGGCCGAGTTCCCCCGAGGTGGACGCCTACGGGCAGTTCGATTCCGTCGATCACTGTGCGATGCAGGGGCACACTCATGGCGGCGAACCCATTCATATTCCATACGCTCGTGAACGGCGTGAAGCGGGATTGAAAATCGAAGTCTTCGCGCGGGTCGTCGGGGATGCGATCCGCGAGCACGGGCGGCTCGGACAGCATCGGCGTGAGGATCGCGTCGAAGCTTTCCCACGCCTCGGCCATGCGCCGCGTGAGTTTCTGGATGCGCGCGATCGCGGCGGCATACTCCAGCCCGGTGACTTCGGCGCCGATGCCGCGTAGCCAGCGCGTGAGTGCTCCAACGCCCGCTGCCTCCTCCCCGGCGCGGGCTTCGGCGCTCCCGGCCGGACCGTAGGGCAGCGGAATCGACGCTGCTCCCACGGCCCACACGGGCATGAACGTTTGCCAATCCTTCGGTGTCATCGGCGCGGGGATCTCGATGGTTGTGTGCCCGAGGGCCTCGAGCAGCGAGCGGGCACGCTCGACGGCTTCGAGAGAGGAGGCCGCGAGCTCTACCTCGGCGACCATGGGCGAGGTGAGCACACCGATCCTGAGCGGTGAAACCTTTCGCGCATCGAGCGCAGCGAGCGACGCCTCGACTGAAGAGGTTGCGCCGCAGCCCGCGCCCCGTGTGGGCCGCGTGCCAGCGAATGAATCGCCTGGCCGTGCGTGGGCGATGAGATCGATGCCGAGGGCGAGATCCGCGACCGTGCGCGCGAGCATTCCGTGGCGCGCGAGTCCCGGCCCGTCGAGGCCGTGTGGTCCGGCGCTTACCGTTCCACGCGAGGTCACCATGCCGAGGACGCCATTGCAGGCAGCGGGCACACGCACGCTTCCGCCGGCGTCGTTGCCGTGGGCGAGTGGCGCGATGCCGCACGCGACGGCTGCACCGGCGCCGCCGCTCGAACCGCCTGCGGTGCGCCGCACATCCCACGGAGTGCGGGCCGCTCCGAGTGGCGATTCGCTAAACACGCTCATCCCGAACTCGCTCGTCGTGGTTTTCCCGAGCGTGAGGGTGCCGGCGGCGATGAGATCCTCGGCGATGCCATCGGTGCGAGTCGATATGCTTCCTGCGAGAGCGGGGGAGCCGGCCTCGAATGGCAGCCCTTCGACTTCGACGAGGTCTTTGATCGGTAGGGGAATGCCGGCGAGGAAAGGCGCTGGCGTTTTGCCCGCAGAGCGTTCTGCGAGCAGCATCTCCTCGGCGCGCTCGGCTTGCGTGCGGGCACGATCGTCGGTGACACACGAAAACGCCCCGACCTTCGCGCCGCGTTCATGGGCGCGCTCGAGTGCGCGCTCGACGTGGACGCTCGGCGTGAGCTCTCCGTCGCGGTAGGCCCGCGCGAGTCGAACGGCGCTGAAATCGAGGGGGTCGTCTAGATCGTCCGCACGCATGGCCCGCTCCTAGTTCAGCGGGGCAAGCGGTGCGAAAAGATCGGTGCGTGAGGTTGTCACGACCGTGTCCTGCTCGGCAACGGGAATCGACACTTCCCAAAACGGCGGCGTGGGCTCGAGCCCGCGGTCCGTGAGAGTTGTGAGCAGGGCATTCCACGAGTCGTCGCGCGTGCTGTAGGGGCCGTTGTGCGAAAGAGCTGCGATGCGCCCCTCGGGGAGGGTGACGGTACTTGCGTGGAGTGTGGTCTCGCCCGGGCAAGCGTCGGACCTCACGTCGATATCCCTCGAAAGCGGACGTTCGATCGGGAAACCGATAGCGACATCGCTCTTCGCGTGAGCGCTGTCGATGCCGCCAACGCGGTAAAACACGACAACCAGGTGCCCGGTGATCTCGGCGCCTTCGCGCTCGAGCGCCGCGGGCAGAGCATCAGCAACCACGCTCGCATAGTCTCCGAGCGCGTCCATCGCAAGGTCGTTGACGCGGACGGCGGCGAGCGGCACGGAGGGCTGATCGAGCACGGTGAGTGTCGTGTAGCCGCGGCCGTTTTCGACATCGCTTCCGCCGGGAGTCGTGTGGATGGTCATGGTGTGCTTTCGCGTTGAGAACGGGCGTGGGGCGAGTTTACGAGTTTATTTGTCTCACCCGTGCCATAGAGTTTAGGTGTGTTTCAGGGAATCGTGCAGGATCTGATCGACGAACTCGGGATGCTCCCCGGGGTGGGCCCCAAGTCGGCGCAGCGCATCGCGTTTTACGTGCTCGGTGCGGAGAGCGCGTCGATCGAACGGCTGGCCTCGACCCTCACCGAGGTGAAAAAGCGCATCCGCTTTTGCGAGGTGTGCGGCAATATCGCAGAGGAAGAACGCTGTGCGATCTGCCTCGACGAGCGTCGCAACGGTGAGCTCCTGTGCGTTGTGGAGGAGCCCCGCGATGTTTTTGCGATCGAGCGGCTTCGCGAGTATCGGGGTCGCTACCACGTGCTCGGCGGCGCGATCGACCCAATCGGGGGAGTCGGCCCGGCGGACCTGCGTATTCAGGAACTTCAGGATCGCGTCTCGCAAGGAGGCATCACCGAAGTGATCCTTGCGCTGGACCCGAACGTTCAGGGCGAGGCGACGAGCACCTACATCGCGCGCACGCTTGCGGATTCCGGAGTCGAGGTCACGCGTCTGGCCTCGGGCCTTCCGGTCGGCGGGGACCTTGATTACGCTGATGAGATGACTCTTGGCCGCGCGTTCGCGGGGCGGCGCACTTTCTAGGGGGTTTCGATGGTGCAGGGCACTCACCCGGGAAGGCCGGGCCAGGGCATGGGGATTCCGACGCTCGCCGGGCCTTCGGCGCAGTCACTTCCGCCACTGCTCGACTTGCCCGAGCCGGAAAGGCTGCCCACGGGAGACGACGTCGTCGACCTTCCCGAGGAAGTCTTGTGCGAATCCGCGCGGTCGATGCGCGCGGCCACGGGCCGGAAGATTTGGGTGTGGATGGCAATTGTGGGGTTTGTCAGTTGGGGAGCGCTCGCGATGGTGTTTCTCGGTTCGCTGACCCCGCTGTTTTTGTTTTTGCCGATTTTCGCGATTGCCGAGCCATCGTTCGTGGCATCGCTCCTCAACGGACTCGGCGCGTCACCGGGTGTCGTGCTGTTCATAGCTTTTGGGTCGGCGCCCTTAGGCGCGCTCGCCGGTCTGGGGGCGGCAGCGCTCGGTCTGCGGTCGGTTGCGCGGCTACGCCCCCGCGAGTACCTCACGGAGAAGGAGTTTCGAAGGGCGATCGGCTGGTCGTTTGCGAAGTGGATCCTGTGCCCCGAGCTCGCAGTGATCGTCCTATCGATGATCCTTACCGCGCTTCCCGGTAACACCTTCATCCTCGCCGACTTTTCTTACATCGTCGTGTCGGGGTACCTCCAGATGCTTGTGATCGCACTGTTGAGCGCGCCTCTCGCGGCTGGACTCGCGCGTGCATCAAACCCGCTGAAGCTGCCGGGACTCGGCGAGCTGGAAATGAGGCGCCAGGCTGCGATTGGCACGGACAACTACGGTCACTACACGCGCGTTCTATTCGCGCAGGATCGTCGGCACCTGCCGCGCAATAGGTTCATCGCAAACCCGCGCGTCGTGGCGCAGTCGTTCCGCACTATCGCCCGGTACCGCTGGTGGCAGGTCCTGACCGTTGCTGTGCTGGTTGTGCCGTTTTACTACTTTGCCGATTTCGGGCAACTTTTTACGTTCGATGGCGGCGTTGGCGACGTCTCCGGCGCGACGGATTTTTCCCTCACGACGCGCATCGCGGCACTCATCCTGCTCATTGCGTGGCTGGGCGCCTTCGCATGGCTGCCACCGCTCGTGCTCTCCCTGTTCCACCTCATACCGCCATCAAAACGGGGGGTCCGGGATCAGCGCACCTATCCCACGATTACTGAGCGCATGGCCGTGAATCGATGGGAGCGGGGCGTCGTGTGGGTGACAACCCTTGGTCTCGCCGCAGTGGAAGCCGTGTGCCTCATCGCGTTGCTCGTCGTGCTCCAGGTGACCGGTGACGCAGCCCTCGCGGGCCCAGTGCACCTCTGGGTTCTTGGGATCTCGGGATTCGCGGCGAGCGCATTGGGGATGATCGCCACCTACCGCGCGATGGCGATTGACCTGCGCACGATCGTTTACGGCCCTGCGGGCTGGTACATGCGCAGAGAGGTGCCGTTCTCAGCCATTGCACCTCAGCGCGGCACACGGACGGATCTCGCGGACGATCCGCGCGTGAGGGCGGCTCTGCGCGAACGTCAGGCGATGAAACTTGGTCTACCGAAAGACGCGACGCTCGAGCAAATCGCCAAGGCGGCCTCGAGAACCGGTGTGTTGCCCGACTTTGGGCTCGGCGAAGAACAGGTGACGCCCGCCACGGTCAACCCTCCCACGATCAAAGGCGAGCACGATATCCCGGAGAGTCTCGAGGAGCTGCACGCGGGACGCCTCACAGTGTGAGACGCAACGGGCGCGCTGCACTCATCCCCGCGGCCTCGCCTGTCACAATGGCACCACCCCGCATTCATGCCACTACCGCGGTAACCCCGCGCGCGAAAGGGAAGCTCGCCCATGGCGCTTGTCGTACAAAAATTTGGCGGATCCTCCGTTGAGGATGCCGCCGCGATCAAGCGCGTCGCCGCGCGCATCGCTCTGTACGCGAAGGCGGGCCACGAAGTCGTGGTCGTCGTCTCGGCGATGGGGGACATGACCGATGAACTCATCGACCTCGCTCAAGAAGTGACCGCGCAGCCGCCCGCCCGCGAACTCGACATGCTGCTCACGGCGGGCGAACGCATCTCGATGGCGGTGCTCTCGATGGCCCTCAACGCCAATGGCGTGAGCGCGCGGGCATACACGGGCTCGCAGGCGGGCATGATTACCGACGAGCTTCACGGCGGCGCCCACATCATTGACGTGACCCCCGGGCGTATCCGCAGCGCGCTCGACAACGATCACGTCGCCATCGTCGCGGGCTTTCAAGGGGTGTCGCGCACGACGAAGGAAATCACGACTCTCGGTCGCGGCGGGAGCGACACCACCGCCTCGCGGCAGCGCTCGAGGCAGACGTGTGCGAGATCTATAGCGACGTGGATGGAATCTTTACCGCCGATCCGCGCATCGTGTCGAGCGCATGCCGCATCCCCGAGATCAGCTCCGAGGAGATGCTGGAAATGGCCGCTGCCGGAGCGAAGATTCTCGCCCTTCGATGTGTCGAGTACGCGCGCCGTTTCGAGGTTCCACTCCACGTGCGTTCGAGCCACAGCGGCCGCATCGGCACCGTGATTTGCGAGGATCCCGATCGGGATTTCCCGATCGACCCCGACCTTACCCGCCTTGGCGCACTCGCGGGCGCCTGCGACGTTTCACCTACGAAGGAGGAGGCCCCCGTGGCATTCCTGACAGAAGGGGGCCATGAGGCCCCGATGATCACGGGCATCGCCCACGACCGCAGCGAGGGTATGGTGACCCTCGTCGAGGTCCCCGATACGCCCGGGAAAGCCGCGGCAATTTTCGAACTCGTCGCGTCCGTCGGCGCGCATGTCGACATGATTGTCCAGAATGTCTCAACTGTCGACGGTACAGTCGCGATTTCGTTCACAATTCCCGAGGCGCACGCCGAGGCTGCCACTCGTGCGCTCGAGGCAGCGCGAGGCGAGATCGGCTACCGCGAGTTGCGGTACACCAGCCAGATCGGCAAGGTGTCGATCATTGGCGCGGGCATGAAGTCGAACCCCGGCGTGTCCGCGACGGCATTCCGCGCGCTGTCGAACGCGGGGATCAATATCTCGATGATTTCGACCTCGGAGATCCGCATCAGCGTCGTGACTCGCGTCGACGAGCTCGACCAGGCTGTGCGCGTGCTCCACACGGCTTTCGGCCTCGACGGCGAGGGCGAAGCCATCATTTACGCCGGAACGGGTCGCTGAGCGCGACCGAAAGGAGAGGGCAATGGGCGAAAAGGTTATGGACAAGGACCCGTCGGGGCCGGTCATTGCTGTCGTGGGCGCAACGGGCCAGGTGGGCCGTGTCATGCTCACGCTTCTCGAAGAGCGTCGCGTGCGGCACTCGCGAATCCGCCTTTTTGCGTCCGAGCGTTCGGCGGGTACCCGTATGCGTGTCAATGGCGAGGACCTCGTGGTAGAAAACGCCGAAACCGCAGTGCTCGAGGGGGAGAGCAATACGGTCGATATCGCGTTGTTCAGCGCGGGTGGTGCGACCTCGAAGCGCCTCGCTCCCGTGTTTGCGCGTGCCGGTGCAACCGTGATCGACAACAGTTCCGCGTGGCGCAAGGACCCGGAAGTCCCGCTCGTTGTCGCCGAAGTGAACGGAGAGTGTGCTGAGAAAGCGCCGAAAGGCATTATCGCGAACCCGAACTGCACGACGATGGCGGCGATGCCCACCCTCAAGGCGCTTCACGAGCGCGCCGGGCTCGAGCGGCTCACGGTTGCGACCTACCAGGCCGTGTCCGGCAGCGGTCTCAAAGGCGTCGACGAGCTTGCGAGCCAAACGCGCGCCCACGTGAATGACCTTGAGTCGCTTGCCCTCGATGGTCGAGTCGATGCTGAGCCGGCGCCGTGCGTGTATCCAGCTCCGATTGCGTTCAACGCGGTCCCGGTCGCGGGGGCGCTTGTGGACGACGGCTCGCTCGAGACCGATGAAGAGCAAAAACTCCGCAATGAGTCCCGGCGCATTCTCGATCTTCCGGATCTCCGTGTGTCGGGCACGTGCGTGCGCATCGGGGTGTTCACGGGGCATTCGCTCAGCATCCACGCTGAGTTTGAGCGGCCGATCACCGTGGACGAAGCCGAGGAAGCGGTCCGGGCCCAGGTGGGCGTCGACCTCGTTGATGTGCCCACGTCTCGCCTTGCTGCAGGGCGCGACGGCACATTCGTGGGGCGGTTCCGCAGCGATCAGGCGGTTCCGGATGGTCGCGGACTTATCTTCTTCGTGTCCTCGGACAATCTCCGCAAGGGCGCGGCCCTCAACGCGGTGCAGATATGCGAGCGGCTTGCGGGCTGAAGCCTCGAAGCTGTGACATACTGGGAGTAACTGCTGGAAATATTGGTATTCGCCCGTGAATCCACCCCCATGCTCATCGCGGTAACTTAGCGTACATGCAGGTCGTGGCCCTACAGTGTTGTGCGGGCGAGCGTGCGTAGCAGCCACAGGGCTCACGCGCCGTCACAGAGCCTAGGAGTGTTGCCCATGACCCCCGATCGCCGAGCAGCCCGTCGCACGGCCGATCCATCGCCGGATCACGGCACGAGAGTCAACCTCACGCGGGCGCGCGGAGAGCGCACCCGCGAGGTCATCCTCGAGGAAGCGACGCTCCTGTTCTCCACGTACGGCTACCGTGGCACGTCGCTTCGCGATATTTCCGAGCGCGTGGGAATCTCCCACCCGGGTATGCTCCATCATTTTTCCCGTAAGGAAACCTTGCTCCAGGCGGTCCTCGAGCGCGTGGCACGCCATTTTGAAGAGCTGATCGATGACTTTGTCGAGACGGCGCAAGAGCCCGCGGCGATTCGTGACTGGGATGCGGTGCGGCAGTACCAGTCCGTGATGTTCGCCGTCGTGAGGGCCGAGGCTGTCGAAAAAGATCACCCCGGTCACGAAGCGATCGTGGGAATGCAGACGATGGCAGAAGAGAAGCTCACCGCCCTCTTTGAGATGTACGAAGAAAAGGGCTGGCTCGACGAAGGTGCGAGCCCCGAGTGGATTGCCCGCTCGACCGTCGCGATGTGGACGGGGGTCTTCATGCGCGATGCCCTCATGGGCGACGGCCTCTATGACCACGACCTCTCGATTTTCCTGCGCATGTTTGTGATCCCGCTGCGCGAGGCTGATCCGTTTACCCCGACGAGTGGAAAGTAGCGTGTATGGCGACCGAGGTTGAGCTTGATCGACTCCGCAACGCTCTCGTGCGCGATGCCTCCGGCGGGCGCCTCGGTAAAGTGTGCGAAATTTTCCTCAATGATCGCACTCAAAAAATCTCTTTTGTGACAATTGCACTCGGGCCTTTTGGCACGCGTGAAATCTATATTCCCTACGAATATATTGACCTTGATGAAAGCGGCCCCAGAACCGCGGTTCGGCGCGAAATTCTCGAGGAGGCCCCGCGCGCGAATGGGCTCGGCCATTTGACGTTCACGCAAGAAGAGCAGTTGCGCGAATACTACGAGTCGGCCGTGATCGCCGACCCGCACTCGTCGCCGCACGATTGATCCGTGTGGGGGCGAGTGGTCGCGGCGACCGTCGGAAACCAGACGTTGTTAACGGGCGCGTGAACGGCTGAAAGTACGCGGTGAATTCTCGGTAACCCGGGCCGGGGTGTGAGTGTGCGGTCGGTAGGGTCGAATCAATGACGGTTTTTCGCCGTCAAAGATTCGCTTACTGATTCGTCACAAGGATATATATGAAAATCTCGGTTATTGGGCTCGGATATCTTGGTGCAGTTCACGCGGTATGCATGGCGGAACTGGGGCACGATGTCGTGGGGATCGATGTGGATACCGAGAGGATCGCCAAGCTTGAGCGCGGTGAAGCGCCATTTTTCGAGCCCAGTTTCCCCGAAAAACTCTCCGCAGCTCTCGAGCGCGGAAATCTCCATTTCTCGACGGATCTCGCGGATGTGCGCGATTGCGACGTGCACTTTGTGTGCGTGGGTACGCCGCAGGGGTCCGACGGCTCCGCGGATCTCGCCGCTCTCCATGCTGTACGCAAGGGCCTGAGGGAAATTCTCGCCGGATCGACGCGCGACAGGATCCTTGTGGTGGGCAAATCGACCGTGCCCGTTGGGACAGCGCGCGGCCTCAGCGAGGCATTTGCGGATCTTCCGAACGTCGAACTCGCGTGGAATCCGGAGTTTTTGCGCGAGGGGTACGCGGTGAAAGATACGCTCGGCCCGGATCGCCTCGTATACGGCGTGCACGAGGAACAGAAGTTTTCCATCACGCATCTCGACGAGGTGTACGCCTCGATCCTCGAGGCCGGGACGCCCCGCCTTGTGTACGGGTACGAGAGCGCCGAGCTCGTGAAGGTGAGCGCGAATGCGTTCCTCGCAACGAAGATCAGTTTCGTCAACGCGGTCGCGGAAATGTGCGAGGCGACGGGCGCCGACGTTGTCGAGGTCGCCGAAGCGATCGGTCTCGACGAGCGCATTGGCCGACGCTTCCTCAAAGCCGGCATCGGCTTCGGCGGCGGGTGTCTCCCTAAAGACGTGCGGGCCTTCATTGCGAGCGCGGAGGAGCACGGCGTGGGGGAGTCCTTCGAGTTTCTCCGCAACGTTGATCGCATCAATCAGAAGCGTCGCGCGCGCCCCGTGGAGCTCGCCCTCGAGTATTTCAACGGGGATCTGACGAGTGTGCCCATTACTGTTCTCGGCGCCGCGTTCAAGCCCTATAGCGATGACGTGCGTGATTCGCCCGCGATCGACATCGCTCTTTCCCTCGCACGTCACGGTGCGGATGTACGCATCACGGATCCGCAGGCTCTCGCGGTCGTGCGAGGCCGCTACGAGGAGTTGAGCCTCGTGGACGATCTCGAGGAAGCGATGAGTGGCGCGCGCTTGCTCATTCTCGCGACGGAGTGGCAGGTGTACCGCGACCTTGATCCTGCTCGTGTCGCGCAGCTCGTGGCCGAGCGTGCGGTGATCGACGGACGCGGGGTCTTCGATCTGGCCCGCTGGCGCGAGGCGGGCTTTACGATCATGGCGCTGGGGCGTGGGGAGAGGGCCGGGAGACTCGCCTAACAGTCTGGCGCTCGTCGTCGTGGCACACTAGCAGCTATGGGTGGTGCTGCACACTTGATCGTGACCGGTGGCGCGGGATTCGTCGGTTCGAATTTCGTGCACTATGTCGTCACGCACACCGATTATTCGGTGACAGTTCTTGATGCTTTGACGTACGCGGGGAATGAGGCAAACCTCGAGGGTCTTCCCCAGGATCGCGTGCGTCTCGTTGTTGGCGATGTCGCTGATCGTGAAGCCACTCGTGCGCTTGTCGAAAGCCTCGATCCTGAAACGGATGCGGTTGTGCACTTTGCTGCCGAGTCCCACAACGATCGATCGCTGAGCGACCCGACCGTGTTCGTGCGCTCGAACATTGTGGGCACTTTTGCCCTGCTTGAAGCGGTGCGCGAGTTCGGCGTGCGTCTCCACCACGTCTCTACCGACGAGGTCTACGGCGATCTACCGCTCGAGGATGATCGGCGGTTCACGGAAGAATCCCCTTACCGGCCAAGCTCTCCCTATAGCGCGACGAAAGCCTCGAGCGATCTTCTCGTACGCGCCTGGACACGCAGCTTCGGGTTACGGGCAACCATCTCGATTTGCTCGAATAACTACGGGCCTCGCCAGCACGTTGAGAAGTTCATTCCCCGACAAATCACGAATCTTCTTGATGGAGTGCGGCCGCGGCTCTTCGGTGACGGCGCGAACGTTCGCGATTGGATTCATGTTGACGACCACTCTTCGGCCGTTCTTGCTATCCTCGAGCGGGGCCGCATCGGTGAGACGTACCTGGTGGGTGCGAAGTGCGAGAGAAGCAACCGCGAGGTTGCGCGGGTCATTCTCGAGGCCTTCGGGCGCGACGGAGACGACATCGACTTTGTGGCCGACCGGCCCGGGCACGACGTGCGCTACGCGCTCGACGCACGCAAGCTTGAGGACGAACTCGGGTGGCGCCCTCGCCACCGCGACTTTGATGCCGGTATCCGCGAGACGATTGAGTGGTATCGCGAGAACGAACAGTGGTGGCGCGCCTCAAAGGCCGCAACTGAAGCGACATACGCGAAAAACGAACAGTAAGGAATGCCCGTGTCCCACGACTTTGCATCCCCGCCTGCCGAACGCGAATGGCAAGAAGCGGCCTCCTCGCCCGAGCGTACCCTCGTGGTGGGTGCCGCGGGACAGCTAGGGCGAGCTCTCCAGGGGCTGTGGCTCGGTCGCGACGATGTTGATTTCGTGGACCGCGAGGTCCTCGATGTCGGCGCCCATGACTCAATCGCCGCTTTTGATTTCTCGCCCTACAGTGTGATCGTGAACGCCGCGGGCTATACCGATAAAGACGGCGCGGAAAGTGCCGAGGGGCGCCGAGAAGCATGGGCGGTGAACGCCAAGGGGGTTGCACTTTTGGTCTCGGCTGCTCGTGAGGCGGGTGCCGTGCTCGTGCACATCTCGAGTGACTACGTCTTCGATGGTTCGGTCGCGTTCCACACGGAGGAGGAAGGCTTCGCCCCGCTCGGCGTCTACGGACAGACGAAAGCGGCCGGTGATGCCGCGGTCTCGACCCTCGATACGCACTACATTCTCCGGACGAGCTGGGTTGTCGGCGAGGGCAAGAATTTTGTTGCGACGATGCGTGAACACGCCGTTAATGGCGAGTCGCCCTCGGTCGTCAACGACCAGTTTGGGCGTTTGACCTTTACGGATGAAATCGCGCGTGCGATCGATTTTGTGCTGCGCGCCCGGGTGCCGTTCGGCACCTACAACGTGACGAACTCAGGCGATATCACCTCGTGGTTCGAGATCGCGCAGAGAGTCTACGAGCTCACGGGGCACGACCCGGAGAACGTTCAAAGCGTCTCAAGTGCCGAATACCTCGATACACACAAGGGCATCGCGCTTCGCCCCATCAATTCCGCGCTCGACCTGAGCAAAATTACCGAGGCGGGCTTTCACCCGCGCGATCAGTTCGAGGCGCTCGCCGCGTACCTGGCCTAGCTATTGCGGCGCATTAGCACGATCGCGCCCGTAGCCGCGAGGCCGAGGCCCGCAATCACGCCGCCGATGAGCCATGCGACCGATAGGCCAAGCGGCTGCCGCGAGGGATCGGTGATGAGCTGGGTGGAGCCCTCCGTCGGCTCCTCTTGAGGCTGACCGGGCGTCGGGCTCGGGGTTGGGCCTGGTCTGACGATGCCGCCAGCATCGCCGTTGCCACTCGTGCCGTGGTGGCTGAGTTTCGAATAGTCGCTTCCCACGGCGCCGAAGTCGGCTGAGCGTCCGTAGCCGCTTCGCTGAGGAATACGGGACATGGCGGAGGGGTGAGAGCGCACGAACCTCGATCCGCCAGCCTCGGTTGAGGATCCTTCGGGCTCACCCGTTTGTTCGCGCGAGGGCGTCGTCGAGGGTTCGGTGCTGCCGGGGCTGTCGCTCGGATCGGCGGGGAGCGGCGCTTCCGTTTCAGGGCGCGGGGAAGGGCGCGCTGACGAGGATGGGGATGCCGGTTCCGTTGGTGAAGGTGCAGGTTTCTCCGTGGGATCCGGCTTCGGGGTTGGGTCGGGATCCGGTTTCGGTGTGGGGCTTGGCTCTGGCTGCTCCGTTGGGCTTGGCTTGGGCTGTTCCGTGGGGCTTGGCTCCGGCTGCTGCGTCGGGCTTGGTGAGGGCTGATCGGTGGGATCCGGCTTTGGCGTCGGTGTAGGCGTTGGGGTTGGCGTCGGCTCAGCCGGCTCGGTGATGGTGACCTGCGCGCTAGACTTTGTGCCGCCCTCGACTGGGGCGACAGTGACCGCGTAATTTCCTGGCTCTGCGATGACGAAGGTTACGCTTGCACGCCCGCTGGCGTCCACAATCGCGGTGTCGCGCGAATAACCGAGCGGCGGGAGCTCGACGGGCTTGCCTTCGGTGGGGGTCGCAGTCGTCTCGATCGTGGCGGCTGGATCGGCGTGGCGGTATTCGCCTCGCACCTGCGTGCCTTCCTTGAGGCCGCATACGAGTGCCGTAAACGCCTTTCCCTTTTCGACCTTTGCTTCGGAAAGGGTGACGGTTCCCGGTGTGCAGGTGGCGTCGACAGCAAAAGCGCTCACTGTCTCAAACGGCACCGTACCCGAGATCGCGATCGCCGAGGCGAGCACACTCGCTCCTACGACGACACCGCTCAGGCGGCGGCGAAGCGCAGTCGTGCGGGGCTGGGCCATGGGGTGCGTCCTCGTGGTCAGGCGAGCGATAGAGATTCCACGCGGAAGATTCACCGCGCTCCACCTCACGATAGGCCACGAAACAACCGTTAAGCGTGTAGCGCGCTTAAAACCCGTGTAAAACCCGGGGCATCACCCTAGCGGCGCATGCGCGGCCTGCCCGGATCCTTGAACCGTTTGCCGGCCTGGTAGCCGAACCGGCGAATCGGCGCACTTTCCCGAAAGGCCCTGCGAGCTCCGAGCGAATCCACGTCACCCACGACGGGGTTCGGCACACGGGAAATGCCCGTGCCGTTGTAGAGATAGAGGAGGTTCGCGGCAACCGAACGGCGATTGCGTGTACCGAGCAACTTCGAGACGTGCACGCCCAGCCATGCGAGCCACCCGATCGAGCCCTGGAGATTCACGCCTCCGGGCAGTTCCGCGATAGCGGCACGCCGACCGATCGTCGCCATCGCCCCCAGGTCGTTGTAGTGGAACGGTTTGTGTGCAGCGTCCTCATCGCCGTCGACGAGGGCCTTGATCGCGCGCGCCACGTGCTGGCCCATTTGCACGGCGGGTTGGGCGAGTTGCGGCTGTGGATCATCGCCACCGGCGATATCACCCGCGGCCCACACGTTGTCATAGCCCTTGACGCGAAGGGTGGGATCGACATCGATTCGCCCCCCGCGCCCCTGCGGGAAACCCCACGCGTTGACGGACGTCGACACGCTCACGCCGGCGGCCCAGATCGTGATGTCTGATTCGACGTAGCTGCCGTCGGCGAGGCGCACAAAGTCGTAGCCGACCTCCTCGACACCCTGGCCAAGGCGCAGCGTCACGCCGCGCTTTTCAAGCTCGCGCGCCGCATACTCGCGATGCTGAGGCTCGAAGGCCTTGAGGAGCTCGTCACCGCGTTGAATAAGGGAAATCTCGAGCGTTCCCGGGTCCACCTCGGGGTAGAGCACATCCAACTCGCTAATGCGGAAATCAGCGAGTGCCCCCGCGATTTCCACGCCCGTGGGGCCACCGCCCACAATCGAAATGGCGAGGCGGTCGGTGAAGCTCATCTCCGTGAGCTGCGTGGCACGCTCGAGCTCCGCGAAGATCCGCTCGCGGATCTCGAGAGCCTGCGAGCGGGTGTACATCGGCATCGCGAACTCTTCCGCGCCCGGGGTGCCGAAATAGTTCGTGGTGGCGCCATTTGCCAAAACGAGGTGGTCGTAGCGCACCGAGCCTCCGTCGGAAAGCTTCACGACCTGATCGTCGGTGTCAATCCCCGTGACCTCTCCCTGGCGAAAGCGCATGTTGGGGGCGTGGAGGGAGAGCCCGCGCAGGAACATCGTGACGTCGCCAGAGTTGAGGCCCGCGGTCGCAACCTGATAGAGGAGCGGCTGGAAAGTCTTGTACACGTTCCGATCGATGAGCGTCACCCGCACGCGAGCATCGCGCAGGGCAAGCACGAGGTGGGCGCCGGCGAAGCCGCCGCCAACGACCACGACATGGGGCCAACTTGCGCCATCTTTGGCGGGCACGGTCTTGCGATAGAACGCGGGGAGCAGGGGCATGAACGATCTGGTCCTTCAGTGATGCGACTCGGCTATGGCCGCCCATAACGGTAAAACGGTGACGTGAAAGAAAGCTCCACATTTTGGTAGCGCCGAGGGGGAGCGCGAGAACGACGCAATGTGAACGCGCCGTGAACTTTGCGTCCCAGTTACGTCAAATACACGCACGCGCGCAAACTCTCTCGTGTGCAATGGAGGTGAACCCTTTTAGCCCCGCGCGGTCTTCCCCGTGCCCGCGCACGACTCCTCAAGGAAAAACATGGCTCTCTCCCTGCGCCGCGCCGGTGCACTCCTCGCCGCGGCATTCGTGACGGCCCCGCTGGTGGCCGCATCCCCGGCCTTCGCCGAGGAACAGCAAGAAACCCTTACTCTTTTCAATATCAACGACTTCCACGGCCGCATCAACGCTTCGGCAAAGGACCTCGCCTGCACGCTCGAGGAAGAACGCGCGAAGGTCGACGGCCCTTCATTCTTCCTTTCGGCGGGCGATAACGTTGGCGCGAGCGAGTTCGAATCGTTCATCCAGCAGGATCAGCCGACGATCGACTACCTCAATGCACTCGGCCTGGAGGCTAGCGCCGTCGGTAACCACGAGTTCGATCAGGGACTTGAGGATCTCACTGGGCGCATTGCGAAGAACTCGAATTTCGAGATCCTCGGTGCGAACGTCTACAAGGACGGAAAGCGGGCGCTGCCGGCCTACTCGATCGAGGAGCACGATGGTTTCAAGGTCGCCGTGATCGGTGTTGTCACCGAGCAAACTCGTGACCTCGTGTCCCCCGCGGGAATCGAAGGTGTCGAGTTCACCGATGCCGTAGACGAGGTTAACAAGGTCGTCGAGGAAATGGAGGCCGAGGGCGTCGAGTACGACTTCCTCGTGGCTGAGTACCACGCGGGCGGTGCAAAGAGTGCTGAGCCTGGTTCGACGATCGACGACGCGCTTCTCGCGCGCCTCGCGGAGGACACCTCCCCAAAGGTCAACGCTATCTTCACCGGCCACACCCACAAGTCCTATCTGTACGTGCACAACGGTCGTTCGATCATCCAGACCGGCGAGTACGGGCAGAATCTTGGCGCCGTTTCCTTCACGAAGGATGCCGAGGGGAATTGGAGCGCCGGGGAGCCGACACTCGTACCCACCAAAGGTAAGTCTGAGGGGGAAGGCTGCGCGAACTACCCGCGGTACGTCGAGGCTGCGAAGATCGCCGATGCTGCGATTGCGAAGGGCGACGAGCTCGGCTCGAAGAAGATCGGCGAGGTCACGGGTGACATTACGACCGCGTGGGACAGCTCAAAGGCCGAGTACAAGAACGATACGTGGAGCCGCAAGGCCGGTGATGAGAGCAAGAAGGGCGATGACCGTTCGTCGAGTTCCGCAATCTCCAATATCGCCGCTGAATCCCAGGTGTGGGCGCTGAACCGCGATTCCTACCCGGGTAAGAAACCCGATCTCGGCGTCATGGGCCCCGGTTCGATGCGCGCAGAGCTCTATGACAACGAGGACGGAACGGTAACCGTCAAGAACGCTAACGACGTCATGCCGTTCGCAAACAACGTGCACACGGTCGACCTGACGGGTGCGCAGCTCAAAACCATGCTTGAACAGCAGTGGCGCGATAACGCTGACCGCCCCTACCTCCAGCTGGGGCTATCGAAGAACGTGAGCTACACGTTCGATCCGAGCGCCGAAAAGGGCAAGCACATTACGGGCATCTGGCTCAACGGAAAGCAGATTGACCTTGCCGATACCGAGAAGCTCTACACGGTCGTTGGCCAGAGCTTCCTGCTCGACGGTGGTGACGAGTTCAGCGTCTTCAAGGAGGGCAAGAACCACGTTGATACGGGTCTCCTCGATCGCGATACGTGGATGGACTACATCGCGAAGAATTCCCCCCTCGCGCCCGATTACAGCCAGCGCGGCGCCGGCATCGAGTTCCTCAACGAGGATCCTGCGTCTGCTGGCACGAAGAACAACCCGCTGCGTGTGCGGATCACGAAGCTCCACTCGACTTCGCTCGGAGCGCCGAAGATTACGAAAGCGATCGTGACAATCGGCGGTCACACGTACGAGGCCGACTACGCGTATGACGAGAAGCTCGGCGAGTGGGCCGCAACCGTGGACCTCTTCCCGCACGAGTGTCTTGAGGCTGGCGAGTACGACGCAACCGTCACGGCTGTTCCCGAGACCGGCACAGCGATCACCCTTCCAGTGAAGGTGAACCGCACCGGTGACGTCCCCGCGAACTGTTCCGAGGACGGCGCTGGCGAGGGTGGCACCGATGAGGGTGGCAGCACCGAAGATGGCTCGGGTGAGGGCAGTGACCGGGGCGATGGCGAGGATTCCGACGCCGACTCGCCAGAATCGCAGCCGTCGACGGAGCACGACGCTCGCACACCTTCTGTGTCGAGCCTTCCGCGAACAGGTGCAGAAGTCGCCAGCCTGGTAGGCCTTTCCGCCGTTGCCATGATTGCGGGTGCGAGCGTGCTTGTGCATCGCCGTCGCGCATAGGTGTGCGCAGTTTATGAGCGCGGGGCGCCTTGCACCGGACCATCGAGCCCGGGTGCGGGGCGCCCTCTCAGTTCGTGGAGAGGCGTGCGCGGGAACGCTGGGCGAGCGCGAGTTCGATCCACAGCGCTCCGACGCCGAGGGCGATTCCGCATGCGTCGGCAATCGCGTCGGTGACATCTGCTGAGCGCGCGGGCATGAACGATTGCAGGACTTCGATCGCGGCGCCCCACAGGAGGAGGACGGCAATGAGAACGAGCAAGTGTCGGACCTTCACGACCCCGAAAACTGTCCCGAGCCTCGTGTTCCCACGCTGGTGCGCGCCACTCTCAGCACGAGGGGACCACGAGAGAGCCCGCGAGTCTTCGAGCGAGAGAAGTCGTGAAAACGCCCAGGTCGTGAAAGCAAACACGAGGATGTGCCCCAATTTATCCGCGCCGGGGAGGGCGGCGACCGGCTCGGCGGCTTCGGGAACTTTGGGCAGAAAGAACACGGCATTTGCGAGGGCGGCTACGAAGGCGAAAAAAGGCGCAGACGTCATGAGGTGAGTTTAAATGTCCCACCCTCCTCTTAGAGTGAAAGCATGAAAATTCTTCACACGTCGGATTGGCACCTCGGGCGCACCTTGCACGGTGAGAACCTGCACGAATACCAGCGGGAGTTCCAGGATTTCCTTCTGGCGAAGGTCCGTGAAACCGGAGCGCACGCTCTCGTGATCGCCGGCGATATCTACGATCGCTCGGTCCCGCCCGTCGAGGCGGTTGAGCTTCTGCACGAGTCGCTCGCAGCGCTCGCGGAAGAAACCACGGTGATCCTCACGCCAGGCAACCACGATTCGGCGGTGCGGCTCGGCTTTGGCGCAAAACTCATGCGGCCCGGCATTCACATTCTCGCGGATGTCGAAGGGATCGAGCACCCGGTTTCGGTTGCCGATGAGCACGGTGAGGTGCTCTTTTTCGGGCTGCCCTTCCTTGATCCGGATCTTGCGCGCTACAGCCTCGCTCCCAAGGGTGGGGACCCGCTTCCTCGCACGCACGAGGGCGTCACGGTGCAGGCGATGGATCGAGTCCGTGCAAAACTCGAGACTCTCGGGCATCCGCGAAGCGTCGTGCTTGCCCACACCTTCGTTGCGGGCGGGGATGGCTCGGATTCCGAACGCGACCTGAGCGTGGGCGGTGTGGCGTCTGTTCCCGGTGGCGTATTTGCGGGGGTCGATTACGTCGCGCTCGGCCACCTCCACGGTTGCCAAAATATGAGTGCGCTCGTCCCTGGCGATCGTCCCGTCGCGTGGTACTCGGGAAGCCCACTGGCCTTCTCGTTCTCGGAGCGTCACCATACCAAAGCCGTTCTTCTTGTCGAGATGGACTCCTCTGGGTTGGTCGAGGTGGAACGTATTCCCACCCCCGTGCGCCGCAGGCTCATCGAACTGGACGGCTCTCTCAAAGAGATTCTCGATAGTGCCCCGAACTATTCGGAGGATTGGGTCCACGCGATCGTGCGGGAGGAAACTCGCCCCGCGCACCTTCAGCAGGTCCTGAGCGCGGCGCTTCCACATCTCCTTTTTACGGAGTTCCGCTCCACACGCGAAACGGAATCTAGTGCCGCGCCGGTTGTGACGCGCGAGGCTTCACCGGCGGAGGTCATCTCGGAATTCTTCGACTACGTCACGGGTGCCGAACCGAGCGCCGTGCAACGAGACATCATCGAGCAGGTGCTCGCCGATGCGCGCGCACGTGCCGATCTCACGGAGTCGCACGCACAGCGAAAGGCTTCCTGAATCCATGAAACTTCACCACCTGAGTTTTGAGGGCATCGGGCCGTTTAGGGAGAAAGTCGAACTCGATTTCGATGCGCTCGGCGCGAGCGGCCTCTTTCTCCTCGAGGGCGCCACGGGTTCTGGAAAGTCCACCATCATCGATGCGATCGTCTTTGCCCTCTACGGCAATGTTGCGGGCGGCGGCTCGAGCGATGCGCGAGTGCGAAGCGACTTCATGCCCAATACGCACCCGAGCGTCGTGGACCTCTTTTTCGAGGTTCCACGAGGGATCTACCGCGTGCGGCGCACCCCCGCCTACGAGCGCGCTCGACTGCGTGGAAAAGGCGCTCCGGTGCATGAGAACCAGAGCGCGAAGCTCTGGCGGCTAGCCTCGCCCGAAGCGCTAGGTGAGGCGATCGCTGGCACCGAACGCGCGGAAGAGATCGAGCCGATCGCCAACCGACCGGCCGACGTTGGCCGGGAGATTCAGGAACTGCTCGGCCTCACGCACGCGCAGTTCACCCAAACAGTCGTGCTTCCCCAGGGCGAGTTCGCCCGCTTTCTCAAAGCTGACACGAGTGAACGCAAGACTGTGCTCGAACGGATCTTCCAGACTCAGCTGTACGAGCAGATCGAACAATCATTCGGCGAACTCAGACGCGAGGCTCAACGTGACGTCGACGCCTCAAAAGCGGAACTCGGCGCGGCCCTCCAGCGGGCCCTCGAGGCGGCATCGGTCAGCGATGAGCAGCGCATGCAGGCGCTCACCGATACCCGGGATTTCACCCCGGCGGGTCTCGAGCGTGCCAGGGCTATTGGCGAGGAGCTCGAGAATTCCTCCGAAGCCGCCGCTCGCGAAGCCATGCGCATCCTGGACATAGCGAAGGCAGCCTTGAACGAGGCGGCGGAAGCCGCGAAGAAAGCCACCGAACGCCACGATCTGCTCGCTCGCAAAGCCCAGCTCGACGCCCACGAGAAGAAACGGGCATCGATTGAAGGGGCGGCGCGCAAAGCCCGCGAAAGCCTTGCCTCTCACGAACGCGCCGAAAAACCGTTCTACGCCCACGCGCATGAAAAGAGCGCGGCGGCAGCGCTGGACGCCGCCGCGACGGCACTTCCCGAAGCCGAACGTGGGCAAGTCTCCCAGTGGGGGGCGCTAAGCGACAAGAACCATCAGCGAAGCGAAAGCGCACTGGGAGCGGCCGCTGCGCTCGCGAGCCTCGAAAAGGAGGAAGCAGCGCTACCTCGACGTGCGACCGAGGTGAAAGAGGCCGCTCGCGAGGCTGAACGAGCGGCGGAAGCGTCGAAAGAGAAGGCGACGCTGCTGAACGAGCGGCCGTCGGAACGCGAAGTGCTCACCGAGAAGCTTCGCGAGGCAACCGAGCGGGCCTCGAGCCTCGGAGCCCTCAAAGAAAAGCGCGAGTCCCATGCCGCGCGCGAGCGTACCGCGAAAGAGGCGAGCGCGACCCTCGAAACCTACTCGTCGCGCGCGCAGCATGAACGCGACATGCTCGCGGCCCTCAAGCGCGCAAGCGAGGAAGAGGCACGCCTTCGGCGCAAACGCCTCGACGCGATCGCCTTCGAGCTCGCGGCGGACCTCGAGGACGGCCACGCATGCCCCGTGTGCGGGGCGTGTGAGCACCCGGCACCCGCGCACACCGACGATGAGCTCGTGAGCCAAGAGCGCATTGCGGCGGCCGAACGCGCGCGAGTGGAGGCCGAACAGGGCCTGAGCGAGGCACGGGCATCGGCTGCCGCCACCAAGGCACTCCACCTCGATGCGCTCGAGCGGGCGTGGGGGGAGAGCGTCGAGGGGGATCTCGCGAAGTTCCAGGAGCAGCTTCCTGAACTCATCGAACGCTTGAAGAGCGAGGGCGTTGCGCTTGCCCGCGAGGAGGAGCTTGCGCGCGAAGCCGAGGGCGAGCGTGAGCGAGTGAAAACCGAGATCTCGCGGTTCGACGAGCGAACGACCTCGCTCGAACGCGAAGCACACGAGGAGGCGCTCGCCGCCGAGCGTGCCGCCCTCGAAGCTCAGCACCTCGAGAAAGCTCTAACCGAGACCCGCGCGGCCATTGCTCAGGAGCTCACGGACCACGAAGGCTCGCACGAGAGCATCGCGGCGCTCCGCCTCTCGCTCCTGACGGAGGGGGAGGCTGCACGTGCACACGCAAAACTGCTCGACAAAGCCCTGGAGGCTCGCTCCGTGCATGAGCGGGCTCAAACGCACCTCAACGAGGCACTCGAGGGCAGTGGCTTTGACGTTATAGAAAATGTGGTTCAGGCGCGCCTTGCCCCCGACCGTAGACAATCGCTTGAGGACACCGTGAAGGAGCATTCTTCTCTTACCGCGCTCATCGAGGATGCCCGCGCGGACGGCCGACTCGAGGGCATTGATGCGAGCGAACAGGCCCAGCGAGATGCAGCCGATGCTCTCGAGACCGCGGCAGTGCGCGTGCGCGAGACCCGCGATGCGCACACGGAAGCGGCGGGAACCCACGCGACTCGCGCGAAAGAGCTCGAGCGCGTGAAACGCGCACGCACAGACTTCACGGCGCTTGCCGCCGCGCACGAGAAACGCTCGGCGCGCCAAAGCGAAATACTCCACCTCGCGAATATCGCGACGGGAAACTCGAGCGATGCGAAAGCACGTCTGACCCTGTCGACGTTCGCGGTCATGCGCCGCTTCGAGAAGGTCATCGAGGCCGCGAATGCGCGGCTATCGACTCTCTCGGGTGGGATCTACGAAATCCGCCTTGCTCAACCCGAGAAAACAGGCCGCAAGCACGTTGGGCTCGACCTCGACATGCTCGACTTGCGCAATGATTCCTCTCGCTCGCCCTCGACCCTCTCGGGCGGTGAAACCTTCTATGTGTCACTCGCACTCGCGCTCGGCCTCGCCGACGTCGTGAGCGGAGAAAACGGCGGGGTGCAGATGAACACCCTCTTTATCGACGAAGGCTTCGGCACGCTCGACCCGGAAAAACTCGAGGGTGTGATCGCCGAGATCCGCCAACTCGCCGCCTACGGTCGCACGGTGGGAATCATCTCCCACGTCGCCGAACTCAAAACACAGATCGCGGAGAAGGTGCACGTGGAAAGAAAGTCCGACGGCACCTCGCGCATCAGCGTGAGTGTATAGCGGGCGGTGCCTGCGCGATTCTCTATAGACTGTTGCCTCCGCCAGCGGCGTCCCAATTGCCCCTTGCCCGCCACGCACTAAGGAGAACACCGTGCCCGTGGACATCATCGTGACAATCATCGCCGCGCTCGCCTTCGCGGTAGGTATCACGGGCATCGTGCTGCCCGTGCTTCCCGGGTCATTCCTCATCCTTATCGGAATGCTCGTATGGGCCATAGGGATCGGCGGCTGGACGGGCTGGGTTGCGTTCGCGCTGGTGGCGATGTTTTCGATCGCGGGCATGGCGAGCAGCTACGTGCTCACAGGGCGGAAGCTCAAACAGAGCGAGGTACCCACGTGGGCGATCTTCGTCGCGATCGGCTGCGCGGTCCTCGGCCTGTTCCTCATCCCCGGCCCGGGCCTCCTCATCGGGTTCATTCTCGGCTTCTTCCTCGTGGAGCTGAGCCGCAAGCGTGAGTTCCACGACGCCCTCAACTCGACGCTCTCCACCTTGAAAACCCTCGGGATCGGCATCCTCGTAGAACTCCTGCTCGCGATGGCGAGCGGAACAGTGTTCATCGTCGCGCTTGGCATCCACCTCTTCTCGAGGGCTGGTTAGCGATCGCGGCGGCGATGATCGGCAGTGCTTTGTGCTGAGTGAAACTGCACGATCTGGGCCGCGATCTCGCGGAATCGAACCACCGCTGCGGCTGGTCTTAAGATCCGAATGTGATCTCCGAATTGGAGGAGCTGTCGAACCGATTCAACGTCTGGATAGTGGACGACGATATGAGTCCACTCGTCCTCGGAGCCGTCGATACGGATCATTCGCCCTCGAAGGATTCGTCGGGCCAGATCTAGGCGGGTCGAGCGCAGCTGTGCGTGCACCTCGATACCAGGCGTCGACTGAAAACTGGTCAGCAATTCTTGCCACACTGAGCGCAGATCGCAGTCCGGTCGTAGCACTGCGGAATCCGTAAGCAGCTCGCGGGTCTCAATGCGGCTGGTGTTAAACATGCGGGGTTGTGAGGCGACGTCAGCCACTAGATACCAGGATCCGGCTTTGTTCACGAGACCGTAAGGGTCCGCGACAACCCACTGCCCGCTGCTCTCGCCGCTGCGTCGATATCGGAGGCGGATGCGTTGTCTATTTCGAGCAGCGGTGAGAAGGTCGGCCACGTCGATTTCCTGCTCGGCCGTGAACCATCCAGAGGGGTCGACGTGGAGCACCTCGGGCAAGGGCAGAGCGGCGGAGGTTTGCTTACGCGCCGCAACAGCGGTCAGCTTCTGCTGAGTTCTGACATGTACAGCATGGAGCCCGATCTGCCCGAGAAGACCCTCATCTAGTCCTGCGACGGAAAGCAGCTGCAGTTCATTTGGATCGAGGCGTGAGACGTCGAGCCGGGCCCGGTGGTCCAGCACGATGGCTCCACCTCGGCCCCGCTCGGTGTAGATCGGCACCCCAGCAGCCGACAACGCCGTGATGTCACGCAGGATCGTGCGTGAAGATACCTCGAGACGGCGAGCCAGTTCTTGACTGGTCATTCGTTCATGGGTTTGCAGTAGCAGCAGGATGGACAACAACCGGGACGACTTCATTCCCAATCCTTAAAGAAAACATGACAGCAGATGTCGTCTATGCCTGATTTTATGGGGCTTCCTGATCCACTGAAATAAGGAGAGATCCATGCCGGCTCCGAATCTGTTTCTGACCTACGTCAGCGACGTCGAGCGTTCCACTGATTTCTATAGCCGTCTGTTCGAAATCGAACCCGACTTCACTAGCCCGCGGTACGTCGCTTTTGAGGTCGCGCCCGGCGTGCTTTTCGCAATCTGGACCGGTCACGACGAAAATCTCGCATCAGCAACACCGCGCACGAACGAAATCGGACTCATGATTCCCGGTCCTGCCTCTGCCATCGACGACGTCTACGAGGAATGGGTCACGAAAGGAGTGCACGTGATCGAGGAACCGCACGACGACGTATTTGGTCGCACTTTCGTGATAGCCGACCCCGACCACAACCTCGTGCGGGTCAGCCCCGTCGACTAGCCCGAATGGAGGTGCCATCGGCGAAGGGCACAAGCTCGCCGCCTCGTGGAAGAGGTTCCGTTCACTTTGCTAAACCTGCAAACCATAACGTGAAGCGTCGAGAGCTGCCGCTAGGGTGGTCTTTCGTGACCATGAACGATAGGCGCAGCACCCCAGGCCCGATCCCCAACATTTCGGGCCGGGATGAACCGCGCTATGGCTCGCGCGAACGCAAAGAGGAACTCGCCAAGGGCTTCCTGGGGGAGGGCACCGACTACGACGAGTTGCGGCCCGGATACCCGGCTGGAGCTCTCGACCTGATCGTGGCATCCGTCGGAACCGCCGCACGCCCCCGCGTCGTTGACCTAGGGGCCGGAACCGGGAAGCTCTCGCTCGCTCTCGCTGAGCGAGGCTGTCGCGTCACTGCGCTCGATGCGAGCGAGACGATGCTCGAGGTCGCGTGCGCGAAGGCGCTCGCGGGCCAGGTGGCGCAGCGGTTCGAGACGCGTGTGGCGCCTGCTGAGACCACGGGCCTCGATACACAAAGTGCGGACATTGTGACCGCCGCGCAAGCGTGGCACTGGTTTGAGACGGGCGCGGTGAGCGCCGAAGTGCGGAGGATTCTTGCACCCGGGGGAGTGCTCGCTCTCGTGTGGAACACGCTCGATGTGAGCGTGCCGTGGGTACATCGATATTCGCGGATTGCTCACGCGGGCGACGTACAACGCGAGGGTTTTCGCCCTGACGTGGGCGAAGGGCTCACGCTCGTCAAGCGTCACGTTGAACACTGGGTAGATGAGCGCCCCACGTGGGACTTCGTACGGCTTGCGACGACCCGCAGCTACTACCTCACCGCGGCAGAAAAAACCCGAGCGAAGGTCCTCGACAATCTCGACTGGTACCTCCACGAGCACCTCGGCCACAACCCCGGCAGCCGGGTCGCGATGCCGTACCGCACGGACCTCTTTCTGTACAGGCCTATCTAGCTGTACTGACCGGAGACGTTGATCAATCGTGAGAAGGCGGGGCTTGTTCCCGCAGGCTGTGTGGGGTCGGTGGTGGTTGTGGTAGTGCAGCCAGTCATTGAGCTCACCGCGGCGTTCGGCTTCGGATGTGTAGCAGCGGGCGTAGGCCCAGCCGTCAGCCAGCGTCCGGTGGCACCGCTTGATCTTGCCGTTGGTTTGCGGGTGATACGGTCGCGTGCGCTTGTGCCGTACTCCGAGCTCTGCGCAGGTATCGCGTCACAAGTGTGATCGGTAGGCGCCACCGTTGTCGGACAGGACGACCCGCTCGACGGTAACACCGCGGGCCTAGAACCACTCGACGGCACGGACAAAGACGGCAGTCGCGGTGAGAAGTGTCCCAGGTTTTGTTCCGTTTGAGTAGATGGGAAAATCTGGAATATGCCAAGGAAATTTGACCAGGATGCCAAGGACCGTGTGGTCCGTCTCGTGGAAGACCGCATCTTGGCGGAAAATATGTCGATGCAAGCCGCGTGCCAGGCAGTAGCCCCAAAGCTGGGCGTGTCGTGGCACACGGCGAGGCAATGGACGCAGGCCGCTCGTCGCGAAGGACGTGTTGTGGAATCAATGCCCGAGGACCTTGCTGCAGAAAACGCACGGTTGCGTCGAGAGAATCAAGAGCTGCGGGACACCAATGAGTTGTTGAAAGCCGCCTCAGCTTTTTTCGCATCCGAACTCGACCCAAAACGTCGGAAATGATCCGATTCATCGATGAGCATCGGAATCGTTTCTCAGTCGAGTTCATCTGCCAGACGTTAAACAAGCATCGCGAAGGCGGTTTTCTTAGCTCGCGTGGATACCGCCAATCCAAGGCCCGGGGCTTAAGCTCCCGCGCTTTTCGCGACGCTGCCCTCGTAGAGCGCATTACCGAAGTTCATAAACAAAACTACGGTGTCTACGGGATTCGCAAAATGTGGCGCGTGCTGCGCCGCCAGGGCATTGACATTGGACGCGAGCAAACAGCCCGGCTGATGCGCAGTGCTGGACTGTCCGGCAAGGGCAAAGGTGGGGCACCAATCACAACCCGCAAACCCAAGGGCCCGGATCATCGCCCTGACTTGGTAAAACGTGAGTTTAAGGCCCCTGGCCCTAATCGGCTGTGGGTGGCGGACATTACCTACGTGCGCACCCGAAAAGGCTTTGTGTACACCGCGTTCGTGACCGATGTATTCTCCCGGAGGATCGTCGGATGGGCGCTGTCCGATTCGATGCGCACCGAAGCCTTGCCGCTGCAGGCGTTGAACCAGGCAATCGTGTGCGCTAAGGAAACAACGGGCTTGATTCACCATTCAGACCACGGCTCACAATATGTGAGCATCGTCTACAACGAGCGCTTGGCTGAGCACGGTATCGCAGCGTCCACTGGGACGGTGGGCGACTCCTATGACAATGCTTTGGCTGAGAACGTCAACGGCTCCTACAAGAATGAGCTGATTCATAGGCGAACGTGGGCCGATGTCGTCGACGTGGAAATCGCGACGTTCGAGTGGGTGAATTGGTGGAACGAGTCAAGGCTCCACCAGAGCCTGGACTACCGTACGCCGGCTGAAGTCGAAACCGAATTTTGGGAACACCACCCCAGTCGAGAAATGATGGAAATCAAGGCACAAGCCTAGGAACAAAACCCGGGACACTTCAAACAACCGGGAACTTCACCTCCGGTGATCCCGTCCCAGGAGGCAACGCCACCGCATACAACTACCCCACAGACCCCATCAACCAGCATGACTTCGACGGCAAAAAAGGCTGGTGGAAACGTACACGGCGCGGAATCTCAAAGTGGTGGGGGAGAAATCACCGAAGGGTCGCTGCGGGGGGGGCTGTGTATGCGGGAGCAATCGTGTTGGGGGTTTCGTGTGGTGCATCAATTATTTGTGGAGCATTCGTGGGAGCTGCAGCTGGTTTTGGCGGATACGCTGCACGGTATGCTGGAACACGGCGGTGGAGTTGGAAGCGAGCTGGGATTGAGACTGCCCTGGGTGGGCTCTCGGGTGCTGCAATGGGCACCGGTGCCCGTCTTGCGGGCTGGCGATTTAGCAATACGCGAGGGCTAGGAATTCGATTCTCAAAGGGTAAGACAGCGCGAGGTACGGATTTTACGTGGAAGGGTGCTCGTAAATTTGGCTTCCATTCGCACAGGATCCCTGGGCAGTCCCGTTGGAAGGTCCTTCACTACCATAGACGGCCTGGAATTGGCCGTCACCGGCCTTGGGAGGGGTTCTAGATGGTTACATCAATAGACGTACACTTTCCAGTTATTGTGTTTGTAGACGACGGTACATACAGCCTTGCGAAAGACGTTCACGAGCTAGACAGACAGACGTATGAAACAAGATTGCATGGCGAACTTGTCTGCATACAAGACGTTCTCGGCAAGGTTTGGGTATGGAACTCCGCGGAGGCGAGAACCGCTGTACTTGAAGGGTTTGAGTTAACGCCGCGGACAGTGGGCGACATTCTTGAAGCAAGAAACACCCATGTTGTGAAAGTTGCGAACCAGGGTCTTACGAGGCGGCTGATTTCTAAGCTGTGGTCGAATCAAAGCTAGTACTTGCTATGTAGGCCGAACAGCAAAATGTCGCGGCGCCCGCAGGTGCCAACTTGGTATTAGATACGGGGCGTACCGTAAAACCCAGAGCTCAGTAAGGGCAACAATCGCACTACGCTTGGCTGGGCCGGTGGGCATATCAGAAATATCCAATGTGACGGCGTATAGCTATCCGACGGATCCGATCAACGCGTTTGATCTTGATGGCCAGAAATGGAACTGGAAGCGAGATTTGAAACGCGGCGCTCGTTGGGTGCGGAATAACCGTGAAACGATTGTGGCAGGAGCCGGTTTAGCGGCGTGCATGTTTGCCAGTGCGGGACTGTGTAGTGGGCTTGCGATGGTCGGTTTTGACATGAGCGCACACGGACACATCCGAAAGGCGGCAAAGAAAAACACGTGGCAAGCGTGGGCAGGCGCAGCAGGAAATATCCTTCTTGATGGAGCCTTGGCGGTAGTGCCCGGGTTGAGAGTCACCAAGTTTAGAAGCGGAGGGGTCAAATCGCTAGCGGGAAAGGCGTGGTCAAGAGTTACCACGCGCTACCGTCCGAGACACTTACATCGTCCCAGGATCAGTCGCGCACGAGGGACTTATAGTTTCGGTGCTGCAGCGAGAGCCCGCTTGCGAGGAGTGGGAAGCAGTTACCGCAGAGGGTATGCGCACCGGGGGCATACAAGACGGCGGGTATTGTTGGACTCCAGTCGTTTTCGCTGTGGAGAGGGGCGAGATAAGTGGCTGAGTGCTTGGCCTTCATATCAGTGGTCTTTACAGTGCTTGGATTGGGGCTGATGCCTGCTAGCGTTGCCATTGGCCTGCGCAATGCTCCTAAGGATCTATGGCTCTTCGGGAAAGTCGTGCATTTTCACCAACACTGGCTTGATCGGAACCGTGACCAATCACAAGATAGAAAGCTCTTCTATGGAGCAGTTTTCTTTGGAGTTGTTGGGTGGGTGCTGTTGAAAGTTTCGGAGCTCCTGTAGCGAGCGGGGTCATGGATCTATCGTTGTTTGCGTCTGCGATAGCGACGACGGCGGGACTTACGCCGGATGTGGATGTGACGGAGGTGCTTGATGCGAACCCGCTTGATTTCGATCACCGTTACACCTACGACAAGGCAGGCAATCTCGCGAAGGTTGAGAACTTGACTGGTCCGCCGGTGGGCGAGGCAACGGTTTCGCCGTATGTGGTGCGTGAGTACACGTTCACTGCGAAGGGCGCTCGTGCTGGGCTGAGTGAAACAATCCACGGGGACGACACTCTGACCGGGACTGCCACGACGGGGAAGACGCTAACACTTACCTATGACTCTGCTGATCGTCCGACGGACGGGTATGTGTATGACGTGTTTGGGCGCCAGACCACGGTCCCGGCAGCAGACGCCCCGGACCCAGGCAAGGGGAACATTAGCCTCGCGTATTTCGATATTGACCTGCCGCAAGAGATCACCCAAGGTGACACCACCACGACGTTCGCGCTCGACGTGTCTGCCCGTCGGCTTACTCAAACCACCACTACTCCTACCGGAACCATGACCACGACGCAGCATTACGCCGACGGTAGTGACAATCCGGCATGGGTGGAGCTCTAGCGGCCAAATGGTCAATCTAATGTGGGGCCCGAGATATTTCGAGAATCGATGGACGGGCTTCGGCTAAAGACACGTTTCATGGACCTACCGTCCTCTAATCACGAACTACAATAGTGGTGTAGTCGCACTTGTAGAACTGCCAACAGAGAGCGGACAACTGGCGTCAGCGATTGAAGACTGGAGGAGCTACGCAGAGTACGGAGAGAACCAGCGAACCATAAATCAAGTATCTGAGCTTCGGCCACCCTCCTCCCTGGGTTGGGTTGGTGGAAAGTGGTGTGAAAACTCAGATGAGTATGCCTCGCTGTACCTAAGGGGGCCGCAGCCTGCAACAGGCGAGCGGTCAGCAAAAAGTATGCATATGGGAAGGAAATCACCACCACTTTCTGGACGCATCCGCCATACAAAACGGTGCCTCTAAGCAAATATGCGCGATAGATTGAAGATACGATCAATTGGGCTCGTGGGTTCGTTTATCACGTGACTACAATCAAGGTGCAGCGCCGTTTGCGGTGGAAAAAGACGATCTACGCAAGCTGCAACAAAGCTGGGCGCAGAGAATGACATTACTACGCTTATGAATATGAACAATTTCGCGTAACATATGATAGGTATATTGATCCGGTTGCGATCAAGTGCGTATACAACCAGGAAGGGGCGCCAGCCTTGACGGGACGGATAGATCATGGGTGAGAGGGGTTTGTGGCAGATGCTTTACAGGGCTTTCCTTGCCACACGGTCTTGGCATTGGAACCTCGCAGCTCTGTTAGTACTCTCTGGCTGGCACCTTGTCGCGTTGCTACCCCTACCTCGTTTCATAGATCAACAATCCGTATGGATTGTGCCGCCAATAGTTATTGGCTGCCTTATAGTGAGCGGGGTGCGAGGAAGCGATCGCTTTCAAACTGAGTCACAGCCTCCGCGGGACCCCAAAGCTCGATAATTGCGACGGTCTAGCTGTTTTACTAAATCGAAGGGTTATATACTGCTTAAGTTAGCACCGGTCCGACTGTCGCTAAGCCTTCTTAATCAAACATCGGACACATTTGCAACTGCAAGGATATCGTTCAGGACGACTGTCGTCGTGCTGCCGTTGTAGTCAGTACTCGCGAACCACTGGGAGCGCGTGTAGTTTCTAGCGTTTCCGTCGTGCCAGCGAGTGTTGGCTAAGAAGTCCGGCGCGCATTCCCACAAACGCGTTGCGGTTGCATTTTTCTACGTGCCCGGTCTTGACCGCCGACGCCGCCAAGTATCATCTCTCGCGCTGTCGCGGATATCTGTGAAATCCTTGCCTTCGATTTTTGCTGGGCGCGTGATTGGGTGGTCGGTCATATCGGTGCGGGAGCTAGCTGCGTAGGTCGCTTAGCGCTCCGGTGAGGTTGGTCTGCTCTCGTACTCCACGGACTGCCGACGTTGCTTTTTGATGGTGATGCCGAGCTTTCGTCACGGATACTCCTGCGGAGACGATCGCTGGTTGGGTTGGGTACAAGGAGTACGGCGAGCCCGCGGATTCCGTCCAGGCGAGTACCGTTGCGGGTCCGGTTGGGTGTGGGTGGCTTGGTGCGAAAGGACGCGCGATGCGTGATGCGACCGTGGGTCTCACCCTCATGGGCGTGCGCCTCTACAACCAGGCGACAGGAAACTTCGCCGCCACAGACCCAGTACCAGGCGGCAACGCCACGGCATACAACTACCCGACCGACCCTATTTCAATATTCGACCTCACAGGCCGCTGCGGCTCTACAAGCACGGTAATGTGCCGCGAGGAAGCACCGGGAGGTACTCGAAGTACGATAGCAATGGGTGGGCGCGCATCTGCAGCCGGGTCGGGACAGCGTAGTTCAGGTATGTCGACTAAGAGAGGCGCAGCAGGTTCACGCAAGCCCAACAGTCCCAGCGCAAAAGGCAGATCTGTGGACAAGCACAACCATAGATCGGGGCGGAATCTAACGCGACGGCACAAGAGGCGGCGCGCATTCAAGAAGGCGGCAAACCACCAAGAACGAAGCTATAGACGCGCCGGGGAAGTGTGTAGATATGTGCTATGGAACCGGAAAATAAACGACGCAGTTTATGGTGGAAACAGGAAAGATAGGGAAATATGAACCTGTTACCGGATATATTAGCCGTTGAAGGAGGTGGCTGTGTCGCGAAAATTGCCAAATGGTGCCCGAACTGAAGCGGGACTCGCCAAGTATTCGACGATGGATTTCTTGGAAATTTGTGAGGATAATCTCGGCACGCTCTTAAAGGGCTTGGATGGTCATCTGTATTACCTGAAGGCCGATGACTTGAGCCGGAAATGCATCCTCAAAAATATGCGCGAAGGTGCTGCTCTATACGTCAATCCCGAGGGTTACTGGTCATCCTCTGAAGCGGAAGCGCACAGAGGGCGGATCGGAAAATGGTTTACGGGGCGCGAAGGTAGCGAAATTGCGCGGCGTTATGCCGACGATAAGGCTAAATACCCTCTAGTGTACTCTGCGCTATTTTGGAGCCACGTCGATTCGAAACGAGTCCTGTATCTCGAGGGGTATTCGCTGGAGCCGCTCCTCAGATTGGATCTAGAAGAGCGTAAGTGAGCTCCCTTCAGTGTGATTAGCGGCATCATCGAAATGGTCGCAGTGCTGCTTATCTAAATGTTGGGGTCTCTAAGACGAGACCTCATGATTCCTTGGTTTCGATTCTGACGGGCCCAGTGCGAGTGTTTGACCAGCCCGTGGTGACGATTCATTGTGCCGCGGCTTGCTCGCCATCCTTGCCTTCGATGCTCGCTGGGCGCGTGCTTAGTTGGTCGCCCCTGCCGGGTGTGGGTTAGCCGTGGAGGTCGCCTAACGCCACGGCGAGGTTGTTCCGCTCGCCTACGGTCTGCCGACGTTGCTTTCGTGATGGCGATGCTGATCCCCTGGGAGCGGAGCTGAGCACGAGCGCGCCCGCGCCGCATACGCGTCTCAACGCTCTCCCGACCGCGAAGCACAGGGCTCGTCGCCGCGGCCCTCGTTCTGCGCTCGCGCAGCCGCGGTGAACGATCCGTAAACTCCTGTGTTGCCGCTAGCGCAGCCTGAAATTCACCGACGGGCAAGGCCCCGTTAGGACTGGATTTCTAGCCTGAGGTCGACACTGTTTGTCGAGTTC